>Ga0115011_10000070_pt1 | contig 99266 bp, 98 predicted proteins | sample TroAtlMetagenome_2_FD_88705 | JGI IMG/M metagenome (GOLD analysis project Ga0115011, IMG submission 88705) | Marine eukaryotic phytoplankton communities from Atlantic Ocean - Tropical Atlantic ANT8 Metagenome | ecosystem: Environmental > Aquatic > Marine > Oceanic | place: Tropical Atlantic... | reverse complement strand
GCTAACCGCGAAAAGTTCTGGACCCTGGAGCGCAAACAGCGCGGCACACCCTACGTCGGAGACCTGCTGTCATGACCCGCCAACCAACTGCCCTTGTGGCCTGTGAGTTTTCCGGCCGTGTCCGTGATGCCCTTACCCGTGTTGGCTTCTATGCGGTTAGCTGCGATCTGTTGCCGTCCGAGTCGGAAGGGGAGCACATCCAGGGTGACGTGCTTGAGGTGTTGGACTGGGGATGGGATTTGTTGATAGCCCATCCCCCGTGCACTGATCTGGCTGTTTCTGGTGCCCGTCACTTCGCAGCGAAAAGAGCAGATGGGCGTCAGGCCCGCGCCCTGGATTTCGTCCGCAAGCTGCTGGCCGCGCCGATTCCATATAAGGGCCTGGAAAACCCGGTTTCCATCATCTCCAGCCATATCCGCAAGCCTGATCAAACCGTTCAGCCTTGGCAGTTCGGTCACGGTGAGATTAAACGCACCTGCTTCTGGTTGGAGAACCTGCCGCTTCTGCAACCGACCGATATTGTCGATGGCCGTCAGCCGGTAGTGCACCACATGCCGCCGGGCCCGGATCGCTGGAAACTCCGCTCTCTGACCTATCAGGGCATCGCAGACGCCATTGCCGATCAGTGGGGCCGCTATGTCATCCAGCAGTTGGCAGAAGGCATCAACCCAGGTGAGCCGGTCATGACAACTGCAGACTTGTTCGGTGGCCAGCATGCGTACCGCTGAGATCGGCCTGCTCACTGATGGCTATGTTCTTTGCCAGGAATGCGGCCACGTCGAGGAATACTCCGAGGCCCGCGCCAATCGGCAGGAACGGTGCTCGCGCTGCAAGTCTGGTTTCTTCTGCGGTTGTCACTGCTGCGACGGGCTGGCCCGTATGAACCTGCAGCTGCGTATTCACGAACAGCTTGATAAGGGAGGTGATCAATGACCGTCCGGTTCCGAACTGCTCGTTATCTGGTGGCCCTGCTGTGGCATTGGTCTATTCCGTTCCTGCTGGGCGGTGTTGCCGCTGCTCTCGTCACTACTCAAGGCGTCCTGTCGAGCGTCCAGCTGATCGACCAATCGTTAGACGGTGCCATTCAACGCGTCGTCGCCAGTTGTACAACCGCAGCCGCTGAGACGGCGGAAATTAGCGGAGCAACGCGGAGTCTGTTTCCGCTGGCTCGGGGGCCAACAAGCCCACCGGGCGCGTTAGTCCTAGCACTACCCAGTGATACCCGGCCTTAGGCCAACAACCTAAACCCCAGCAGTACCGAGAACACCCCTCGGGCGAAACCAGAAATTCGCCTGTGTGGATTCGCTCGGCCTGCAGAAAGGCAAAACCGCGCAATCAGGCGCATCACAAGTGAGGTAACACCAATGGCACGTTCAACAATGGAAGTCGCGTTTCTGAGCACCCAAAAACTTGAGTTCACCTCGAACGGCAATCACGTCAAACAGGTGAAGGTCTTCTATGGCGATGAACCGGACGGGGAGACCGAAAACGGCCTGTCCATCGTCAGCATGGATGTTCCGCTTGAAGTGGCTGATGAAGTTTTTGCAGCCGGTGCCCACATCGCCCCGCTCGAACAGGTCCGCATTAGCTTTGAAATTGCCCGCGCTGGCAAACAGAAAGGCAACAACCTGTGCCTGCACATCGAGCCGGTCAAGCCGAAGACCGACAAGCCAGCGACTCCCGCGCAGTCCCCCAACACTCAGGCTAAAGCCTGACCCGTTAACTGGAAAGGGGTAGGCCATGGGACCGCAGGTTTACGTTCAGGTGTGTTCCACCTTTGACCAATCCGGCCAGTGCGTACAGGCCGCTTGGCAACTGGCCTACCTCGCTTCGGACTCCACCGAGTTCGAAGCCTTCACCGCATTCGACCCTCAAACCTTTTGGCTGGGGTTCGGATCGACAGTGACCTGTTTTTTCGTCGGTTTCGGCGTCGGGTTGCTGGCGGCACTACTGCGCAAAATGCGCGGATAACTTAACCCTGAAAGAGGTACTACCCATGAAACGCATGAACGCTGTTCGCCGCTTCGGCGGCAAATTCGGCACTGCATCCCGCAATGCCGCCATTGCTCTGACCGTCCCGGTCATGGCGTCCCCTGCCTTTGCTGCTCTTCCTGAAGGCGTCCAGACCGAGGTCGATGCTGCTGTTAGCAACCTCAAGGATGGTGGCGGTCTCATCGTCGGCGCTGTCGCCGTACTGGCCGGTTTCGCTCTGGTGATTTCCATCTTCCGTAAAGCGTAAGCCGTGCTCTGGTCATTGCTGCTGGGCGTCGTGTTGGCCTCGGCGTTCATCGCAGGCATCAAGTTTGGCCAGTATCAATGACTTCTAGGGGCCTTCGGGCCCCTTTCTTGTTTGGGTGGGTGTGATGATGCGTCTTCTCTTTCTGGTTCTGGTTCTGCTGTCCGCTTCCGCTTTTGCTGAAAAGTACTATTGGGAGCTTCCGGGTCATACTGACCGCTTTGACTTTCCGGCGGATGCCTGTGCTTTTTACGAGAGTGCAAACCCACCCTATACGTCGCAAGGCCCCGGTTCAGGCTTTGACTCTCCGAACGTTTACAAATGTGCCTTTGGGGTTAATGGACAGGTTCTTTCTAGTCCTCTGGTCCAGCGCGTTTACCGTCGCGGCAACACCTGTCCGGAAGGCACTGTCTACAACGAGGTGACTGGTGGCTGTGAGGCTGACTGCTCCACTACTGTTGAAGACTATCTGTTAGCGCGTGGGCCTGATGGTCCTGTCATTTCTTCTGACGGCACTAACTACGTTGCAACCCAGCCTCCTGAGAGCATTTGTGCTGCTAGTTGCTCTTATCTGCCCGTAAGCAGCTTTTCATCCAGTTGCTACTTTGTCGGTGGCTCTACCGATACCGGCTACTGCAATTACATCGTTCAAGGCACAGGCGAGTCCTGCTCCGTACATAACCTTACACCTGGTGGACCCGGTGACCCGCTTAACCCCCCTCCTGATCCGGACCCTGATAATCCTGATCCCTCAGACCCTGAGCCAGACCCTTGCCACGGTGTTCCGGGCTTTGAGTGGAATGGCACGACATGCGTAAGTAGCGATGACGGCAGCGACCCCGGCGATGGCTCTGGTGATGGTGATGGTGATGGCGGCGGTTCCGGAGACGGTGGCGGTTCTGGCAGCGGAGACGGTGGTGGTTCTGGCGGTGGCAACGGCGATGGTTCCGGTGATGGCGGCGGTGACGGCTCTGGCGATGGTTCCGGTTCTGGCTCTGGGGGCGGCGAAGGTGGCGGTGATGGTGATTGCACTGGTGATGACTGCGGAGAGGGTGGCTCCGGCCTAACAGCTCCTGAGCAGGGCACCTTTGATGATGCTATCGCCGAGTACGAACAAAAGATCACCGACACGCTTGCTGAGATCAAAGACCAGTCCGGTCAGTTCGGCTCACTGATCGAGCAAAAAATGACTATCCCGCTGAGTTCCGGTAACGCGGTTCTGCCCTGTTTTGAGACCGAAATATATGGCCGAACGGTCGGCTTCTGCCTGTCTGATAACGCTGATCAGCTCGCCATCCTGCGCAACATCATTCTGTTCCTAGCAACCGTGATTGCCCTGTTCATCATCTTCCGGGAGGACAAGTAATGGATATCCCGTTCATCGGCGACATTCTCGAGTTTTTCCAAGCTGTCTGGGACTGGATCTACTCCGGTATATACGACTTTGTGAAAGAGGCGTTTGTGCTGGCCACTAAGGTTGCCATTTATAGCTACTATCAGGCGCTGCTGTTCGCTCTGCAGGTGGCTTACCAGACCTTTAATGAGCTGGTCAGCGAGATTGGCATCAGCGACAAGGTTCAGCAGTACTACAACATGCTGGATGCTGACGTTCGCTCGGTGCTGTCTTTCTTCGGTGTACCTGATGCGCTGATGATCATCTTCTCGGCAATCGGCACCCGTTGGACCCTCAAGTTCGTCCCGTTTGTGGGGCGCTGATCATGGCTATCAAAATACACCATGGCCCTAACGGCTCCTATAAAACATCCGGCGCGATTCAGGACGACTTGATACCAGCTCTCAAGGCTGGCCGGCACATCATTACCAACATTCGCGGCCTGACTCGCGAGCGCGTGTTTCAGGTGTTTCCTGACCTGCCGTCGAGCGTCGAGATTGAAAATCTCGATCTGGAAAATCTCGACGACTTGGAGAAGATGCGCACCTTTCCGCAATGGGCACCGCGGGGCGCGTTCATCATCTTCGATGAAACGCAGCTGATCTTCCTTAAATCGTGGCGCGAAACCGACCTGCGCAAGTTCGATTTCCCGGGTGGCTCCCAGGCCGCCAAAGAAGCTGACAGGCCCATTAACTGGCTGGATGGCTGGACCCGTCACCGTCATTGGAACTGGGACATCATCCTGACCACCCCCAACATTGGCTACATCCGCGAAGATATTCGCCTTACCGCCGAGAAAGCCTATCTGCACTCGAATCTGGCCGTCATTGGTATCAATGGTCGCTATAAGGAATCGCAGCACTCGGCCACCGAAAACAAGCCTGCCATGAAAGGCTCGATGGTCGCCGTCAAGAAGATCAACAAGAGGACTTTTCAGCTCTATGACTCAACAGCTACCGGTACCGTCTCCGACACCATCGCGGGCAAGAGCATTTTTCGAGACCCTAAAGTACTTTTGTTGCTCGGTCTTCCGGCCCTTTTTTTGGGGAATTTTATTCTTGGCGGTGGATTTGACTTTGGCCAGCACAGCGATGGTCCTGAAGCTGCTTCGCAGCCTGTGGCGGATGCTGTGGCCGATCATCCGAGTAGTAATTCAATTCCTATTGATCCGTCTCGCCATGATGCTTCTTTTTCTTTATCTGGGCAGCAAGGTGATCAGCGCACTGCTGTAGGCCATCCCTTTCACGGTCATCTGATCCAGATTCGTGCCTCTCTGATTGGAGAGGCCAACCCTGTTCGCCTTTATCTCTTCGATGTGGTTTCGCCTGATGGCGAGCGCTTCCAGCTAACCAGTAACCAGATTAAGCGAAGTGGTTATTCGTTGAGCCATACGGCTGATTGCTCTGTGCGGCTTAGCTTTCAACAAGCCTCGTTCTATGCCGTATGTGCCGGGGCTGCGGAGCGCGCCGCCGAGCGGCTCGTCTCGGAGCGTAGCGGCGCGCCCAGCAGCGAACCCGCGCGCCCCTATGTCCGCGTCATCGAGCACAGCGCGCCCCGCTGACGTCCCTGTAACACGTCAGATAAACAGAACTAACAAACCTCAATAACACGCATTGGAGCACAGTTAATGGCCCGGCTAATTGACCAGAATCGACTTAATAAGCAGACCGCTGAGGATGATGTAAGAGGGCGTCTGTTTGTTGATCCGTCCACCTGCAAACTGACTGACCTGTCTGGTGTTCGTTTGCTTCGTTGTGGGGTGGATACCGTCCGCCAGCTCTACCGGGGCATGATCCGGTTGGGCGTTCTGGCCTTGTTTGAGAAAACCGGCACCATCGTTGAGTTTGCTGGCCAGCGTTGGCACACCGGACGGGTAGGGCGGGATTCTGGCTATCAGTTCAAGCTGCAGAATGCTGACCTTGGGTTCGTCCTGCTGATCAAAAACTTCAATGCCAAGGCTGACAGCATCGGCCCACACCTCAAAATCGAAGTGTCGCCCCACACAATCGACACGCTGTCGCCTGACCGGCTGCAAGCCCGTATGGACTATTACGCTTCTGAGATTCTGGATCACGTCGAGGTGAACCAGTGTGCTGTGCATCTGGCTCTGGACCTGCAGGGCTGGCAACCGCCTGCCGATTTGGTCGCCCGCATGCACTGTCGTGCACGCAATCATCGGGACGTATCCGGCATCAACTCCATTGAATGGGCCATGAAGTCCAGCGTCTACGGTCGCGGTGAAACGTCCATGTTCGGCTCGGCCAACGGCGTCCAGCTCTGTATCTACAACAAGACCGAGCAGGCCAAGGCCACCGATAAGCTCGACTACTGGCAAAGCGTCTGGCGTCGCAATGACGACCCGTTTGATGCTGAGTGCCTGGACAACTACAACCCTGATCAGGACGTGTGGCGCATCGAGCTTCGCTATCACCACTCGGTTATTCAGCAGTTCGCCAGCGGCTCCACTCAAGTCAGCACCGGTCAGCTGATCGACACGCGCACCTTTGAGGCCTTCTGCCCGCATCTGGACGGCCTGTGGCGCTATGGCCTGCAGCAGTTCAAGCTGCTGACCCGACCGGGCTGCTATGACCCTTTCTGGACCCTTATCCGTGATGACGTTCGGGTAGAACTGCCGGTTGAGTCTCTGATGGACGACACCGAGTACAAACGCTATTACAAGACGGCTGCCGGCTTCTCTGGCAAGAACGTGGAACTGTTCGTGGGAAACTTCGTTAGCCTGCTGGCACGGGAGCGAGTAGGCGCCACTAAAGCGTTCGACCGTCTGAGGGAGTGGGAATGCTGGCCTGTTATCCGCGATCATTACGCTGCAAAAGATATGGGGGAGCGTGCTATTTACCGCCATATCCGCGACCTGCTGGAAGAGCGCCACGTTAGATGGGGCAGGGCGGTATGAGTGTAAAGCGTAGAGAAGACGGGCGTTGGTTGGCTGATGTGCAGCCGATCAGGGGGCAGCGATTCCGCAAGATATTCAAAACCAAAGCTGAGGCTTTGCGTTATGAAAGCTACATCCTTGCGAACAAGACCATAGACCCAGCCTGGAACCCCAAGTCTCCGGACCGTAGGCGTCTATCGGAACTGGTGAATGCTTGGTTTGATCTGCATGGCCATATGTTGAAAGACGGCGTTCGTCGTAAAGCTAAGCTTGATGCGCTTTGTAAGAAGCTGCGCAACCCTGTCGCGGCTTTGCTTGATCCCGCTGTTTACGCTACCAGTCGCCGTGTAAGAGCTGAAGCCGGCACGTCCCCCAAGACGCTTAATAATGAGCTGGGCTATATCCGTGCCGTTTATAACGAGCTTCGAGCGCTTGGCCAGATTGATTACGACAACCCGTTACGGCTTGTTAAACCTTACCGCATCGATGAACGCGAACTGTCCTGGCTGACGGATGACCAGATCGCCGCGCTGCTGGACGCCATCCGGACCGGCTGTGAGAACCCGCACGTTGAACCCATCGTCCTGCTTTGCCTTGCTACTGGTGCCCGCTGGTCTGAGGCAGAGGGCCTGACTCCGGCACGCTTGAAGAACTGTTCCGTCACCTACAGTCAGACCAAGTCCAGCAAGGTGCGGACGGTGCCCATCTCTGCAGAGCTGGAAGCCTTCATCCGAAAACACTGGAAGCGTCACGGCCAGTTCACTGGGGCGATTACTTCGTTTCGGCGTGCGTTGGATCGCTCTGGAATTGAGCTACCCAAAGGACAGGCAAGCCATGCACTGCGGCATACCTTCGCTAGCCACTTCATCCAGAAGGGCGGCAACATCCTGACGCTACAAAAAATTCTTGGTCACTCCAGCTTGGCTATGACCATGCGCTATGCCCACCTAGCTCCAGATCACCTTCGTGATGCTGTCATGCTTGCCCCGTCTGTTCTGAAACCTAAGCACTGAGGCTGCACGGCGTCTTCCGTTTCAGGTTAGAGCTAGGTGGGAGGTTGTGCCACTTTCCTTTGGTTAGCCGCTTTTGTACAAGCTGCTGATAGTTCTCGGGAGAGGGGGCTTTGTTGCGTTTGTGCCTGAGTTGGTTGCATCGCTTGCAAGCAGCAGCGATGTTGTTCGCAGCGTTTTTGCCGCCTTCGCTCCGGGCCTTAAGGTGCTCAGCTGTACATTGGAACTGTTGGGCTTGGGCCAGGGAGATCCGGTGCTTTGCTGCGAAAGCTTCTGCGGAATCCTGCCACATGAGGAAGCCACAGTAGCAGCAGTGGCCATTCTGGTGTTGGAAAGCTGACTTGCGATGTTTTGATACTTTTGACGTGCTCACGGCCGCCTCCTTTGTTTAGTCAAGAGGGGTCCGCTAGTCGAAAGAGTGAACATCGCGGTGCCAGCTCTGTTCGGAGACTGGCCAAACACTGACCTAATATCAGTCAGCGATCTGAAGGTATCTGGATAAATAAGCTGGCGCAAGCTCGAAGCTCTGCCAAGACTGCTGTGACACTTTTGGGGCACTCGCATGTGCCAGAAAGCAAAAAGCCCCAAAAATCACTAGGATTATCAGGGCTTTAGGTCTTGCTAATTTGGTGGAGCCGGGGGGATTTGAACCCCCGTCCGCCAGTCCTCCGCTATCGGTTCTACATGCTTAGCCATCTCTACTTAGTTAACTCCGCGCCTCCCGAGTGGCAGGGTGCTTGGAGCGAGCTGTATAAGTTTTAGCCGTTACGTCTACAGCAAACTTGGCGGCGATCCTGTTCTATCTGTCGGTCAACTTCGGGTTTACAGGCATCCCCTAGTGACCGCTAGCCGGCTTAAGCGGCTAGTGCGTAGTTGTCGTCGTTGGCAACTATAAATGTGCAGCAGCGAATTTACGAGATCTGCTACCAACTCGGCATGCCCCTCAAGTTTTGTAACCGTCGTCGAATCCAAATCGGCCCCAAATCTTGCTGGTGTGTTACTGAGACGGGATTGTACGCTAAAGGTTCCGTGCGGAACAGGGCGGGGTGCAGACAAAAAAATACCCTGACGGATCAGGGCATAGGGCGTTACATGCTTTAAACCATAGACAGGTCGGTGGAGCGACCGGCCTGTCATAAGCTGTGACTGGCTGGTGTGGGCTTGGTTCCGCCGCTGCGCAAAAAATCAGCGATTATTTTCGCGCACGACCCGTTGCTTCTCGCGATCCCAGTCGCGCTCTTTCAGGCTTTGACGTTTGTCGAAGTCTTTCTTGCCGCGTACCAGGGCGATTTCGCATTTGACCAGATGGCCTTTCCAGTACAGCGCCAGGGGCACGCAGGCGAAGCCCTTGGCCTGGACGCCGGCGATCAGCTTGTCGAGCTCGCGGGCGTGCAGCAGCAGCTTGCGGGTGCGAGTCGGGTCGGCAATCACGTGGGTGCTGGCGGTTTTCAGCGGGGTGATGTGGGCACCGAGCAGAAAGGCTTCGTTGTTCTTGAGCATGATGTAGCTGTCGACCAGTTGCACCTTGCCCTCGCGCAGGCTTTTGACTTCCCAGCCTGTCAGGGCGATGCCGGCTTCAAAGCGCTGTTCGATGAAATAGTCATGTTTGGCCTTTTTGTTCAGGGCAATGGTGCCGCTGTTGGCCGCAGGTTTCTTTGGTTTGCTCATGGGCGGCGATTATACCTGTATTTGTGGCGGTATAGCGTGGAGTTTTCGTGGTACTGGCCTACCCTTGCCTTTCGTCGAGGATGTCGACTGGCTCTTGTAGGGGTTGATCAAAATCTGGACAATGCGTTCCTTTTTTTCAGGGCAAACCGGGAACGGTCATGAGCAAAGACGCTGTCTCTATTCACGGGATCTGGGCGAGTCGCTGGGTCTTTATTCTTGCGGCTACCGGCTCTGCCGTAGGCCTCGGCAATATCTGGAAGTTCCCGTACATGACCGGCATGTATGGCGGCGGCGCCTTTGTGCTGGTCTATCTGGTGTGTATTGCGCTGATCGGTTTGCCGGTGATGCTGGCTGAAACGTTGTTGGGCCGCCGCGGTCGGCAGAGCCCGGTCAATACGCTCAGTACGCTGGCGCGTTGCTCGGGTGCTTCCGAGCGCTGGTCGTGGGCGGCGGTTATGGGGATGGTTGGCGCGTTGCTGATCCTGTCCTTCTACAGTGTGGTGGCCGGCTGGGCGCTCGATTACATCGTCGGCATGGTGCGCGGCGAGTTCAGTGGCATTGATGGCGCCGGGGCCGGGCAGCGCTTTGACGGGCTGACCGGCGACCCGGTGCGCCTGACCATCTGGCATTCGCTGTTTATGTTGCTGACGGCCTGGGTGATTGCCCGTGGGGTGGTGGCGGGGCTGGAGCGCACGCTGCGTATTCTGATGCCTTTGCTGTTTGTGCTGCTGCTGGCGCTGCTGGGCTACAGCATGACCACCGGGCACTTTATGGAAGGTGTGCGCTTCCTCTTTGATTTTGATCTGGCCAAAGTACCGGACGGCATTCTTGCTGCCATGGGACACGCCTTCTTTACCCTGAGCGTGGGTGTCGGCTCGATCATGGTGTTTGGTGCCTACATGCCGCGCAAGGCGTCTATTGGCTCGACGGTGCTGACGGTCGGTCTGCTGGATACCGTGGTGGCGTTGACTGCGGGTATGGCGCTGTTTCCGGTGGTGTTCGCGGCCGGCCTGCAGCCCAATGAGGGGCCGGGTTTGATGTTTGTCACCCTGCCTATCGCTTTTGGCAACATTGCCGGTGGCAATATCTTCGGTGTGGTGTTCTTCCTGCTGGTCACCGTGGCGGCCTGGAGTTCGGCAATCTCGATGCTCGAGCCGGCGGTTGCCTTCTTCGTTGAGCGCACTGGTCGCAGCCGCGGCCAGGTGACGTCGATTATCGCGCTGCTGTGCTGGGTGGTTGGCCTGGGCACGGTGCTGTCGTTCAACCTGCTGGCCGATGCGCGCTTCTTTGTGACCGATGCCGAGGGTTGGCACCTGTTCCGCTGGACCAGCGAGGGCGGGATGACCTTCTTTGAGTCCATCGACTATCTAACCAGTCGTCTTATGCTGCCGCTGGGCGGTCTGCTGTTTGTGCTCTTTGCCGGCTGGGTACTGGACCGTGATGTGTTTCGTGATGAGCTGGCACTGCGGCATCAGCGCCTGTTCTCGGTGGTCTATTCGCTGTTACGCTATGTTGCCCCTGCGGGCATTCTGATCATTCTCGTAACTGAACTGACCAAGTGATAACGGCATGACGCATATTCAGCGCTCGGCTTTGCTGCCTTACCCGGCGAGCCATCTGTACGAGCTGGTAAACCGGGTTGAGCATTACCCGGAATTTCTGCCCTGGTGTTCCGGGGCGAGCATTCTCAGTGAAACCGAGCATGAAATGTGCGCGCGGCTGGAGATTGCCAAGGCGGGCGTCAGTCAGTCCTTCACCACGCGCAATGCGCTGGTCCCAGGCGAGCGTATCGCGCTGCAGCTGGTCGATGGGCCGTTCAGTGATTTTCGTGGTGTCTGGGAGTTTAAGGCGCTGAGTGATTCGGCCTGCAAGATTACCCTGGACCTGCACTTTGAATACGCCGGTGCGCTGGTCAAGGCGACCCTGGGGCCCCTGTTCAATCAGGCAGCCAATGCGATGGTGGATGCTTTTTGTCAGCGCGCCAAGGAGACCTGGCGTGGCTGACAAGAGCATTGTGGTGGAGGTGGCCTACGCGCTGCCGTACAAGCAGAAGATCCTGTCGCTGACGGTACCGCAGGGGACCAGTATGCGAGCGGCGGTGCGGCTGTCCGGTATTGAACAGCACTTTCCCGAAGTGGACCCGGAGAGCTGCCCGCTGGGAATTTTCGGCAAGGCGGTACCGAAGCCGGACGAGCGGGTGCTGGAGGCTGGTGAGCGGGTGGAGATTTATCGTCCGCTGATTGCAGATCCGAAAGAAGTGCGCAAGCAGCGTGCTGCCAAGGCCAAGGCTGCCAAGGCGGAAGAGTAGCGGGGAGGTGCTGGCGCCGTGCAGTGCAGGGCGCCGGAAGGTAGAAAGGCGAGGTTACTCGCCAGTGCCGAGCGGGGCGCCCAGATCTACCGGATAGGTCTCGACGTCGCTGCCGCTCATGATCTCTTCGTCTGCGCTCTTGCCCGGCATGAAGTCGCCGGCCAGGCCAACCAGACGGTTGTCTTCAAAGGTCAGGCTGATGCGCTCCTGTACCCGATCATTGTGACCGGATTCCATGCTGTACAGGTAATCCCAGCGGTTGGGATGGAAGGTGTCCTGAATCAGCGGCGTGCCCATGATGAAGCGAACCTGGCGGGTGGTCATACCCGGCCGCAGCTGATCAACCATCTCTTGGGTGACGACGTTGCCCTGCTGAATGTCGATTTTGTAAATGCCCGGGATAATGCCGCAACCGGAAAGCAGGGTGATAGATGCACTGCATAGCAGTATGCAAAGGTTTCGATTAAAGCTTTTTCGCGTCACGTGCTAACATCCGCTATCGTGGAATGGCTGAAAAGGCCGATCATACCCGACTCATCCCGCCCTGCGAAGCGCTGAACGAGAATACTAGCCATGCTTGAAAATCAAGAACTCCGCAAAGCCGGCCTCAAGGTCACCCTGCCCCGGGTCAAGATCCTGCAGATGCTGGACGGCTCGACTGAGCGCCACATGAGCGCAGAGGACGTATACAAGGCACTGATGGAGGCAGGCGAAGATGTTGGCCTGGCCACTGTTTACCGTGTGCTGACCCAATTCGAAGCCGCCGGCCTGGTGGTGCGTCATAACTTTGATGGCGGCCATGCCGTATTCGAGCTGGCAGACGGCGAGCACCATGACCACATGGTGTGTGTCGACTCGGGCGAGGTCGTTGAGTTCTTTGATGCAGAGATTGAGCGCCGCCAGCGCGAGATCGTCAAGGAGCACGGCTTTGAGCTGGTAGATCATAATCTGGTGCTGTACGTGCGCAAGCCGCAAAAATAAGTGCAATCACCGCACAAAAAACCGGGCCTGGCGCCCGGTTTTTTGTGTCTGCACCAAGGTCAGTCTGCGGTAGTGCTCAGCAGCTTGCGGGCGTGGGCCAGCGATTCGTCGGTGAGGTCAATGCCGCCCAGCATGCGGGCGACTTCCTGAATGCGGGCCTCGGTGTCCAGCTGGTCGATGCAGGTGCGAGTGCTGTTGCGGGTCTGCTGTTTGCGTACAAACAGGTGTTGATGCCCCTGTGCTGCAACCTGCGGCAGGTGGGTCACTGTCAGTACCTGCCCTCGGGCGCCGAGCTGGCGCAGCAGTTGGCCGACAATTTCCGCCGTCGGCCCGCCGATACCCACATCGACCTCATCAAATACCAGCGTCGGCACGCGTGAGGTTTGCGCGGTAATCACCTGAATGCCGAGACTGATGCGTGACAGTTCGCCGCCGGACGCGACCTTGGCCAGCGGCTTGGCGGGTTGGCCGGGATTGGCGCTGACCAGAAATTCGACATTTTCCAGACCGGTGACCGGGTAGCTGTCTGCATCCAGCGGTGTCAGCTGCAGCTCGATGCGACCGCCCGGCATGCCAAGGCGCTGAATTTCCTGGGTAACTGCCTTGGCCAGCTTGCTGGCACCTTTGCTGCGCTGAGCTGATAACTTCTCGCTGAGTTGACGATAGTGCGCCTGATAGGCGGTCAGTTCCTCCTGCAGTCGCTCGGCGTCGGCGGCTTGCTGCTGCTGGCCTTCGAGTTCATCAATCAGCTGCTGCTGCAAAACCGGTAGCTCGGCCGGCTGGATGCGATGCTTACGGGCCAGCTCGAAGATGGCGCTCAGGCGCTCTTCAACATATTGCTGGCGCTCCGGGTCGGCCTCAAAGTGATCCAGGTAGCGGGTCAGCTCGCCCACGGCTTCTTCAATCTGAATCTGGGCGCTGGCAATCAGGTCGCTGGCTTCGCCCAGTTGGCTGCTGTGATTCTTGAAACCGTCAAGACGCTGCAGGCTGGCGGTCAGGGCTTGGAGCACGCTGCCGGCATCGTTCTCGCTGCAGATGTTGATGACCTGTTGGCAGGAGTGCAGGATCTGGTCGGCGCTGGCCAGTTGGCGCTGTTCGTTTTCCAGTGCTTCCAGTTCGCCATCCTGCAGGCTGAGGTTGTCCAGTTCGTCCAGCTGATAGGTCAGCAGCTGCTGACGTGCGCTCTGCTCTTCGCTCTGGCGGCTGGCTTGCAGCAGAGCCTTCTCGGTCTGGCGGCAGCGCTGTGCGGCGAGCTGTACCTGGCGAGCCAGCTCGCCGGCGCCGGCGTATTCGTCCAGCAGGCGGCGGTGGGTGTCGGTTTTCAGCAGCGATTGGTGTTCGTGCTGACTGTGAATGTCGATCAGCATTTCACCGAGGGCGCGCAGGTCTTGCTGGGGGCAGGGGGAGCCGTTGATGTAACCGCGTGAGCGACCTTCTGCGGTGATGACGCGGCGCAGGATGACCTGCTCGTCGTCTTGCGTCAGATCACGCTCGTCCAGCCACTGGCGTGCCTCCGGGATGTCGCTGATATCGAAGGTGGCGAGGATGTCGGCTTTGTCGCTGCCGGGGCGCACGGCCCCGCTGTCTGCGCGGTCGCCGAGGGTCAGCGCCAGTGCGTCGAGCATGATCGACTTGCCGGCGCCGGTTTCCCCGGTGATCACACTCATGCCGCCGCCCAGATCTAGCTCCAGGTTGTCGACGATGGCGTAGTTGTTGACCGCGAGATGGACCAGCATGGCGCGTGCTCCTGTTTGGTTTTCTGGTTATTTATACAGTAGTTTTCCCGGCGCCTACAAGCCCCCTCAATCTGTCTTTTGATCTCCCCTTGAAGGTTGTGGGAATGGCCCCATATAGGTTGCCAGGCAATGCCAGCGACGCTGGCGGATCATCATTGACAGGCTGTGAGCCCAGCGCCGCAGCGCCATAACCCTATGACAGGAGAAAGACATGGCAGAGGAACAGAGACCGGATCTGCAGGATCAGGACGCGGCTACCGAGGCAGCCGTTGAAACGCCTGAGGGCGATCTTGCGGCGCGCGTGGCAAGTCTGGAAGAACAGCTTGCTGCCGCTCAGGATCAGGCTCTGCGGGCCGTCGCCGATGTGCAAAACGCCCGCCGTCGTGCCGAGCAGGATGTAGAAAAGGCGCACAAGTTTGCGCTCGAGCGCTTTGCCAATGACCTGCTGCCGATCGTCGACAGTCTGGAGCGTGGCCTGGAGCTGTCCAATGCCGACGATGAAGCCATCAAGCCGATGCGCGAAGGGATTGAGCTGACCCTGAAGATGTTCGCCGACACCCTGGCCCGTTTCCAGGTGGTGCCGGTTGTACCCGAGGGTGAGCCCTTCAACCCGGAGCTGCATCAGGCGATGGCGATGGAAGAGAGCGCTGCCGTTGAAGCCAATACCGTGCTCAAGGTGTTCCAGAAGGGTTACACCCTGAGCGGTCGCCTGCTGCGCCCGGCAATGGTTGTGGTGAGCAAGGCTCCGGCCGCCGGCACTCAGTCGATTGACGAGCAGGCTTGAAATTGATTTTGCAGACCCCATCAAGGGTTCATGCACAGATAAACAGCGCCGCTGACTGAACGCGGTAGCCAGATTCGGAGAGAAGCATATGGGCAAGATTATCGGTATCGACCTGGGGACCACCAACTCCTGTGTCGCCATTTTGGAAAACGGTTCCGCCAAGGTGATCGAGAACGCCGAGGGTGCGCGCACCACGCCGTCCATCGTCGCCTACACCAACGACGGCGAAACCCTGGTTGGTCAGTCGGCCAAGCGTCAGGCGGTCACCAACCCGCAGAACACGCTGTACGCGGTCAAGCGTTTGATCGGTCGTCGTTTTGAAGAAGACGTCGTACAGAAAGACATCAAGCTGGTGCCTTACAAGATCGTCAAAGCCGACAACGGCGACGCCTGGGTTCAAGTCAATGACGAGAAGATGGCACCGCCGCAGGTGTCGGCCGAAGTGCTGAAGAAGATGAAGAAGACCGCCGAAGACTACCTCGGCGAGCCGGTTACTGAAGCGGTTATCACCGTGCCGGCCTACTTCAACGACAGCCAGCGTCAGGCCACCAAGGACGCCGGTCGCATCGCCGGTCTGGAAGTCAAGCGCATCATCAACGAGCCGACGGCAGCTGCTCTGGCCTACGGTATGGACAAGGCGCGTGGCGACTCCACCGTTGTCGTATACGACCTGGGTGGCGGTACCTTCGACGTGTCCGTGATCGAAATTGCCGAAGTAGATGGCGAGCACCAGTTTGAAGTGCTGGCCACCAATGGCGACACCTTCCTGGGTGGTGAAGATTTCGACATGCGTCTGATCGACTACCTGGCAGACGAGTTCAAGAAAGAGAACGGCGTTGATCTGCACAACGATCCGCTGGCTCTGCAGCGTCTGAAAGAAGCTGCTGAAAAGGCCAAGATCGAGCTGTCTTCCAGCCAGCAAACTGACGTTAACCTGCCGTATATCACGGCAGATGCGTCCGGTCCGAAGCACCTGAACGTCAAGGTGACTCGCGCCAAGCTGGAGTCGCTGGTTGAGGATCTGATCAAACGCAGCATCGAGCCCTGCCGCATCGCTATGCAGGATGCTGGCTTGGACGTGTCCGAGATCAACGAAGTGATTCTGGTGGGTGGTCAGACCCGCATGCCGCTGGTACAGAAGACGGTTGCCGAGTTCTTCAACAAAGAGCCGCGCAAGGACGTTAACCCGGATGAGGCGGTTGCCATTGGTGCCTCCATCCAGGGTGCGGTTCTGGCGGGTGACGTGAAAGACGTGCTGCTGCTGGACGTGACCCCGCTGTCGCTGGGTATCGAAACCATGGGTGGCGTGATGACTGCGCTGATCGAGAAAAACACCACCATCCCGACCAAAAAGTCGCAGGTGTTCTCGACTGCTGACGACAACCAGACTGCCGTGACCATTCACGTGCTGCAGGGTGAGCGCAAGCAGGCGTCGCAGAATAAGTCGCTGGGCCGCTTTGACCTGGCCGACATTCCGCCGGCGCAGCGTGGCGTGCCGCAGATCGAAGTCAGCTTCGACATCGATGCCAACGGTATTCTGAACGTGTCCGCCAAGGACAAAGCGACTGGCAAAGAACAGTCCATCGTGATCAAGGCGTCCTCCGGTCTGTCGGATGACGAAATCGACAAGATGGTGCGTGACGCCGAGGCTAACGCCGAAGAGGATCGCAAGTTCGAAGAGCTGGTGACCGTGCGTAACCAGGCCGATCAGCTGGTCCATGCGACTCGCAAGACGCTGACCGAGGCAGGCGACAAGGCGACCGACGAAGAGAAGGCGGCCATTGAAACCGCGCTGAGCGATCTGGAAGCGGCGATCAAGACCGGTGACAAGGAAGAGATCGAAGCCAAGATCAACGCTCTGTCCGAAGCCTCTGGTCCGCTGGTTCAGAAGATGTACGCCGAGCAGGCTCAGGCCGGTCAGGCTGATGGCGCAGCGGCAGGTGCGGAGTCTGGCAACGATGCAGACGACGTGGTTGATGCCGAGTTCGAAGAGGTCAAGGACAACAAGTAAGTCCTTGATGAACCGGGCCGGGCGGTGCGTTGAACGTGCCGCCTGACCACTCTGCCTGGCAACGCGGGAGCTTCTCCCGCGTTGCCGTTTGTGCCGAGTGACTCTCTGAGGGAAATCGAACACATGTCCAAGCGTGATTATTATGAAGTGCTGGGGGTCGAGAAGGGCGCCAGCGAGGCCGACCTGAAAAAGGCCTATCGCCGTTTGGCGATGAAGTTTCACCCTGACCGCAACCCGGATGACGAAAAGGCCGAAGAGAAGTTCAAGGAGGCCACCGAGGCCTACGAAGTGCTGACCGATGCCAACAAGCGTGCGGCCTATGATCAGTACGGTCATGCCGGTGTCGATCCGAACATGGGCGCCGGCGGTGGCGGCTTTGGCGGCGGTAACTTCTCCGACATCTTTGGTGACGTCTTTGGTGACATCTTTGGTGGCGGCGGACGCGGCGGTCGGTCCAGTGTGCAGCGCGGCAGTGACCTGCGTTACACCCTGGAGCTGGATCTTGAGGAGGCGGTACGTGGCACCTCGGTGACCATTCGCGTGCCAACGCTGGTTGCCTGTGAAACCTGTGATGGCAGCGGCGCCAAGAAGGGCACTACGCCGGTTACCTGTACCACCTGTGGTGGGCATGGCCAGGTGCGTATGCAGCAAGGTTTTTTCTCTGTGCAGCAGACCTGTCCGCGCTGCCACGGCACCGGCAAGATGATTACCGACCCGTGCAACGACTGCCATGGTGAAGGCCGCGTAGAGAAGCAGAAAAACCTCTCGGTCAAGGTGCCTGCCGGTGTCGATACCGGTGACCGCATTCGCCTGGCTGGTGAGGGTGAGGCGGGCGTCAATGGTGGTCCGGCGGGCGATCTGTACGTCGTGGTCTCGGTGCGCGAGCACAAGATTTTCCAGCGCGATGGCAAAAACCTTTACTGCGAAGTGCCGATCAGCTTTGTCGATGCTGCCCTGGGTGGCGAGTTGGAGGTGCCGACGCTGGATGGCCGCGTCAAGCTGAAGATTCCGGAAGGGGCGCAGACTGGCAAGCTGTTCCGCCTGCGTGGCAAGGGCGTGACGCCCGTGCGTGGTGGTTCGCCTGGCGATCTGCTGTGCCGCGTTGTGGTCGAGACGCCGGTCAATCTGACCAAGCGTCAGCGCGAGTTGCTGGAAGAGTTGCGCCAGACCCTTGAGGCAGAAGGCTCCAGTCAGTCGCCGCGCGCCAAGAGCTGGTTTGATGGTGTGAAAAACTTCTTCGAAGACATGAAATTCTGAGTCAGGAGCGCAGCATGAGACGTATTGCGGTAATAGGCGCAGCCGGGCGCATGGGCAAGATCCTGATCGAGGCGATTGGCCAGGTTGAAGGCGCTGCGCTGACCGCAGCGATTGAGCGCCCCGATTGCTCCCTTGTGGGTGCTGATGCGGGGGAGCTGGCCGGTGTCGGGCGCCTGGGGGTTGCGATCAGTGGCGACCTGAAGCAGGTGGTTGACGACTTTGATGTGCTGATCGACTTCACTCATCCGACCACCACGCTGGTCAATCTGCAAGTCTGCCACGCGGCGGGCAAGTCGATGGTGATTGGCACGACGGGGTTCTCTGAGCAGGAGAAGGCGCTGCTTGCTGAGGCGGCCAAGGATGTGTCTATCGTCTTTGCGCCCAACTTCAGTGTTGGCGTGAATCTCTGTCTCAAGCTGCTGGATATGGCGGCCCGGGTGATGGGGGATGACGCTGATATCGAGGTGATTGAAGCGCACCATCGTCACAAGGTCGATGCACCCTCTGGCACCGCTTTGCGTATGGGGGAGGTCGTGGCTGATGCGCTGGGTCGTGACTTGGCAAAAGTGGCTGTGTACGGCCGTGAAGGGCAAACCGGTGCGCGCGACCCGCAGACCATCGGCTTTGCTACCGTGCGTGCTGGCGATGTAGTGGGCGACCATACGGTGCTCTTTGCGACTGAGGGCGAGCGTGTGGAGATTACCCACAAGGCCTCCAGTCGCATGACCTTTGCCAAGGGCGCGGTGCGGTCTGCCATGTGGCTGGCTGGTCGTGACCAGGGGCTGTTTGATATGCAGGATGTGCTGGGCTTGAAGGACTGAGATCGTCCATCCAGTGCAGAAAAAAGGCACCGCGAGCGCAAGCTGCGGTGCCTTTTTTGTTGCGCCCGGCGTTACGGAGTGCCGGCGTTGGCCTCGGCGAGGTTGGCCTTCTCGCGGGACAGCTCGTCTAGGGTTTGGGTGTTTTTGCTCAGATAGAACGCGGCAATGGTGGGTACCCAGTCGGCGTGATGGTTGATCAGTCGCGGCTGGATGAAGCTGTATTGCTTGTCGAGCTGCTCGAAGGTCGCCTCGTGCTCTGGCAGTAGTCGCTTCAGTTCGCCGGAGCCAGCATGGATGCGTGCGTCCAGCTCATCAAAGATGCCTTCCTTGCTTGGCAGGAAGTAGACGCCGACCGAGCTGAACATGTTGTTCTGATACAGCAGCAGAATGCGGTGGGTTTCGATGCTCTGGCGGTGCAGGGCGAGCAGGTCTTCCGGCGCGTCGGCGGCCTCGGTGTTGTAGAGCTCGGCGGCGGCGTTTTCCAGCTTGCCATGGGCCATCATGATCCGGTTGACGGTGGCAAGGCTGTAATGGGCCTGGTCTTCAGGCATGTTTTCGAGTTCGCGGATCAGGGCTACGAGGTCGTTGTACAGGGGGCGCAGGTCGCCAGGATTGTTCATCTGGCGCAGCAGGGCGTCCATACGGCGCAGGGAGGTGTTGTAGATTTCCCGGTTGCCTGGTTCGCGTACGCGCTCGTACAGGTTGTTGTCGATCAGCAGGTAAGTGCCCGCTTCGAAGCCTTCGCTGCGGAATTCATGCAGGGCCTGCAGGCGGAGCGGGTCGGCATGGGCCAGCGCGGCGATGAGTAGCAACGGCAGCACAAGGATGCGTTTCAAGTGCATTTGCATGTTAGGTGTCCCCGAGTCCTGTGTTGTTCTTGTTGTGTTGTCCAGGCGCTCAAGGGCGCTCTGGTGACGGTCTTTGCCGTCTGTTCTGGGCTCCTGCCCGGCGGTTAGCAAGTCGTGTTGTAACACAGACGAGTCGGATAATGAAGATGTGCGACTGACGCGCCGCCGGGTGGCGGGAAGGGCCACGGCAGTGGATATTTCACCCTTGAGTCGTTAAACTATTGCGCTAATCTGTCTATTCAGCGCGTATCTGACAATGCCTTTGCGAGCGGGATGTTGTGTTCACCACTTCATTCCCGCTTTTGTGCAGCCCGCGTTTAGTGAAATGTGTCAGTTCTTTCGGAGGTTTTCTTGTCCAAGCCAGCCATTCTCGCACTCGCCGACGGCAGCATTTTTCGCGGTGAGTCCATCGGCGCCGACGGTTCCAGTGTTGGCGAGGTCGTGTTCAACACGGCCATGACCGGTTATCAGGAGATCCTCACCGATCCCTCCTATGCGCGTCAAATCGTGACGTTGACTTATCCCCACATCGGTAACACCGGTGTCACTCCCGAAGATATCGAATCCGACGCGGTTCAGGCTGCCGGTCTGGTTATTCGTGATCTGCCGTTGCTCGCCAGCAACTGGCGCTGCAAGCAGACCCTGGATGACTACCTGCGTGAGAACAGCATTGTCGCCATTGCTGGTATCGACACCCGCCGTCTGACGCGCATTCTGCGTGAAAAGGGTTCTCAGAACGGCTGTCTGCTGGCCGGTGATGACATCTCTGAAGAGAAAGCGCTGGAGCTGGCGCGCGGCTTCCCGGGCCTGAAAGGCATGGACCTGGCGAAGGAAGTCTCGGTCAAGGAGAGCTATGAGTGGCGCTCCAGTGTCTGGAACCTGGAAACTGACAGCCACCCCGAGCTGAGCGATGCTGAGCTGCCGCACCACGTTGTCGCCTTCGACTACGGTGTGAAGTACAACATTCTGCGCATGCTGGTGGCGCGTGGCTGCCGCCTGACGGTGGTGCCGGCGCAAACACCTGCCTCCGAGGTGCTGGCCCTGAAGCCGGATGGCGTGTTCCTGTCCAACGGCCCGGGCGACCCGGAGCCCTGCGACTACGCCATTGCGGCGATCAAAGAGATTCTGGAAACCGACATCCCGGTGTTCGGTATCTGCCTGGGTCACCAGTTGCTGGCGCTGGCCTCCGGTGCCAAGACCGTCAAGATGGGGCATGGCCATCACGGCGCCAACCACCCGGTTCAGGATCTGGATACCGGTGTGGTGATGATCACCAGTCAGAACCATGGCTTTGCGGTCGATGAAACCAGCCTGCCGGCCAATCTGCGCCCGACCCACAAGTCGCTGTTCGATGGCACCCTGCAAGGTATCGAGCGTACCGACAAGGCCGCCTTCAGCTTCCAGGGGCACCCTGAGGCGAGCCCGGGCCCGCACGACGTGGCACCGCTGTTCGACCGTTTCATCGACGCTATGAAAAAACGCGCCTGAACCCCGGTACACCCTAGGATTTGTAAACGACTATGCCAAAACGTACAGACATCAAAAGCATTCTGATCCTCGGCGCCGGCCCTATCGTGATCGGTCAGGCCTGTGAGTTTGACTACTCCGGTGCCCAGGCCTGCAAGGCCCTGAAGGAAGAAGGCTTCCGCGTCATTCTGGTCAACTCCAACCCGGCGACCATCATGACCGACCCGGCCATGGCTGACGCGACCTACATCGAGCCGATCAAGTGGCAGACCGTGGCCAAGATCATCGAGAAGGAGCGTCCGGATGCGCTGCTGCCGACCATGGGTGGCCAGACGGCGCTGAACTGCGCGCTGGACCTAGAAAAGCACGGCGTGCTGGAGCAGTTCGGCGTCGAGATGGTGGGCGCCAATGCCGACACTATCGACAAGGCGGAAGACCGCTCGCGCTTTGACAAGGCCATGAAGTCCATCGGTCTGGAGTGCCCGCGTTCGGGTATCGCACACAGTATGGCTGAAGCCTATGGCGTGCTCGAGCAGGTTGGCTTCCCGTGCATTATCCGCCCGTCCTTTACCATGGGCGGCACCGGTGGCGGTATTGCCTACAATCGCGAAGAGTTCGAAGAAATCTGCAACCGGGGTCTGGACCTGTCGCCGACCAACGAGCTGCTGATTGACGAGTCGCTGATTGGCTGGAAAGAGTACGAGATGGAGGTTGTCCGCGATAAGAAGGACAACTGCATCATCGTCTGCTCGATCGAAAACTTCGACCCGATGGGTGTTCACACCGGTGACTCCATCACCGTCGCGCCGGCGCAGACGCTGACCGACAAGGAATACCAGATCATGCGTAACGCCTCGCTGGCGGTACTGCGTGAAATTGGCGTTGAAACCGGCGGCTCTAACGTGCAGTTCGGTATCTGCCCGGATACCGGCCGTATGGTCGTCATCGAGATGAACCCGCGCGTCTCCCGCTCGTCGGCGCTGGCCTCCAAGGCGACCGGCTTTCCGATCGCCAAGATCGCCGCCAAGCTGGCTGTCGGTTATACGCTGGATGAGTTGCAGAACGACATTACCGGTGGTCGTACGCCGGCGTCCTTCGAGCCGTCCATCGATTACGTGGTGACCAAAATCCCGCGTTTTGCCTTTGAAAAATTCCCCAACGCCGATGCGCGCCTGACCACTCAGATGAAGTCGGTGGGTGAGGTGATGGCAATCGGTCGTACCTTCCAGGAGTCCATGCAGAAAGCGCTGCGTGGTCTTGAGGTGGGGGTCTGCGGCTTTGATCCCAAAGTCGACCCGGCTGCTGGTGACGTCATGACCGAGCTGACCCGTGAGCTGACCGTGCCCGGTGCTGACCGCATCTGGTACGTGGCTGACGCCTTCCGCGCCGGCATGACGCTGCAGCAGGTGTTTGATCTGACCAAGATCGATACCTGGTTCCTGGTGCAGATCGAGGATCTGATCAAGGAAGAAGAGAAGGTCAAAACCCTGGGGCTGGCGGATATCGATTACAGCCTGATGTTCCGCCTCAAGCGCAAGGGCTTCTCCGATCAGCGCCTGGCCCAGTTGCTGGCGGTGAGCGAGAAAAACCTGCGCCGTCACCGTCACAAGCTGAACGTGCTGCCGGTGTACAAGCGCGTGGATACCTGTGCGGCCGAGTTTGCCACCGATACGGCCTACATGTACTCGACCTACGAGGAAGAGTGCGAAGCCAACCCGTCCGGCCGCGACAAGATCATGGTGCTGGGTGGCGGGCCGAACCGCATTGGTCAAGGCATCGAGTTTGACTACTGCTGCGTACACGCCGCGCTGGCGATGCGTGAAGATGGTTACGAAACCATCATGGTCAACTGCAACCCGGAAACCGTCTCTACCGACTACGACACCTCTGATCGTCTGTACTTCGAGCCGGTCACCCTGGAAGACGTGCTGGAAATCGTGCGCGTCGAGCAGCCCAAGGGTGTCATCGTTCAGTACGGTGGTCAGACCCCGCTGAAGCTGGCGCGCGCGCTGGAAGAGGCGGGCGTGCCGATTATCGGTACCAGCCCGGAAGCCATTGACCGCGCTGAAGACCGTGAGCGCTTCCAGCAGATGGTCGAGCGCCTGAACCTGCGTCAGCCGCCGAACGCGACGGCGCGCAGCGAAGACGAAGCACTGGCCCTGTCCAAGCGCATCGGTTACCCGCTGGTGGTGCGTCCGTCCTACGTGCTGGGCGGTCGTGCGATGGAAATCGTCTACCAGGAAGAAGAGCTCAAGCGTTACATGCGTGAAGCGGTCAAGGTCTCCAACGATAGCCCGGTACTGCTGGACCACTTCCTCAATTGCGCCATCGAAGTTGACATTGATGCGGTATCCGACGGCAAAGACGTGGTGATCGGTGCGATCATGCAGCACATCGAACAGGCCGGCGTACACTCCGGCGACTCTGCGTGCTCGTTGCCGCCGTACTCGCTGCCGGCCAACATTCAGGACGACATCCGCGAGCAAGTGCGCAAGATGGCGCTGGAGCTGGGCGTTGTCGGCCTGATGAACGTACAGATGGCGGTGCAGGGTGAGACCATCTACGTGATTGAGGTCAACCCGCGTGCCTCTCGGACCGTGCCTTTTGTGTCCAAGTGCATTGGTCAGTCGCTAGCCAAGATCGCCGCCCGCGTGATGGCCGGCAAGTCGCTGCAGGAGCTGGGGTTCACCGAAGAGGTGGTGCCGCCGTACTATAGCGTCAAGGAAGCGGTCTTCCCGTTCGCCAAGTTCCCGGGTGTTGACCCGATCCTCGGCCCGGAAATGAAGTCCACCGGTGAAGTCATGGGTGTGGGTGACAGCTTTGGTGAGGCGTTCGCCAAGTCTCAGCTGGGATCCGGCGAAGTACTGCCGACCAGCGGTACCGCGTTTATCAGCGTGCGCGAAGATGACAAGCCGTTCGCGGTTGATGTTGTCCGCGACCTGATCGAGCTGGGCTTTGAGGTGGTCGCCACCGCCGGTACCGCCAAGGTGCTGGAGGCCGCAGGCCTGACCGTACGCCGCGTCAACAAGGTGACCGAAGGCCGCCCGCACATTGTGGATATGATCAAGAACGACGAGATCGATCTGGTGATCAACACCACTGAGGGGCGCCAGTCGATTGCTGACTCCTACTCCATCCGTCGCAACGCGTTGCAGCACAAGGTCTACTCCACCACCACGCTGGCCGGTGGCGAGGCTGTCTGCACTGCACTGAAATTTGGTCCGGAGCGCGCAGTACGCCGCCTCCAGGATCTGCACAAAGGTATCTGATTCATGAAGTACCCAATGACCAAGCAGGGCGCAGAAGCCCTCGAAGTCGAACTGAAACACCTGAAGACCGAACTGCGTCCGCAGATCACCCAGGCGATCGCCGAAGCGCGTGAGCTGGGGGATCTCAAGGAAAATGCCGAATACCACGCTGCCCGCGAGCAACAGGGGATGGTGGAGGCGCGCATCCGCGATATCGAAGGCCGCCTGTCCAATGCGCAGGTGATCGACGTGACCAGTATTGCCCATACCGGCAAGGTCATTTTTGGCACTACCGTGACCATCGCCAACGTCGATACTGACGAGGAAGTGGTGTATCAGATCGTCGGTGATGACGAGGCTGACATCAAGCAGCGCAAGCTGTCGGTCAACTCGCCCATCGCCCGCGCCTTGATTAGCAAGGAAGAAGGCGAAATCGTGGCGGTGAAAACGCCCGGCGGTGTCGTCGAGTACGAAATCGTCGAGGTCCAGCACCTGTGACGGAGCAGGCTGCCAGCACGGGTGGTCCGGCGCGGCAAAGCGCCGGACGCATTGCCTGGCAGCTGCTGCTGACGCTCTGGGTGGGTGCGGTGTGGAGTTTGCACTTCATTCTGCTGCCCGGCCTGCAGCATATGGGGCTGGCGCCCCTGCTGGTCGACGAGGCAGCGTCGGTGCTGCGCCCATCGGTCATGTTGATTGCACTGGTTGCCGGTGCGCTGCAGTTGCTTCAGTTGGGGCTGCGACGTGCTGGCTGGCGCGATCTGCGGGTACAGATGCTGGTGCTGGTATTGCTGGCGGCAGGTGCGTTTTTTGGCTTTCGTCTGCAGCCGAACCCGTTGTACGGGATCTTCTGCTATCTGGTGGTTGCCTTCGCTGGCCTGGTGCTGGCGGTCCAGCCCCGCCCGGACGAGGTGCGGGGCTGATGCGCTGCCGGCTCAGAACCCCTGAAAACGCTTGAGGTTGGACAGGTTGGGGTTGGGCTTTTTGGCCCGGCGCAGCAAGATAGCCATCTTGCCGATGACCTGAACCAGCTCGGCGCCACTTTGCTGGCAAGCCTCGTTGATCAGGGCCTGCTTGGCGTCACGGTCACTGACGGTGACGCGAATCTTGATCAGTTCGTGATCGTTCAGCGCACGGTCCAGTTCGGCCAGTACGCCTTCGCTGATACCCTGTTCACTGATAATGACGATCGGCTTCAAATGATGGCCGATGCGCTTGAGATCTTTTTTCTGTGCGGAGCTGAGCGCCATAATGTTCCGTATGAAAATTCATTAAGTGTGTGATGCACTAGTTTAACCGGCGGCGTGGCCCGCTGCACGAGGTATTCCGTGGCACAGTCCAAGACAAGCAAGCGTTGGCTCAAGGAACATTTTGATGATCCCTTCGTAAAGCAGGCGCAGAAGGACGGTTACCGCTCGCGCGCCAGTTACAAGCTGCTGGAGATTCAGGAGCGTGATCGCATCCTCAAGCCGGGCATGACCGTGCTTGATCTGGGGGCTGCGCCCGGCGGCTGGTCCCAGGTCGCTGCGCGGCTGATTGGCGAGAAAGGACGCATCATTGCCTCGGATATTCTGGCTATGGACAGCATTCCCGATGTCACCTTCATCCAGGGCGACTTTACCGAGGACGCCGTCTTTGAGGCGATCCTTGCCGCCATCGGTGATACGCAGGTAGACCTTGTTATTTCCGATATGGCCCCCAATATGAGTGGAACCCCCGCGGTTGATCAGCCGCGGGCCATGTATCTGTGCGAGCTGGCGCTGGACATGGCGGCACGGGTGTTGCGCCCGGGTGGCGATTTTTTGATCAAAGTGTTCCACGGTGAAGGTTTTGATGAATATTTCCGCGAAATGCGCGGACAGTACGACAAGCTGGTAACTCGCAAGCCCGACGCCTCGCGCGGTCGCTCGCGTGAAACCTATCTGCTGGCCCGTGGCTTCAAGGGGGCGGGTCAGTAGTTTGGCTGCCGTGCCGGAACCATGGTGCCGCCGATGCAGTCTGTGATGTCTGGCGACACAGGGCGTTACACAGCGTCGACTGCCGAGTTGGCCTAAACTGGTGTAATGTGGGCAGCGTGGACAACAGACTCAGCAAGGCTCCCGCAATGGTGCTGGGGGCAAGAGGGTAGTGAATTGAACGATATGGCGAAGAACCTCATCCTGTGGCTGATCATTGCCGCCGTACTGGTCACGGTGATGAACAACTTCAGTAGTACCAAGGAACCGGATACGCTGAATTACTCCCAGTTCCTTGATCTGGTAGAGAACCGCCAGGTCGAGCGGGTGACGGTGGATGGCTATATCATCACCGGGCGCGAGCGCAGTGGCGAGTCTTTCAAGACCGTACGTCCGGCGATCCAGGATAACGGCCTGATTGGCGATCTGCTCGACAACGACGTCATCATCGAAGGCAAGCAGCCCGAGCAGCAGAGCATCTGGACCCAGTTGCTGATTGCCAGCTTCCCGATCCTGATCATTATCGCGATCTTCATGTTCTTCATGCGGCAAATGCAGGGCGGCGGCGGTGGCCGTGGTGGCCCGATGAGCTTCGGTAAGAGCAAGGCGCGCATGCTGACTGAGGACCAGGTCAAGACCACCTTTGCTGACGTTGCCGGCTGTGACGAGGCGAAGGAAGACGTGCAGGAGCTGGTCGAGTTCCTGCGTGACCCGGGCAAATTCCAGCGCCTGGGTGGTCATATTCCCCGTGGTGTACTGATGGTCGGTCAGCCGGGTACCGGTAAGACCCTGCTGGCCAAGGCGGTTGCCGGCGAAGCCAAGGTGCCGTTCTTTACCATCTCCGGTTCCGACTTTGTTGAAATGTTTGTGGGTGTCGGTGCATCCCGTGTGCGCGACATGTTCGAGCAGGCCAAGAAGCACGCGCCGTGCATCATCTTTATCGACGAGATCGATGCGGTCGGCCGCCATCGCGGCTCGGGAATGGGGGGTGGTCACGATGAGCGTGAGCAGACCCTGAACCAGTTGCTGGTTGAGATGGACGGCTTTGAGCCGAACGACGGCATCATCGTGATAGCGGCTACCAACCGTCCAGACGTGCTGGATCCGGCTCTGCTGCGTCCCGGTCGCTTCGATCGTCAGGTGGTCGTTGGGCTGCCGGATATTCGTGGTCGTGAGCAGATCCTCAAGGTACATATGCGCAAGGTGCCGCTGGGTGATGACGTTAAGCCGTCGCTGATCGCCCGTGGTACGCCTGGCTTCTCCGGTGCCGATCTGGCCAACCTGGTGAACGAGGCTTCTCTGTTTGCCGCGCGTGCTAACAAGCGTTTGGTGGAGATGGGTGAGTTCGAGATGGCCAAGGACAAGATCATGATGGGCGCCGAGCGCAAGTCCATGGTCATGTCCGAGAAGGAAAAGCTCAACACCGCTTACCATGAATCCGGCCACGCGATTGTTGGTCGTCTCGTGCCCGAGCATGACCCGGTCTACAAGGTCACCATTATTCCGCGCGGTCGTGCGCTGGGGGTGACCATGTTCCTGCCGGAAGAGGATCGCTACAGCCTGTCCAAGCGTGCGCTGACCAGTCAGATCTGTTCGCTGTTCGGTGGTCGTATCGCCGAGGAGATGACGCTGGGCTTTGATGGTGTGACTACCGGTGCGTCGAACGACATTATGCGGGCTACCCAGCTGGCCAAAAATATGGTGACCAAGTGGGGGCTGTCCGAGAAGCTCGGTCCGCTGCAATACGCTGAAGAGGAAGATTCGGGGTACCTGGGTCGCTCCGGTGGCAGCGGATTGTCTGGTGTGTCCGGAGAGACGGCCAAGCAGATTGACGAAGAGGTGCGTCGCATCATCGATGAGTGCTACGGCACGGCGCGCCGTCTGCTGGACGAGAACCGTGACAAGCTCGACATGATGGCCGAGGCGCTGATGAAGTACGAGACTATCGACACTCAGCAGATCGACGACATCATGGCCGGTCGCGTGCCGCGTGAACCGAAGGATTGGCAGGACGGCGGTAAGTCGGGCCCTGGCGCCATTGCCACCAGTGATGAGGGTGACGATAGCAAGTCGGATGAGTCGGCCAAGGGCGCCGGTCCGATTGGTGGTCCGGCCGGGGAGCATTGATTCGGCAATGAGCTCAAGCTCCAACTGCTCCCGGTTGCTATGCGGCAACCGGGAGCTTGACCTTTCTCGCGCCCAGATCATGGGTATTCTCAATGTAACCCCTGACTCCTTCTCTGATGGCGGGCGCTTCAATCAGCGCGACGCTGCGCTGCGGCACGTCGAGCAAATGGTCGCCGATGGCGCTGCCCTGATTGATGTCGGTGGTGAGTCCACCCGCCCGGGTGCGGTGCCTGTGCCGGTAGAGCAGGAGCTTGAGCGCGTGGTGCCAATGGTCGAGGCCATTGCGTCGCAGTTTGATGTGGTTATCTCGGTCGATACCAGTTCGCCAGAGGTCATGACCGCGTCTGCAGCAGCAGGTGCCGGGCTGATCAACGATGTGCGCTCGCTTGAGCGCGATGGTGCGCTGGAAGCAGCGCGGGCTACCGGGTTGCCGGTCTGTCTGATGCATCGTCAGGGTGAGCCGGACTCCATGCAGCTTGCGCCGCGTTATGCCAGTGTGCTGGATGAGGTAAATGCCTATCTGCAGGCGCGGGTAGAGGTCTGCGAGGGTGCCGGTATTGCCCGTGAGCGGTTGGTTCTGGACCCCGGGTTTGGCTTTGGCAAGTCGCTGGAGCACAACCTGCAGTTGTTTGCGCGCCTGGCTGACTTGCGCCCGCAGGGGTTGCCGGTGCTGGTCGGGGTATCGCGCAAGAGTATGATTGGTCAGGTACTGGATCGCCCTGTCGATCAGCGCCTGTACGGCAGCCTTGCTCTGGCTGCTCTGGCCGTCGACGCGGGCGCCGGTATTATTCGGGTTCACGACGTCGCAGCTACCCGGGATGCCGTTGCGATGGCGCAAGCGGTGCGCCAAGCCCGGCAGTCACAACTTTCATAACAAGAGTTAGTCCATGGAAAAACGCTATTTTGGAACCGATGGCATTCGCGGCCGCGTCGGTGATGCGCCAATTACGCCTGAGTTCATGCTCAAGCTTGGTTGGGCTGTTGGGACTGCTTTTCGGCATCACGGTGCCTGCCGGGTCATTATTGGTAAGGACACGCGGATTTCCGGCTACATGTTCGAGTCGGCGCTGGAGGCAGGGTTGTCAGCTGCCGGCGCGCAGGTTCAACTGCTTGGCCCCATGCCCACGCCGGCGATTGCCTATCTGACGCGTACCTTTATGGCGGACGTCGGGATCGTCATCAGCGCTTCGCATAACCCCTTTTACGACAACGGCATCAAGTTTTTCTCGGGCGCCGGCAGCAAGCTGCCAGATAGTCTAGAGCTTGAAATTGAGCGCTTGGTCGACAGTCCAATGAGTGTGGTCGACTCGGCTGCCCTGGGTAAGGTCACTCGGGTGGAGGATGCTGCTGGACGGTATATCGAGTTTTGTAAAAGCAGTGTGCCTACCAGTACCAGCTTTAAGGGTATGAAACTGGTGCTCGACTGCGCGCACGGCGCGACCTACAAAGTGGCGCCGAGTGTCTTTCGGGAGTTGGGGGCGGAGGTCGTGGTGATAGGTGCCAGTCCTGATGGGCTGAATATCAACGCGGGTCACGGCTCCACTGATATGGCGGCGCTGAGAGCGGCTGTTTCGCGCGAAGGTGCTGATCTGGGTATTGCCTTCGATGGCGACGGCGATCGCGTATTGATGGTGGACCATGCTGGCGAAGAGGTGGATGGTGACGAGTTGCTGTGCATCATTGCCCTCGATCTGCAGCGACGCGGCCTGCTCAATGGCGGCGTGGCGGGTACGTTGATGAGTAATCTTGGTTTGGAGTTGGCGCTCAAGCAGCAGGGCGTGCCCTTCGTGCGCGCCAAGGTGGGCGATCGCTACGTGATGGCCGAGCTGCGTGAGCGCGGTTGGCTGGTGGGAGGTGAGTCGTCGGGGCACATAGTGTGCCTGCACCACACTTCGACAGGAGACGGTATTATCGCTGCGCTGCAGGTGCTCAAGGCGTTGCAACGCAGTGAGCAGAGCCTCGCGCAGGCGCGCAGCTGTATGCAGAAGTGCCCCCAGAAATTGATCAATGTGCGTTATGCGCCTGGGCAGGCATCGCCTGCGCAGAACCCGGTAGTAAAGCAGGCGGTTGCTGAGGCGGAGTCCCGGCTGGCGGGTTCGGGGCGCGTGCTGTTGCGCCTGTCCGGCACCGAGCCGCTGGTGCGGGTCATGGTCGAGGGGCAGGATGCTGCCAAGGTTGAGCAGGAAGCGACCGCGTTGGCAGCTGTTGTAACCCAGGTGTGTGGCGGGTAAAAAAGTCGGTTGTGTCGCTGATGCAACTTGGTTAAGATTGGCGCCCGCTTGGGCAGAGAGGTATGGCATGCGACGTCCACTAGTCGCCGGTAACTGGAAAATGCACGGTTCACGGCAGTCTGTAGACGCCCTGCTGCAAGGTCTTGCTGCGCAAGAATGGCCTGAGGGAGTGGAGCTGATGGTTGCTCCTCCGGCGCTGTATGTTGATCGTTGTTGCGAGCAGCTGCAGGGCACGCCAATTCAGGTTGGTGGTCAGGTGTGTGCTGCTCAGGCTGAGCCGGGTGCCTTGACGGGTGAGATCTCGCCCGCCCAGCTGCGCGACGCAGGTTGCGCTTACGTTCTGGTTGGGCACTCCGAGCGTCGTTCTCTGTTTGGCGAGACTGATGATGTCGTCTGCCGCAAGTTTGCTGCTGCGTTGGCCAGCGGGTTGCGCCCGGTGCTCTGTGTCGGTGAGACGCAAGCTGAGCGCGATGCTGGGCAGACGGCTGAAGTGGTAGGTCGGCAGTTGCAGGCGGTGCTGGATGTGTTTGGCGTGGGTGGTTTGGCTGAAGGTGTGGTGGCGTATGAGCCTGTTTGGGCGATTGGCACCGGCTTGACGGCAACCCCTGAGCAGGCCCAAGATGTGCACGCCATGATTCGCGCACGGCTCGCCATGCTTGATGATGAGCAGGCGCGCAAGGTGCAGATAGTTTACGGTGGCAGCGTGAAGGGTGAGAACGCCGAAGCGTTGTTTGCCATGCCGGATATCGATGGGGGGCTGATTGGTGGAGCCTCTCTCAATGCAGAAGAGTTCGGTGCGATCGCTCGCGCCGCTGGACGAGTGTAATGATTGAGACCGTGATTGTAGTACTGCACCTGCTGGTGGCTATTGCCCTGGTTGGTCTGGTTCTGATGCAGCAGGGCAAGGGTGCCGAAGCCGGTGCGTCCTTTGGTGCTGGTGCGTCCGGGACTGTGTTCGGCAGTCAGGGGTCTGGCAATTTCCTTAGTCGTGTTACGGCGATCCTGGCTACTGTGTTTTTCCTGACCTCCCTGGGTCTGGCTTATTATGCCAGCCACAAGGCGGATGCAGCGGTTGAGGCGGGTCTGCCGTCACCTGCGCTGCAGATCGAGCAGGCTGAGCCTGCCCCCATGTTGGATGAAGACGTTCCGGTGCTGGAGCAGGATGTGGTGCCGAGTGACGTGCCTGAGACGCTGGGTGAGGAAGTGCCGCCGGCAGCCGAGTAAAAATAGGCTGCGATGGTAAAAAGTTTTTGCGGAAGTGGTGGAATTGGTAGACACGCTATCTTGAGGGGGTAGTGCCTTAGGGTGTATGGGTTCGAGTCCCATCTTCCGCACCAATCAAAATAAGGGCCTGGTTTGACAGGCCCTGTTCTTTTCAGGGGTGGTTTACGCCGGTTGTCTTGCGAGGCTTCTGCGCGTATAATTCACGCCCTAGATTCGACGCGGGGTGGAGCAGTCTGGTAGCTCGTCGGGCTCATAACCCGAAGGTCGTAGGTTCAAATCCTGCCCCCGCAACCAGTCTCAAAAGGCCCCTTTTCAGGGGCTTTTTGTTAGCTATATGCCGGTTCGGCATTGGTCTCTGGGCTTCGCCTGTGCGAAGTGGCCAGACTCAACGATGGGCTTTAGGCCCATTTTTTATTCATGCAACAAACAGGCGGTGAATGTGTCCGGCAAAGTGACTGAGTTGGAGGCCCTGCTGGTCCCGGTGGTCGAGGCCTTGGGCTACAGCTGCTGGGGGATCGAATACCTGTCCCAGGGTAAGCACACCCTGTTGCGCGTCTATATAGATCACCCGGAAGGGGTGAGCGTTGAGGCTTGTGCCGCTGTCAGCCGACAGGCCAGTGCGGTACTGGATGTGGAAGACCCGATTTCAGGTGACTACACCTTGGAAGTCTCGTCTCCTGGTATGGACCGGCCGCTGTTTCGTCTGGAGCAGTACGCAGCCTATGTAGGAGAGCAGGCCAAGATCAGACTGCGCTCGCCCTATGAGGGGCGGCGCAATTTTCAGGGTGTAATTCGCGGCGTGGAAGGTGATGAAGTCGTTTTGCAGGTAGATGATCACGAGTACCTGCTGCCCGTCGACTGGATCGACAAGGGCAATATCATTCCGCGTTTTTGAGCAAATTTCGGGCTGCACGGCCCAATGGATGGCGTTAGGCGAGGCATACGATGAGCAAAGAAGTGTTGCTGGTTGTGGAATCCGTTTCCAACGAGAAGGGTGTTCCACCCGGAGTTATCTTCGAAGCGCTGGAGCTGGCGTTGGCGACGGCGACCAAAAAGCGTTACGAAGACGAAGTAGACGTGCGTGTGTCGATCAACCGCCACACCGGCGACTACGATACCTTCCGCCGCTGGACCGTTGTGGCTGATGAAGACTTTGATGATCCGGACATTCAGTTGACACTGGATCAGGCACAGGAGCGCGATGCCGCCCTGACCATTGGTGACGTCACCGAAGAAAAGATCGAATCGGTCGAGTTTGGCCGTATTGCCGCCCAGATCGCCAAGCAGGTGATCGTGCAAAAGGTACGTGAAGCCGAGCGTGCGCAGGTGGTCGATGCCTACCGCGATCGTTTGGGCGACATTATCAGCGGTACGGTCAAGAAGGTTACCCGCGACAGCGTGATCGTCGATCTGGGTAATAACGCCGAAGCGGTGCTGCCTCGTGAAGAAATGATTCCGCGTGAAACCTTCCGCTCCGGCACCCGTATTCGCGCCCTGCTGAAGGATATCCGCACCGAGAACCGTGGCCCGCAGCTGGTGCTGTCGCGTGCCTGTCCGGAAATGATCATCGAGCTGTTCCGCATCGAAGTGCCGGAAATTGCTGAAGAGCTGATCGAAGTCATGGGCGCTGCCCGTGATCCGGGCTCGCGCGCCAAGATCGCCGTTCGCTCCAAGGACAAGCGCATCGATCCGCAAGGTGCCTGTATCGGCATGCGCGGTTCTCGTGTGCAGGCGGTCTCCGGTGAGCTGTGTGGCGAGCGCGTAGACATCGTGCTCTGGGACGACAACCTGGCGCAATTTGTGATCAACGCCATGGCGCCGGCGGAAATCGCCTCCATCATCCTGGATGAAGACACCCAGACCATTGATCTGGCGGTGGCTGAAGACAATCTGGCTCAGGCCATCGGCCGCAGTGGCCAGAATGTCCGTCTGGCCAGTCAGCTGACCGGCTGGACGCTGAATGTGATGACCGAGGATGATATCCGAGCCAAGCAGGAAGCCGAGACCGGTGACATCCTGCGCAACTTTGTCGACGAGCTGGATGTGGACGAAGAAGTCGCACAGATGCTGGTTGAAGAAGGTTTCACCACCTTGGAAGAGGTGGCCTATGTACCGATGGAAGAGCTGCTGGAGATCGATGGTTTTGACGAGGATATCGTCAATGAGCTGCGTGCTCGTGCCAAGGATCGCCTGCTGACCAAAGCCATCGCCAACGAGGAAAAACTGGAAGATGCTCAGCCGGCTGACGACCTGCTGAACATGGATGGTATGGACCGTGCGCTGGCGTTTCAGCTCGCTGCCAACGGCATCCTGACAATGGAAGATCTGGCCGAGCAGTCTGTTGATGACCTGCTCGACATCGACGGTATCGATGAAGAGCGTGCTGCGGCTCTGATCATGGCAGCCCGCGCCCCCTGGTTTGAATAACCGGTCGGACTCGACGAGATTCCCCCTGCGGTGACGCACGGACCCGACTGAGGAGAGAAGTGAATGGCGGAAGTGACGGTCAAACAATTGGCTGATGAAGTAGGTACTCCGGTAGAGCGCCTGCTGCAACAGATGCAGGAAGCGGGTCTGTCGCAGACTGGCCCTGCGCAGGCAGTCAGTGATGATGAAAAGCAGGCGCTGCTGGCGTATCTGAAAAACGCCCATGGTGATTCCGGCTCAGAGCCGCGCAAGATTACCCTCAAGCGCAAAACAGTCAGCACCTTGAAGGTCGCTGGCAGCAAGACGGTAAACGTGGAAGTGCGCAAGAAGCGCACCTACGTCAAGCGTGAGCCGGCCGATTTGGAAGCCGAGCGTCAGCGCGAGCTCGAGCAGCTGCGCGCAGCAGAAGAAGCTCGCCAGCAAGCAGCTGAAGCAGAAGCCAAGCGCAAGGCTGAGGAAGCTGCGCAACGCGAGGCGGATGCCGCCAATGCTGAAGCCAAGCGTCAGGCTGATGCTGCCGCCGTCGCGGCGGCCAAAGAGGCAGAAGCGGCTGTCGCGGAGGCTGCTGCCCCGGCGTCGGCCCCGGTTCCGCCTGCTGAGCCGACTCCGGCTGAGCATCACAAAAAGAAAGAAGAAGCCCGCCGCAAGTCTCGCGACGAGGAGGAGCAGCGCAGCCGCAAGCGCGCTGGCGGCCATGGTGGCAAAGACAAGGCCCGTAACGCTCCGCGTCTTTCGGTCGATGACGATGGCGACAGCCGTCGCCGCGGCGGTGGTGGCAAGCTGAAAGCCAAAAAGCGCAATCAGCATGGCTTCGAGAAGCCCTCCGGCCCGGTGGTTCGTGAAGTGGTGATCGGTGAAACCATCACCGTTGCCGAGCTGGCGCAGAAGATGTCAGTCAAGGCCGCCGAGGTCATCAAGTACATGTTCAAGAACGGCACCATGGTGACGATCAACCAGGTACTGGATCAGGACACGGCAGCCATCGTTGCCGAAGACATGGGCCACAAGGTCAAGCAGGTTCGCGAGAGCGATCTGGAAGACAAGCTGGTTGAGTCCATGCACCATGAAGGTGAAGAGCTGAGCCGTGCGCCGGTGGTGACTGTCATGGGCCACGTTGACCACGGTAAGACCTCTTTGCTCGACTACATTCGTCGTGCCAAAGTGGCCTCCGGTGAGGCAGGTGGTATTACCCAGCACATCGGTGCCTACCACGTGGAAACCGATCGCGGCATGGTGACCTTCCTGGATACCCCCGGTCACGCGGCCTTTACCGCCATGCGTGCCCGCGGTGCCAAGGCAACCGATATCGTGATTCTGGTGGTTGCCGCCGATGACGGTGTGATGCCGCAGACCGAAGAGGCGATTCAACACGCCAAGGCGGCCGGTGTACCTATCGTTGTCGCGATCAACAAGATCGACAAGGAAGACGCCGATCCGGATCGCATCAAGAACGATCTGGCAGCCCGTGATGTGATTCCGGAAGAGTGGGGTGGCGACACCATGTTCGTACCCGTCTCGGCCAAGGCCGGGACTGGTATCGAAGAGCTGCTCGAAGCGGTCCTGCTGCAGGCTGAAGTTCTGGAGCTGAAAGCTCAGCCCTCTGCGCCTGGTCGTGGTGTAGTCGTTGAATCCCGTCTCGACAAGGGTCGTGGCCCGGTGGCGACCGTGCTGGTGCAGAACGGTACCCTGCGTCAGGGCGACGTGGTGCTGGCTGGTGTCAACTACGGCCGTGTTCGTGCCATGCTTGACGAGAACGGCCAGCCGATCAAGGAAGCCGGTCCCTCCATTCCGGTCGAGATCCTGGGTCTGGATGGCACGCCGGATGCCGGTGACGAGCTGAACGTCGTGGCCGACGAGAAGAAGGCCCGTGAAGTGGCGCTGTTCCGCCAAGGCAAGTTCCGCGAGATCAAGCTGGCGCGTCAGCAGTCTGCCAAGCTGGAAAACATGTTCGAGAACATGGGCCAGGACGAGAAGAAGACCCTCAATATCGTTATCAAGGCCGACGTGCGTGGCTCCCTGGAAGCACTGCAGGGCTCGCTGTCCGAGCTGGGCAACGACGAAGTACAGGTCAAGATCGTCTCCGGCGGCGTGGGCGGTATCACCGAGACCGACGCCAACCTGGCACTGGCCTCCAACGCGGTAGTCTTCGGCTTCAACGTCCGTGCGGACGCAGCGGCGCGCAAGATCATCGAGACTGAAGGTCTGGATCTGCGTTACTACAGTGTCATCTACGAGATCATTGATGACGTGAAGAAGGCTCTGTCCGGTATGCTCGGCAGCGATGTTCGCGAGCAGATTCTGGGTGTCGCCGAAGTGCGTGATGTGTTCCGTTCGCCGAAGTTTGGCGCGGTGGCTGGCTGTATGGTCATCGAGGGCACCGTGCATCGTAACCGTCCGATCCGTGTACTGCGCGAAGACGTGGTTATCTACGAAGGCGAGCTGGAATCCCTGCGTCGCTTCAAGGATGACGTCGGCGAAGTGCGCAACGGTATGGAGTGTGGTATCGGCGTCAAGAACTACAACGACGTGCGTACCGGCGACCGTATCGAGGTGTTCGAGCGTGTTCAGGTACAGCGCAGTCTGTAATTCGATAGCGGTGGCCCTGTCGGGCGCCGCCTGATATTCGCGACAAACTCCGGTCTGCCTGGCAGCCCGGAGTTTGTCGCTTGAGATGGTTACTATGGCAAAAGAATACAGTCGTACCCAGCGGGTAGCTGATCAGATGCAGCGCGAACTGGCGCAGCTGATTCAGCGTGAGGTCCGCGATCCGCGCTTGGGTATGGTCACCGTGACGGCCGTTGAGGTCAGTCGCGACATGTCCCACGCGAAGGTGTTTATCACTCTGATGAACCGGGACAGTGCCGAAGATATCGCGCTCAACCTTGATATCTTGAAAGACGCTTCCGGTTATCTGCGCATGCTGCTGGGCCGTACTATGAAGTTGCGGACGATTCCGAGCCTGCATTTCCAGTACGACGAGAGCATCCGTCGCGGTGTGCACCTGTCGTCACTGATTGAGCGTGCGGTAGCGGAAGATCGCCAGCATGGCGACGGCGACAAGGAGTAGCGGGTGGCCGGAGCGAAGAGCAAGCGCCGTGCGATTGACGGCATCCTGATTTTCGACAAGCCCCTGGGCATGAGCTCCAACGCGGCCCTGCAAAAGGTCCGCTGGCTGTTCAATGCTGCCAAAGGCGGGCACACCGGTAGTCTTGATCCCTTGGCGACCGGCGTGCTGCCGCTGTGTCTGGGCGAGGCGACCAAGTTTTCGCAGTACCTGCTCGATGCCGACAAGGCGTATGTCACCGAAGCGCGGCTAGGCATGACCACCGCCACCGGTGATGCTGAGGGTGATGTGCTGGAGATGAAGCCGGTCGACGTTGCGCTTGCGGACGTTGAGGCGCTGTTGCCGCGCTTCCGCGGCGAGATTGACCAGGTGCCGCCGATGTATTCGGCGCTCAAGCACGAAGGTCAGCCACTCTACAAGCTGGCACGCGCCGGCGAAACCATTGAGCGCAAGGCGCGCACGGTGACCATCAGTGAGCTCAACATTCTGGGCCTTGAAGGCGACCGTCTGCAGTTGGAAGTACATTGCAGCAAGGGTACCTATATACGCAGTCTGGTTGAGGATATCGGCGCGGCGCTTGGCTGTGGTGCGCATGTGGCTGCGTTGCGCCGCATCAAGGCAGGCCCCTTCGATCTGAGTCAGTCAGTTACGCTGGAAGCGCTCGAGGCGTTGCACGCCGAGGGCGGTGCCGAAGCATTGGATCACCTGCTGCTGCCGATGGACAGCGGTCTGGAAGACTGGCCGGTACTGGATTTGACCGAGCAGACTGCCTACTACCTGAATCACGGCCAGGCCGTGCGGGTGCCGGGTAGCCCGGCCTTTGGCAAGGTACGTTTGCGCGATGCTAGCGGCCGTTTTCTCGGCATCGGCGAGATGACCGACGACGCGCGCGTTGCGCCCAAGCGGCTGCTGCGCTTCGATCCCTGATTGTTCGCCGCCTGCGGCGCGGGCGGCAATGCAGAATTGGGCTGAATCCTCGACCATTCGGGAGTATGATTCGGCGTTGGAGTTGACCCGATAGCGGGTCACCACGAGGGTGGCTGTCAACAGGCATGGTCATACCTCGATTTAAAACACGGGAGAACTGCTCCCGGCCTGTTACCTCAGAGGAAATACGAGATGTCACTGAGTGTTGAAGAAAAAGCTGCAATCGTTGCCGAGTACAAGCGCGGCGAGGGTGATACCGGTTCTCCGGAAGTCCAGGTAGCTCTGTTGACTGCAAACATCAACAAGCTGCAAGGCCACTTCAAGGACAACAAGAAGGATCACCACTCCCGTCGTGGTCTGATTCGCATGGTTAACCAGCGCCGCAAGCTGCTGGACTACCTGAAATCGAAAGACCTGTCTCGTTACAGCGCTTTGATCAGCAGTCTGGGTCTGCGTCGCTAAGACCAGCCCCGTTTGGACATGGCCGGGTCCGATTCCCGGCCATGCCCAGAGTTTCCCCCAAAGGCAAAGAAGAGAGAGAAGACACCGTGAAACCGGTAATCAAGCAATTCAAGTTAGGCAACAGCACCGTCACCATGGAAACAGGCCGCATTGCTCGCCAGGCTTCCGGTGCCGTTCTGGTCAGTATCGATAACGCTGTCAGCGTCCTGGTCACCGTGGTGGCCGCCAAGCAGCCCGAAGCTGGCCGCGATTTCTTCCCTCTGTCCGTGCACTACATCGAGAAGACCTACGCCGCTGGTCGTATCCCCGGTGGTTTCTTCAAGCGCGAAGGCCGCCCCTCCGAGAAAGAAACCCTGACCTCCCGTCTGATCGATCGTCCGATCCGCCCGCTGTTCGCCGAAGGCTTCATGAACGAAGTGCAGGTTGTCTGCACCGTAGTGTCTACCGACAAGACAACTGATCCGGATATCGCTGCGCTGATCGGTACCTCCGCCGCGCTGGCGATCTCCGGCGTGCCGTTCGGCGGCCCGATCGGCGCTGCCCGCGTTGCGTTTGACGATCAGCGCGGCTACGTGCTGAATCCGAACTACGAAGAGCTGGCAACCTCGCGTCTGGACATGGTTGTTGCCGGTACCGAAGAAGCGGTACTGATGGTTGAGTCCGAAGCGCAAGAGCTGACCGAAGACCAGATGCTGGGCGCAGTTCTGTTTGCCCACATGGAATTCCAGGGCGCCATCGCCGCGATCAAGGAATTCGCCGCCGAAGCTGGCAAGCCGGCCTGGGACTGGCAGGCACCTGCTGAAAACACTGCGCTGATCAACGCCATCAAGGGCGAGTTTGGTGCCGGTATCGCCGACGCTTACACCATCGTCAACAAGCAGGAGCGCTACACCCGTCTGGGTGAGCTGCGTGATCAGGCTGTGGCAGCCTTGTCCGGTGAGGAAGAAGGCAAGTTCTCTGCCGGTGAAGTCAAAGACGTATTCGGCGAAATCGAATACCGCACCGTGCGCGAGAGCATCGTTAATGGCAATCCGCGTATCGACGGTCGTGACACCAAGACTGTCCGTCCGTTGAACATCGAAGTTGGCGTGCTGGACCGCACTCACGGCTCCGCGCTGTTCACCCGTGGCGAGACTCAGGCGCTGGTTGTGACCACTCTGGGTACTGCCCGTGACTCTCAGCTGCTGGACATGCTGGAAGGTGAGCGCAAAGAGCCCTTCATGTTCCACTACAACTTCCCTCCCTACTCGGTAGGTGAGTGCGGTCGTATGGGCGGTACTGGCCGTCGCGAGATCGGTCACGGGCGTCTGGCCCGCCGTGGTGTCCAGGCTGTCATGCCTGACATGGAGCAGTTCCCGTACTCCATCCGCGTGGTGTCCGAGATCACTGAATCCAACGGCTCCAGCTCGATGGCTTCGGTCTGTGGTGCCTCTCTGGCTCTGATGGACGCCGGTGTGCCGATGAAGGCGCCGGTTGCCGGTATCGCCATGGGTCTGGTGAAAGAGGGCGATAAATTCGCCGTTCTGACCGACATCCTGGGTGACGAAGATCACCTGGGCGACATGGACTTCAAGGTTGCCGGTACCGAGAAGGGTGTTACTGCGCTGCAGATGGACATCAAGATCAACGGCATCACCGAAGAGATCATGGAAATCGCGCTGGGTCAGGCGCACGAAGCGCGTCTGCACATCCTCAAGCAGATGAATGGCGTGCTGCCCGAGTCGCGCAAGGAAATTTCTTCCAATGCGCCGACCATGCTGAGCATGAAGATTGACCCCGAGAAGATCCGCGACGTGATCGGCAAGGGCGGTGCGACCATCCGTGGCATCTGCGACGAGACTGGCGCGTCCATCGACATCACCGACGACGGCATGGTCAAGATCTTCGCTGCCAGCAAAGACGCCGCCAACGCCGCCAAGGCGCGCGTTGACGCCATCACCGCTGAAGCGGAAATCGGCAAGGTCTACACCGGTAAGGTTGAGCGCATTGTCGACTTCGGTGCCTTCGTCAACATCCTGCCCGGCAAGGACGGACTGGTTCACATCTCGCAAATCGCCAATGAGCGTATCGAGAAGGTGACCGACGTGCTGCAGGAAGGTCAGGAAGTGAAGGTGCTGGTGCTGGACGTGGACAACCGCGGCCGTATCAAGCTGTCCATGAAGGATGTGGAAGCGGCCGAGACCAGCGGCGTCTGATCGCCCCTGATCGCTCGTTGCAGTAAAAAAACCCGGCGCACGCCGGGTTTTTTATGCTCGGTTTTCGTGAAAGGTAGCTCAGTCCGGAAATACCTGCTTCCAGTCCTGCTTCATGTTAACCACGGTCCAGCCATGCTCTGCCGCAGCGTCCAGCGCCTGGTCCAGGCGACCTATGCTGGAGTCCCGGTCATAAGCCCATTCGCGTTCGGCGTCGGTGTGGTGCACGATCAGGGCAAAGCGTGCGCCATCGCCGGCGGTCGTCCATTGCAGCATCTGCAGATCCCCGTCGGAGTTGCCGAGCGCCGCGATCGGGCGCCGGCCGATATGTTGGCTGATACCGATGGGCTTGCCTTCCTTGTCGTCGTTGAACTCCATGGTGCCTTCGTGCACAACCCGCACAACACCGTCCTGCACGGCCAGCTGTTTGGCTGTGCGGCTGCCGACCACACGCTCTGGCGGAATGCCGTACACCGATTCGGTCCAGGGACGCATGAAGTCGACGCCGCCACCGGACACGATAAAGCTCTTGAAGTCGTTGTCCTGCAGGTAGTCGAGTAACTCCAGCATCGGCTGGTACACCATGCGGGTAAAGGGTTTGTCGGTGGTGGGGTGGCGAGCTGTCTGCATCCAGTCCCGCACGACTTGGTCGAAGGAGTCAGTATCCAGTCCTGCCTGGCTGGCACGGATCAGTTGTACCGGGGCGTCGTGGCTTGAGCTGAACGCGCCAGCCAGATCTCCCTTGAGTACCGAGGCAAAGGGCTCCTGGCTTTCCCAGGCAGGGTTCTCGCCAGCCTGGGCGCGTACCCGGTCAGCGACAAACAGTAGTTGGGTGTAAATCGGTTGCTCTGCCCAGAGTGTGCCGTCGTTGTCGAAGACGGCGATGCGGTCGCTGGGGGCTACATGCTCTGGCGAGGCTGGATCGGTGACCCGTTGAACGAAGGAAATAATGGCTTGGCGGCTGGCGCCGTCCTGCCAGGAAGAGAGTGGCGTGCTGGTGTCAGCTTGGCAGGTCAGGCTGATCAGCAGTGTGAATAGCAGGGCAAGTCCTTTCACGCTCGGATACTCCTATGCACGTTGGGCGTGCCCGCTTGCGCGGGCGTGTCCTTAGGAGTGTAGACGCCGTTTTAAGCGGTGTCCGGTTGCCCCGGGCAGTCGAGGTCAGCTCTGCGGGTCGTCTTCACGCTGGCCGTCGGCGCGAGCCTGCGCTTCAATTAGCCCCTGAAGGTAGTCGCCGGTGCTTTGGCTGGTGGAGCGATCGCTGGTGCTCAGGCGATGGCGGTCGTCATCTGCCTGTACGGCGGGGCTGGAGGCGAGAAACGACGCAATGATCAGGGCTGAAAGGTTTTTCATGGCTGTATCTCCTGGTGGTGGTCGGCCCGGCTTGCGGTTTATAGTGAAACATTCTGAAACTGTTTCCGGTTGGGCGAACAGACTGGTCGCATGTTTTCCGGAGGCAGTCGGTATTAGGCCGTTGTGTTCACTATATGGGGGTGACAAACTGTCGCAGTAGCGCCTTTTTTGATGATGCAGTATTTCTTTTTTGGAAACAGATGAGAGGGCTGCGACGCGATGCGGCGGAGAGACGGGGCGGGAGTCGCTTGCCCTGCCTTGCGGGTGCAAGCAGGGCGAAGCTCAGACAGGTTCGGGTTATTGCCTGTGGGGCGTACTGAGGTCTTGTTGCAGCTTGCCATGCTGCTGTTCCAGCATGTCGCTGAAGCGCTTGCTGCCATCTTCGGCCTGGGCCAGTGGTGCGGTCAGCGCGCTCAGTGCGATCAGTAACGGGAGCAGGTATTTCATGAAGGTATCTCCGAGGTGGGTGGCGGTTGTCTGCCTGAAATCACTGTTTCCTTATTGGGCTATGGTTTGCAGGGTTTTCTGTCCGCCTGGTTGATCTGTATTTATATTAGTCCCCGTTTCATAAGGCTTGTAGCCATAATGTTGGTTATTCATTGTTTCTTTTTGGAAACTATTGGCGGATGCGATGCAGGATTTGAATGACCTTTTGTGTTTTGCCCGCGTGGTGCGTTACGGCGGGTTTGCGGCGGCTGAGCGCGCCACTGGTGAGCGCAAGTCGAAGCTGAGCAAGCGCGTCGCGCGGCTCGAGAGTGACTTCGGTGCGCGATTGATTGAACGTTCGACGCGCAGTTTTCGGGTGACCGACATCGGCCGCGAGCTATACCGCGAATGCGAAGTCATTCTGCAGCGGCTGGAGGCGTCGGAGGCGCTGGCGATGACCGCGCGAGATGAGGTGCGTGGTACGGTGCGGGTGGCCATGTCCGCCGGGATGCTGGAGTACCTGGGCCGCACGACGCTGGTGGACTTTATGGCGCGCTACCCGGAGGTTCGGCTGCAGCTGCGGCTGTCGAGCCAGCGGGTAGACCTGATCAATGAGCGCATTGACGTCGCCTTTCGGGTCGCGACCCGGTTTGATACCGATCAGTCGCTGGCGATGCGCTCGCTTGGCGTCGGTGCTCGTATTCTGGCTGCCAGCCCGGCGTTGCTGCAGCGCCTGGGGGGCGCGCCTGAGATGCTGGATGATCTGGCGCGATTTCCTACGCTGTCGGTAGGCGAGATGCTGGAGCGTGACCGCTGGGAGTTTGCCAATGATCACGGCGAGACCTGTGACCACCACCATGTGCCGCATTTCAGTAGCGGCGATCTGCAGTTGATTTGTGAGGCGGCAGTGGCCGGGCGCGGGGTGGTGCTGTTGCCTGAGCATATCTGCGAGGCAGAAATACGTGCTGGCCGGCTGGTGCATATCCTGCCGCAATGGCATGCGCTGGAGGGGCAGATTCACATGGTATTCACTACCCCCCGAGGCATGCTGCCGCCGGTGCGAGCCTTCATTGATCACTGCGTCGAAACCCTGGCGCAACGCGGTGGACGCGGGAGTTGGACATGACCCAATGGTTGCATGAGATCACCCTGGAGAGCGAGCTCGCGGAGCTAAGGCCCTTGCGCCGTGAGGACGCTGAGGCGCTGGTGGCTGCGGCCAGCGATGGCCGGCTGTGGGAGTTGTGGTTTACCCAGGTGCCGGATGCGCAGGGTGTCGCAGAGTACATCGACTACGCCCTGAGCGAACAAGCCGCCGGCCGCGCGCTACCCTTTGTGGTTGTTGAGCGCGAGAGCGGTGAGGTCGTTGGAACCACGCGGCTGTGTAACGCCGATAGCGCCCATCGTCGGCTGGAGATTGGCTACACCTGGTACGCCGAGCGCTGTCAGCGCTCGGCGCTCAATACCCAATGCAAGCTGGCCCTGCTGCAGCATGCTTTTGATCAGTTGGAGTGCATCGCTGTCGAACTTCGTACCCATTGGCACAATCATCGCTCGCGTGCGGCGATCGCCCGCCTCGGTGCCAAGCAGGATGGAGTGCTACGCAATCACCGCGTCGAAGCCGACGGCGCGCGGCGCGACACCGTGGTGTTTTCCATTCTCGATAGCGAATGGCCGTCGGTGCGCAAGGCGCTGCTACACCGCTTGGCGCGTCACGCTGCGGGCTGATCGGCCTGTTCGGCGTCGGCGCGCTTGGCCAGCTTGTGCTGATCTTCGCTGACCCCGTTTTTCCAGTAGCTGGAAATATAGAGATCGCCGCGCGCTACGTTGCGTTCTTCACGCAGAAACTGCCGCAGCGCGCGCATGCTGCCGAATTCGCAGGCAGCCCAGACCTGAACCCGTCCTTCTGACCAGTCCAGTTGGCGAATGCGCTCGACCAGCGGGTGGTCGTCACTGCCGGGGTGCGGATTCACCAGCCAGATCAGTTGGATACCGGCGGGTAGCCGCAGTGGTTGGATATCGGCCTCGTCGAGTATTTCCAGTACGGCCACTCCGCGGGCCTCTTGCGGCAGGTTCTCCAGGTTGACGCTGATGGCGGGCAGCGCGGTCATGTCACCGGCGATGAGATACCAGTCAGGTCCCTCGTGCAACGCTTTGCGTGGGCCCGGGCCGCCGACCAGTATGCTGTCGCCAGGCTGGCAATCGCTGGCCCAGCGCGATGCAGGGCCGCCATCATCATGCAGGACAAAATCCACATCGATCTCGTGCTCGCGTTGCGCGCGCACCGTGTAGGTGCGCATCAACTGCGGTTGCTCGGCGGTGGCCGGGAAAATCAGTTTGATATAGGCCCCGGCCTGCTCATCCGGGAAGGCGTGTATGCCGTCGCCGCCGAGGGTCACGCGCAACATGTTGCGACTGACCGGCTGTTTGCCGATGACGTGCAGGGTGCGTGGTGTAGGTCTGGCCATGGTTCAGTCTCCAATCAGTTGTCTGGTGGCAGGTCGCCTTCCAGGTTCTGGGTCATATGCCAGGCAATGCGGATAAAGTGCTCGACCTCTTCTTGGGTCAGGTCACGGGTCATACGTGTCAGCGTCTGCTGCTCAAGCCCCTGAATGCGCTGCATCATCGCCTCGCCTGCGGACGTCGGATGCAGTATCTGGCTGCGTTTGTCGGCCGGGTTACACGCCTTGAGAATCAGACCGCTGTCGAGCAGGTCGTTCAGCACGCGGGTGATCTGCGCCTTGTCGCGGCGCATGCGCTGGGCAATGCGTTGGGCGGTGCAGCCTTCCATGTAGCAGACGGCCTTGAGTGCGCGAACATGGGTGCCGGGTAGAGGCAAGTCGGCTTGGCGAATGGTTTGCGCCATGTGGCCGCGGTAGGCGTGAGCGACTTGCTGCAGGGCATGGCTGAGGGAAGGTCGCTGCATTGGTGAGGACTCTAATAAGTTGATAGTGTCAACCATAGGTTGCTTTGGTTGACACTGTCAATCAGTTTGCCCGCAGGCGCAGGCGCAGGCGCAGGTCAGGTAGGGGAATAGCTGCCCACTTCTGGCTCGAAGGCAACGCCGAAGCGGTTCCAGGCATTGATGGCGCAGATGGCCAGGGTCAGGTCGCTGAGTTCGCGATCATTGAATTGGGCATGCACCTGCTCGAACAGGGCCTCTGTCACCGTGCCAGGTTCCAGCCGGGTCAGCGCCTCGGTCCAGCACAAAGCGGCGCGCTCGCGCGGATCAAAGAACGGGGTTTCGCGCCAGGCGCTGAGGGCGTATAGGCGTTGCTCTGTTTCGCCGAGCGCGCGTGCGTCCTTGGTGTGCATGTCCAGGCAATAGGCGCACTGATTGAGTTGGGAGGCGCGGATCTTGACCAGTTCAAGCAAGCGTTTGGGCAATTTGTCGTCGCCCGTGGCTTCCTTGTTCAGGTAGCCTTCCAGGCCGATCATGGCGCGGGCTACGCCTGGTGCAGCGGTGAAGTAGTCGACTCGCATTGTGTCTCTCCAGCGGTTGAATGGGAGTCCAATCTATCCGTGTCCGCGCGGACGGTATTGTAGATTTCCGACCTGCGCCGGGCGGCGCTTTGCTATTCTGCGGTGATGACTTCCCTTTCTCTTCAGCCGCCCGGCCCGCCCGCCTGGCAACGCAGTCTGCTGGGCTTCGGCTATCGGCAACTGCCGCCTGCTCCGGCACTGGCACCTTATGTGCAGCACTACTGGGAGCTGTCGTTGCCGGCCGCCCATGGTTCGGAGCACCGGGAGTTGTTGCACCCGGACGGTGGCTCCTCCCTGCTGTTCCAGCTGCAAGGACGCTTGAGCGTCGATGCGCAGCCGGCGCGGCAAGGGGTTATCTTCAACCCGGCGGCCGCGCAGTCCGGCGCATTGGCGTTGGAGCCTGGCGTGCAGGTGTTTGCAGCGCGCTTTCGCCCGGGCATGGGCGCCGCGTTCTGGCGTGCTGCCGCCAGTGAGTTTGCCGGCGAGCTGATGGGGCTCGAATGCGCTCAATACCTGCGTTTCGACTTGGCGGCAGTGACTGAGCAACTGCTGGCGGCGGGGGACATGTCCGAGCGCGTGCGCCTGCTGGAGGTGGCGCTGGGCAAGGCGTTGGCAACCGGTGGCGGGGTTGCCGATGCCCTGCCGAGGGCGCTGGAGCTGCTGCGCGTAAGTCGGGGGATGCAGCCGCTGCCCGAGGTGTTGGCCCAGAGCGGGCTGGGCCAGCGTCAACTGGAGCGGCTGTGCAAGCGCTATCTCGGGCTGACCGCCAAACAGTACAGTCGCCTGCACCGGGTCGCTTACAGTCGTGAGCTGTTGAAGCAGTGTGAACCCGATCCGCTGGTCGAGATCGCGTATCTGGCGGGCTATGCCGATCAGGCGCACTTCAGTCATGATTTCAAAGCGGTAGTCGGTGTGCCCCCTGGCCAGTACCTGCGCCGCGCGCAGGCCCGCTATCACGATGCAGAGAGGGGCGATGCCAAGACTGTTTATCGGGCTTGAACTGCCTGCTGCGCAAGCTCAGGCTTTGCTGGCACTTGCTGAGCCGGGGCCGGGCCTGCGCTGGCAATCTGCGGCGCAGTTGCACCTGACCGTGCGCTTTATCGGCGAGTTGGGTGAGGAGCAGGCCGAGCACCTGGCCGCGGCGCTATCGGCGCTGCAGGCACCCGCGTTCGAGCTGCAGATAGGTGGTGTGGGGTATTTTGGCTCCCCGCAAAGACCCCGCATTCTGTGGGCCGGCGTTGTGGCACCGGCGCCGTTGCAGGCACTGCGTGAGCAGGTTGACCCGCTGATTCTGCCCTGGTGCGCGGTGGATCCACAGCCGCTTGTCCCCCATGTCACGCTCGCCCGCTGTGGCTCGGAGTGCGCCTCGTTGCAGCCGTTTCTGTTGGCCCAGCGCGGCCTGCGACTGGCGCCCTGGCTGGTTTCAGCGGTGTGCCTGTTTACTAGCGAGGCGGGGCCGGGCGGCTCCCGTTACTCGGTGCTGGCGCGTTATCCGTTGGAGATTTGATGAACCCGTTGATTCGCCGATTTGACCCGTCTGAAGAGTATTACTTTGAAGAGGGCTGCTATATCCACGAGTTATCCAATGACATGGACGACCCGCTGATGTCGGTTGCCCGGGCGCGCCTGCCGCTGGGTGGCCAGACGCGCTGGCATCGGCTGCACAAGGTCGTCGAGCGTTACCTGATTGAGGCGGGCGAGGGGCTGGTGGAGCTGGCTCGGCAGGCGCCGCAACGGGTCGCGGCGGGGGACGTGGTCGTGATCCCGGCCGGATGCGCGCAGCGTATTCGATGTATCGGGACGGAGCCGCTGGTGTTTCTGGCGATCTGCACGCCGCGCTTTGAGCCCGACTGCTACGAGGATCTGGAAACCTGATCAACCGAGGCAATCTCGGCAGCGGTCAGCGCGCGGTATTGCCCCGGTGCTAAAGCCGGGTCGAGCTGAATTGCGCCCATGCTTTCGCGGTGCAGTGACACCACCTGATTGCCGACGGCGTGGAACATGCGTTTGATCTGGTGATAGCGGCCTTCGTAGATGGTCAGCCGGCACGTGCATTCACCCAGTTGCTGCAGCTGCGCGGGTGAGGTGGTCAGCTGCTCGGTGGTCATATATATCCCGGCGGCAAAACGTTCGGCTGTCTCACTGCTGATCGGCCGCAGGGTGGTTACCTGGTAGGTCTTGGGTAGCTTGATCTTCGGCTCGGTCAGGCGCCGCGACCAGCTGCCGTCGTTGGTCAGCATCAGCAAACCGCTGGAGCCGCGGTCCAGGCGGCCGCCGATGTGCAGCTGCTCACGCAATTCGGGCGCAAACAGCTCAAGCACCGTGCGGTGCTGCAGATCCCTGGTCGCACTCAGAAAGCCGACAGGCTTGTGCAGCATGTAGAACAGCGCGGGTCGATCTTGCAGCAGTGCCCCGTCCAGACGGATGGCGACGAACTGATCGACGTCAAAGCGCGGATCGCAAACGCGCTCCCCGGCAACGGTTACCCGGCCGCTGGCGACCAGCAGGCGCGCTGCCTGCCGACTGTGGGGCGTGTGGTTGGCAATGAAGCGGTCGAGTTTCATGGCCGCGGAGTATACCGCGTCTGCGGTCAGTCCTTGTCGTGCGGGCGCTCCCATTCCGGTGGTCGCCACAGATGCTGCAATCTCTGGCCGAGGGGCCCCGGTTGGCGCATGTCGCGGGCAATGTCGCGATATTCGTGCAGCCAGTTCAGCAGCAGGCTATTGCTGTAGACCGGGCGGGTGATGCCATAGTCGATCGGTTGATCGGCGCGCTCGCTGGTAAAGGTGCCGAACAGTCGATCAAAGACAATAAAAACGCCGCCGTAGTTGGTGTCGATGTAGCCCGGGTTGCGGGCGTGGTGAACCCGGTGGTGGTTTGGCGTATTGAACAGGTACTCGATCGCCGGGTGCAGCTTGCCGACCAGTGTGGTGTGGATGAAAAACTGATAGACCAGTGACAGGGCGTAGCACACGCCAATCCATACCGGGTTGAAGCCCAGCAGCGACAGCGGCACATAGAACAGCCAGCCGCCGTTGAAGATGTTGGTGGCGTTCTGGCGCATGGCGGTCGAGAAGTTCATGCGCTCACTGGAGTGGTGGGTCACATGGGCGGCCCAGAACCAGCGCACCCGATGCGAGCTGCGATGCATCCAGTAGAAACACAGATCGGTCAGCACCCAGAGCGCCAGCGCGCTCGTCAGCGTCAGCGGGATGTCGAACAGCCGGTGTTGATAGGCCAGCGCATGCAGCGGAAACGCGATCAGCCCGGCAAACAGCAGCTCGGTGGTCTGATAGCCCGCGCCCAGCATGAAGTTGCGCAGCGACTCGCGGGTATCTACCAGGCGGTGGTCATGGCGGATCTTCAGATACTCCCAGATGAATACGCCGATGAACACGGGGGTCGCCAGCACGAAGATCAGCTGGCGCTCATCCAGCGCCAACCAGGCGGGCAGGCTGTCAGTCAGTGTGTGCAATCCGCTGTCGGCAATCACGCGAGAGAACAGGTTGCTCAGGCTGTCCATGGTCTGCTCCGTTGTTGTTATGACGGCTATCCTGCGCTAGGTCTGGGGCTTGCCTATTGACAGTAGATGCCGCATTTTTGACTAAATACGCCAATTGGTGAGGATGCGATGGCTACTCCTGTACGGGTGACCGGTGCCTGGACCCAGTTGCTGAGTGACTGGCTGGACCAGCGTCAGCTGGTTGCGCCGGACTTGCGTTTGCGGCTGGACAGTCGCCGCCCGGATGAACCCGTGCCCATGCTGCTCTGGCAGCAAATGCTGGCCGAAGCCGTACAGCTGGTCCCGCAGGAGGTCGCCCCCGCGTTGCAGATCGGCGCCTGCGCGCAGCCACGACACGCCGGCCTGCTCGGGTATCTCAGCCTGGCGAGCGCGACGCTCGCCGAGGCGCTGCAGGCCTATCAGCGCTACGAGCAACTGCTCTACGGTGAGCAACTGGTCAGCGTGACGCTGGAGGATTCGCTGCTGGTCATGCGCTGGCCGGGGACGGCCTCCACCGGTCCGTTGGCCGACACGGTGGCGATTGCTGCGCTTTGGAGCATGTTGCAGCGCTTGCTGCCGCAGGCCCGCTTGCAGCAGGTGTGTTTTGCCTTTGCGGCGAACGCTGCGCAGCAGCAGGCTGCCGCCGCGCACTTCGGTTGTGCGGTCGCCTTCGCCCAGCGCTGCACCGCTGTGATGTTGCCGGCGGCGCTGCTGGCGTTGCCGTTGGCACACACCGATCTGGCCATGCGCGCCCTGCTGGAACAGCAGGCCAGGGCGCTGTTGCTGGCGTTGCCAGCGGCTGATGCGCTGGATCGCGCCCTGCAGCAGGCGCTGGTGCGACGTCTGCCGGAGGGCGAGGTCAACCTGGTGCAGCTGGCCGCTGACCTGCACCTGTCGGTACGCAGCGTGCAACGACGCTTGCAGCGACGTGGACTAAGCTGGCGGCAGCTACTCGAGCGCACCCGCCAGCAGCTGGCGCAGACGTATCTGGCCGATAGCGGCCTGCAGCTGGGTGAAATTGCCCTGTTACTCGGTTACAGCGAGCAGAGCGCCTTCAATCGCGCCTGGCGACGCTGGTCTGGAACGACGCCACTGCAATGGCGGCGCCTGCATGGGAAGGCGCCCGCTTTGGGTATAGAGTAGGGGCGATCAGGTCATGCCTTGACTGATAGGGCTGTCGCGACGGGGAGGGAGTGAATGAATCGGGAGTTGCTGCGTGCATATCGTGGCCTGTTGCTGACCCTGGCGGTGTTACTGCTGCTGGGCGCGGCGGCGATTGAGGTCGCCGTACGCGAGCTGGCGCGGATTGAGCGACAGGGCATAGAGCACGCGCTGGTGACCCGCGCTGCCGACGTGCGCAGCAGCCTGGAAACGCGGCTCAACCAGAGCATTTATCTGAGTCGAGGGCTGGTTTCCTATCTGCAGAGCCAGCATGGGCTGGACGACCCTCGGCGCATACGCTTGTGGATGGCCAGCATGCTGACGGGTACCAACGATGTGCGCAACATCGGTGTGGCGCCGGACAACCGCATTGAGCTTATCTACCCGCTGCAGGGCAACGAGGCCGCGCTCGGCTTTGACTACACCAGCTCGCCACCGCAGTGGGCTGCGGTCGAGCGCATGATGGCGTCGGCACAGCCGGTGCTGGATGGTCCGTTGACGCTGCTGCAGGGTGGAAATGGCCTGATCTATCGTGAGCCCGTCTATATCAACCGGCGTTACTGGGGGCTGGTCAGTACCGTCATGGATGCAGACCGGCTGCTGGGCATGCTGGATAGCGAGCAACGCTGGCAGGATTTGCGTATCCGGCTGCTGCGCGTCCAGGCAGGGGGCGAGCCTCGGATTATCTGGGGGACACCGCCGGTGCCTGAGCGACCCGCAGCGGTGCTGGACATTGAGTTGCCTGGCGTGGTCTGGCAGCTGCAGGTGCAATACCGCACGCCTCAGGCCGGCAGTGGTGCGCCTCGCGGCGTGCTCTACGGGGCGCTGCTGGTGGTGCTGTTGTTGATCGGTTACACCCGGAGTAACGCCATTCGCCAGCAGCGCGACCGCGACGCCGCGCGGGCCGAGAACGAGCGCCTGAAGAGCGAGTTTGTCTCGACGATCAGCCATGAGCTGCGCACACCGCTGACCAGCATTTTGGGGACCCTGGGCCTGCTGCACGGGGGCGCCCTTGGGCCGCTGCCCGATCGCGGGCAGCATCTGGTGGAGGTGGCGATGCGTAATGCTGAACACCTGCTCCGACTGATCAATGACCTGCTGGATATCGACAAGCTGGTCGCCGGTCAGATGCAGCTTAATGTGCAGCCGGAGAACCTCGACACGCTGCTGCATGCCGCCATGCAGGAAAATCAGGGCTACGCAGAGCAGCGTCAGGTGCGCTGGCGCTACCTCAACCCGCACCCGCAGGCACGCATCATGGCTGACCCGACCCGCTTCAAGCAGGTCATGGACAACTTGCTGTCCAACGCCGTCAAATTCTCTCCGCAAGGTGGTGACATCGGTATCAGCGTGGTGGCCGACGAGCAGCAGGATCTCTGGTGCATCAGCGTCACCGATCAGGGCGAGGGTATCCCGCCTGCCTTTTACGATCGGGTCTTCGACCGTTTCACCCAGGCCGACGGCTCCAGCCGGCGGCGCAGCGGTGGTACCGGCCTGGGTCTGGCAATCACGCGGGGGTTGGTTGAGCAGATGGGCGGGCAGATTGGCTTTGTTTCCTCTGATCAGGGCACACGCTTTTTCGTCAACATGCCGCGTTTGGCAGAGTAGGAACGGACAGGTGAAAGACAGACTATTGGCCAAACCCGAGGCGGAACTTGATTACCCCTTCGGTCCCGATGCCGCCGTGTTCAAGGTGCAGGGCAAGATGTTTGCCCTGCTGTATCAACGCGGCGGCAGTGATTGCGTCAATCTCAAATGCGACCCACATGAGGCTGTTGGCTTGCGCGACCTGTTTGCCGCAGTAACGCCGGGTTATCACATGAACAAGCGACACTGGAATAGCGTACGGCTTGACGGTTCGGTGCCTGACGGCGAGTTGCAGAGGATGATCGACCAGTCTTACACCTTAGTGGTGAGGGGCCTGCCGGCCGCTATTCGGCGCGGCCTTGAGGCGCGCCATGGGCGTGCCCTGCTGTACGCCGAGCGATGAGTCGCTGCGCGCGCCCCGGAGTCAGTATGCCAGGGTGTTGCCAGCCAGCTTTACCTGGCTGCAGAGCCGCGTTTGCGTGGCGCGGGGTAACGCGCGTGTGGATCGAGGCGAGTCTGGCGGCATTGCTTTTTTTCAGGCCCAGGGGTTTCGTCTGATCGCCCCGTCAGATGGTGCAGCGTGATGGTGTTAGCCTGCTACGCTGTGACATGGACAAGGTGCTCATTGGCTGAGCGCCGGCGAACTGGCGCAGGGGAGGGCGTGGCATGCAAAGGGAACAGGCAAAGCAGGAATTGGCCGGCTGGTTATTGAAAGAGCTTGATGAACAGGCGCGGCGTGAGCGCATCGCCTTCTGGTTTTTTTGTGGATTCAGTGAGGCCGATCCCCAGCTCGCCGCGTTGCCGGCCGAGCTGCGCATGGCGGTGATGCGCGGTGTGGAGCCGGAGGACACCGCTGACCCGCGCCTGGACCCGCTGGTAACGGTGAGCCTGGTCGAAGACCTGTACGGGGTCACCAACGCCTACCTGGTGCAGGCGCTGAACCAGCGTGGTGTCGCGCTGGAGGAATTAGAAGGCAACCCCGAGCCGATGTTTGCCTGCCCGTGCTGCGGTTATTTCAGCCTGAGCAGCAGTGCCAGCTACGAGATCTGCTCGGTATGTTTCTGGGAAGACGACGGCGTGCGTGACACCGACACGGTTAGCGGGCCCAACCAGCTGACCCTGGCGGCTGCGCGGCGGCATTTCGTGGAATTTGGGGCCTGCGACCTGGCCTCCGTCGACCGGGTGGACAGGCAGGCGCGCGAGCGTTACCGTGCTCCTGAGGTCTCTGGAGACTGATTTCTGCCCGCAACACCGCCTGGCGAAGGTAAGTCATGAACGCATCTGCCCCCTGTCTGTCCGTCGTGTGCCACGTCCCTGCGTCGAGCCCCGTAGCGTGAGCGAAAGTCCGCTGCGTCGTTTGCTGCGCTCGCCGCGCCGAGTCTATCTGCTGGAGGCGGTGGTGTGCTTTGGTCCTCTGGTCGTGCTGCTTGGCTTGGGGTTGGTGCAGTTGCCCCTGGTCTTTGCCGCCGGTGAACCGCAGGCCTTCGCCTGGCTGTTTACCGGGCTGCTGGTCGGTGGCTTTTGTGGCCTCTGGGCGCTGGCCAAGTTGCTGCTGATACTGACCCGGCTGCAGCGCCAGGGGGTGTCACCCAAAGCCGTTGTGCTGATGCTGCTGATCGGGCTGGGGTGTTTGCTCGGGTTCTTCTGGCGCTGGCAGCTGACCCCGTCGGCCGCGTTCATGCTGGTTTTTCTGCCGCTGGTAGGCAGTGCGCATTTTCTCTTTCTGGCGCGGCGCTATCTGACCGGTCGCCCGCCGGCTTGACAGACGGTCGCCGCTTCCGGTCGACTGCTGTCTCTCCTACCCTTTGCGAGTATGCCCATGAGCCAGACCCGTCCCCCTTGTCTTGTGTCGATCAATGCCGGCCAGGCGAAAGATCTGGAGGTGGGCGTGCGCACCGCCCGTACCGGCCATTTCAAGCAGTCCCTTGCTGGCCCGGTGATGATCGCCCAGGCCGGCGTGCCCGGTGACTTTATTGGTGACCTGAAGCATCACGGTGGCCCGGACCAGGCCGTCTATCTTTACAGCCAGGAGGACATCGACTGGTGGAGTGAGACGCTGCAGCGCCCGTTGGCCGCCGGCTTCTTTGGTGAAAACCTGACCCTGTCACATTGGTGGCCGGCATTGCGCATTGGCGATCGGCTGCGCATTGGCGAGCTGCTGCTGGAAGTCACCGCGCCGCGTATTCCCTGCTCCACGCTGGCTGCGCGGGTGGGCGACAGCCGCTTCGCCAAGGCCTTTGTGCGCGCCGAGCGCTGCGGCGCCTATGCCCGCGTGCTGACCCCGGGCGAGGTCAGGCCGGGCGATGAGGTCACCGTGCTGGCCGGAGATGCGGTCTTTCCGACCATCAACGAGGTATTCCGTTATTGTCACAGCAAGGGGGCAAACCCGACCTTTTTGCGTCAGCTGCTGGCCGCCCCCCTAGCCGAGAAGATGCGCGCCGAGATGCAAGCCAGGCTGACCAAGGCCGAGCAGCAGACGTCACCCTTGCCCGGCTTCTGAATCCTCTGCCGGCGTCCAGCCCGGGTCGGGCGTAAAGCGTGGACCCTGGCTTTGACTGAGGTCCTGCAGACGAGTGATCAGCGCCGCATGTCCGCAACTGCGGGCGTAGCGCAGAGGGCCGCCGCGAAAGGCAGGGAAATGGCCGGACAGGGTCATGGCGGCGTCGAGCATCTCATCATCGGCCACGATACCCTGGCGGCAGGCTCGCACCGCGCTGTTGAGCAACGCCAGCAGCATGCGGTCACCTTCTTCGGCGGGCAGGCGCGCCTGCTTGCGTCCCGGCAGCGTCCAGCGGCCTGGCTGGCTCGGGCGGATACGCTCACGACCCTGTTCTACCCAGTTGCGCAGCAACGCAGGTGGCTCGATCGGTGGCGTGTCGCGTTCGCTGTGCAGTTGTTCGAACAGCTGCAGACTGTCGGCCAGCCCCCAGTCATCGAGTAACGCCAGCGGGCCCTTGTCGAAGCCAAAGTCCAGGGCCGCTTGGTCGATGGCGTTGGCCTCGTGGCCTTCTTCCAGCAGCAGCAGCGCTTCCAGCAGCATGGGCGCCAAGACCCGGCGCAGCAGCAGACCCGGCTGACTGCTCACCGTGACCGGCAGGCAGCCCAGCTGGCCCAGCAATTGCCGCGCGTGCTGCTGGCTGATGGTACGCCCGGTGCTGTGGCTGGCCAGCTCCGTCAGTGCGCCGCGTTTGACCGGCCCTGCAAAGCGCACGCCTAGCAGGCGACCGGCGTCGCCGAGCGCGCTGCGTAACGGCTCCAGCGCATCGTGCAGGCTGAGCAGCAGGGCCTGTGGTCGCATCTGTGGCTCCAGCCGGGCCAGCGTGGCACGGCGCGCCTGCAGATCACCGGTCTGGGCGTCGATCAGCACGTCAGCGAGGGCGGCGCCATGGTGCTGTGGGTCAAAAACAAGTCGGTCCAGGTTGGCCTGCAGGTCGTCTGTACCGGCCAGTTGGCGAATGCACTGCGTCATCGCCTGCTGGTCGCCGATGCTTACTCGCAGGCCGCGTTGCGCCGCGAGTGCCGCCAGCTCCACCCCCACCTGACTGGCGCCCAGCAGATGCAGATGGTTGGCGCGGCGACGAGGGTCGGGGGCGCCTTGGGCTTTCAGTCGCTGGCGCAGGAAGAACAGGTGAATCAGGTTGCCGCTGGTGCCGCTCGCCAGCAGGCGGGCGAAGGAATATATCTCGCGGTGCAGCATCAGGTCCGGTTTGCCGCCGTGTCTGCGCCAGAGGTCGATCAGCGCGCTGGGGGCGGGGTAATGCGCCGGGTCCATCAGCGCGTCGGCGCGGCGCTGCAGGCCAAGAGCGGCCAGTCGGCGCACCCAGTCGAGGCGGTAGGGGCGGGCGCGCAGATTGCGGCGCTGCAGGGTAAGGCGACCATTGACGGCGTCATCGATCAGCGCCGGCAAAGCGTGCTCGGGGGCTACCTTGTCGACCAGTCCGGCCTGTGTCGCGGCCTCGGCCTTCAGCGGCTTGCCGCTGAGCATCATGCGCATCGCCAGCAGTGGGTCGATCAGATCGGGCAGGCGTGCGGTGGCACCAAGGCCGGGGTGCAGGCCAACCAGTACTTCCGGCAGGCCCAGCCGGGCGTCCGGGGTGGCCAGGCGCATGTCGCAGCACAAGGCCAGCTCCAGACCTCCGCCGAGGGTCTCGCCATGCAGCACGGCCAACGTCGGGCAGGGCAGGTCGACCAGCTGCTGGGCCAGCAGATGCGCGTCGACCAGCTGGCGGACGGCGTCCGCTTCGTTGTCGACAGCAGCAAAGTCATGCAGGTCGGCGCCCAGACAGAAGCTGGCCGCCTTGGCCGAGCGCAAGACCAGTGCGCGGGGCATTTCGCGGCGCAGGCTGGCGAGCACGTCACCCAGCTCCTGCAGGGCGGCGCGGCCCAGCAGATTGGCCGATTGTCCTTGCTGGTCAAACAGCAACCAGGCGACATCGCTGTCGTCGCGGCGCAGACGCCAGTGCTGCCATGGCCCTTCGTTCGGCTGCTCGAGGTCTTGCTGGCAAAAGGGGCCGTTGCAGCGCTCGCGCTGCATCAGGTCGTCAAGCGCGTCCATCATGCCGGCGTCTCCTCTGCGCGGGCCAACAGCCAGGCCTGGGCCTGATCTGCAGCTTGTTGCTCACACACCAGCGCCCGGCCAAGGGCGTGACGATGCAAGGTGTCGGCCTGTTGCAGTAGCTGGCGGCAGCCGCCACTGACCGGCAGGGCGCCTAGCGCCAGACTGCCGCCCAGCGGGTTGAGGCTGGTCGGGTCCAGGCGGCCCATGGGGTGTTCCAGCGCCAGCTGGCGCTCGCAAAAGCGCGCATCCTGCCAGGCGGCCAGGTTGGCGAGCAGTGCCAGGGCTGGTGCGTCGGGTAATTCCCAGAGATCGATATCGTTCAGGCCAAGCTGCTCGGCTTGTAGCAGTCGGGTGCTGGCCAGTAGCGGAGCCAGGCTGGGATAGTCTGACGGCGCGCGCGCCAGTGCCTGCCTGCTGAGCCGGGCCAGTGGTTGTCGTTTTAGCTGTGCGCAACCGCTGGCAGATGCCAGCAGCAGGGCGCAGGCGCCACTGTCGGGGGTATGCTGGTCGGTGTCGTATGCCTCGCCGTGGCGATCAAACAGGGTAATGCGGTAGGGGCTGAACAGGCCGCTCTGCTCTGCCTCGCTGCTGCGCTGGCGGCAGGCTTGCTCGTAGGCCTCGGCGTCCTCCTCGTCCACCTCGAACAGCGCCGCCAGGCGCTTGGCTGATTCGCTCATGGCGGTCGAGTCAGGCTGGGTAGCTGCGTCGCTGGCGATCACCAGCAGCAGATCGGCGTCGCCGCTGCGGATCTGCTGGCTGGCGCGGGTGATCGCATCCAGCCCCTGCGAACACTGCTGCAGCGGGGTGAGTGAACCGAGCTGCAGACGCTGGCGTACCTGGTCTGCTGCCTGGCTGGCGCCAGTGGCCAGCACCACGCCGTCCAGTGCGCCGGCAGCCAAGCCGCTGCGCAGCAGCAGGGCATGGGCGCTTTGCACTGCCAGGTCCAGTGCGCTGAAGCCGGCGCGCGCTCGGCTGGCGCTGTTCAGGCCGGGCGTACGGGTGCCCTCCAGCAGGTAGGTGCCGGTCGGCAGAGTGACGGATGGGCTGTTCTGGCTGTCCATGCAGGGCTCGCAAGATTGAAGTGGCACGGGTAAGCACCTGCGACAGGTGCTGCGCAGGCTATGACCGGTTTGCGGGCGGTCAGTTCAACAGTGTAGGGGGCAGTGCGGGGGCTTGCGAGCAAGCAATGCAATGGCGCCGGGCGGCGCCATTGCAGGTGGGGAGGTCAGTCGCGAGCCAGCGCCAGAGCGACGCCCTGGCCGCCGCCGATGCACAGGGTCGCCAGACCCTTCTTGGCATCACGACGCAGCATTTCGTGCAGCAAGGTGACCAGTACGCGGCAGCCGGAAGCGCCAATCGGGTGGCCAAGGGCAATGGCGCCGCCGTTGACGTTGACCTTGTCGGCGTCCCACTGCAGCTCCTTGCCGACCGCCAGTGCTTGCGCGGCAAAGGCCTCGTTGGCTTCGATCAGGTCCAGGTCGGCGACCTGCCAGCCGGCTTTGGCCAGACAGCGTTGGGTGGCGGAGACCGGGCCAATCCCCATGATCGCCGGGTCAACGCCGGCATTGGCGTAGGAGGCGACGCGGGCCAGCACCGGCAGGCCCAGTTCGGCGGCCTTGCTGGCGCTCATCATCAGCACGGCAGCGGCGCCATCGTTCAGGCTGGAGGCGTTGCCGGCGGTGACGCTGCCGTCTTTCTTGAACGCGGGCTTGAGGCTTCCCAGGCTCTCGGCGGTGGTGCCTGCACGGGGCTGCTCATCCTGAGTGATCAGCAGGGCGTCGCCCTTGCGCTGGGGAATGCTGACCGGGGTGATTTCCTGATCGAATACGCCAGTCTCGCGTGCGGTCACTGCTTTCTGCTGGGAGGCCGCGGCAAAGGCGTCCTGTTCCTCGCGGGTGATGCCGTACTTTTCGACCAGGTTTTCGGCGGTAATGCCCATGTGATAGTTGTTGAAGGCATCCCACAGGCCGTCCTGAATCATGGTGTCGATCATCTGGCCGTGGCCCATGCGCTGGCCGGTGCGGGAAGTGGGGATGATGTGGGGCGACAGGCTCATCGATTCCTGACCACCGGCAATCATGATCTCGGCGTCGCCGCAGCGGATCGCCTGGGCAGCAAGGTGCAACGCCTTGAGGCCGGAGCCGCAGACCTTGTTCAGTGTCAGTGCAGGAACGCTGTGCGGCAGGCCAGCATGGATGGCAGCCTGACGGGCTGGGTTCTGGCCACAGCCAGCGGTGAGTACCTGGCCGAAGATGACCTCGTCAACCGACGCCGGGTCAATTTCGGTCTCGTCCAGCAAGCGGCGGATAACGGTCGCACCCAATTCGTGGGCGGGCACTTTGGCAAGCTGGCCCCCGAAACTGCCGATGGCGGTACGGGTGGCGGCAACAATCACGACCTCTTGCATGAACAGACTCCTCTACACAGGCACTATTTTTCGAGTGCACAAGCATAGAGGGGTGGTCTGGTCAGAACAAGCTGTCTCGACACTGGTACAGCCGGGCGGCTGCACCAGTGCCTGATCTCAGGCGTGAGCGATGCGGTTGCTGATCAAATCCTGCACAACACTGGGGTCGGCCAGGGTCGAGGTATCGCCCAGGCTATCCAGCTCATTGCAGGCAATCTTGCGCAGGATGCGGCGCATGATCTTGCCCGAGCGGGTTTTTGGCAGGCCCGGCGCCCATTGCATGAACTCGGGACGGGCAAAGGCGCCGACCTGATCGGCAACAAAGGCCTTCAGCTCCTTGACCAGCTCCTCGCTCGGCTCGACACCATTCATCGGGGTGACGTAGACATAGATGCACTGGCCCTTGATGTCATGCGGGCAGCCCACCACGGCGGCTTCGGCAACGGCGTCGTGCAGTACCAGCGCGCTCTCCACCTCGGCGGTGCCGATACGGTGGCCGGAGACGTTGAGTACGTCGTCGACGCGACCGGTGATCCAGTAGAAGCCGTCCTCGTCACGGCGTGCGCCGTCACCGGTGAAATACACGTCCTTGTAGGTGCTGAAATAGGTGTCGACCAGGCGCTGGTGGTCGCCGTACACAGTGCGGATCTGACTGGGCCAGGAGCGCTTGATGACCAGGTTGCCACTGGTCGGCCCCTGCAGTTCGTTGCCTTCGGGGTCGTATAGTGCTGGCTCCACACCAAAGAACGGACGGGTGGCCGAGCCGGGCTTGAGGGTGGTGCTGCCCGGCAGCGGGGTGATCATGGCGGCGCCGGTTTCGGTTTGCCACCAGGTGTCGACGATCGGGCAGCGTTGTTCGCCGACCACGTGGTAGTACCACTCCCAGGCTTCCGGGTTGATCGGCTCGCCAACAGTGCCGAGCAGACGCAGGCTGGCGCGTGAGGAAGACTTGACCGGCTCGTCACCCTTGGCCATCAGTGCGCGCAGGGCGGTAGGGGCGGTGTAGAAGATGTTGACCTGGTGCTTGTCGATAACCTGCCAGCAGCGCGAGGCGTCCGGATAGGTCGGCACGCCCTCGAACAGCAGCGTGGTGGCGCGATTGCACAGCGGGCCGTAGACGATATAGGAGTGGCCGGTGATCCAGCCCACGTCGGCGGTACACCAGTAGACTTCGCCGGGCACGTAATCGAATACGTAGTAGTGGGTCATCGCGGCCATCAGCAGGTAGCCGCCGGTGGTGTGCAGCACACCCTTGGGTTTGCCGGTGGAGCCGGACGTGTAGAGGATGAACAGCGGGTCTTCGCTGTCCATCGGCTCGGGCGCGCAGTCGGCACTGACGTTGGCGGTGGCCTCGTCGTACCAGACGTCACGGCCTTCGGTCCAGGCGACATCGGCACCGGTGCGCTTGACGGTAATCACGGTGTGGACGTTGGGGCATTCCTGCAGCGCTTTCTCGACGTTGACCTTCAGCGGTACGCGCTTGCCGCCGCGTACGCTTTCATCGGCGGTGATCACGGCCTGGCAGTCGGCATCCAGAATGCGGTCACGCACGGCATCCGGCGAGAAGCCACCGAACACCACCGAGTGAACCGCGCCGATGCGCGCGCACGCCAGCATGGCGTAGGCTGCCTCGGGAATCATCGGCATGTACAGACACACCCGGTCGCCCTTCTTGACGCCGCGTGCCTTGAGCACGTTGGCCAGGCGGCATACCTTGTCGTGCAGCTGCTTGTAGCTGATGCGCTGGGCATCGCTCGGGTCGTCGCCTTCCCAGATGATGGCGATGTCATCGCCGTGCTCGGCCAGGTGACGGTCGATACAGTTGACGCTGACGTTGAGCTTGCCGTCGATGAACCAGGCGGCCTGGCCCTTGCTCAGATCACTCTCGTGAACTTTGCTCCAGCGCTTGTCCCAGGTCAGAAAGCGTTCGGCCTGCTCGGCCCAGAACTGATCAGGCTGTTCAAGTGACTGCTTGTACATGCGCTGGTAGCCGGCGTCATCCAGGTGCGTATGCGCGCGGGCAGCGTCCGATACCTTGTGGTTTTCAATCTTGTACATGGGAATTCCCCTCTTGTTATTGAATCAGGCAGTCTCTTGTCAGCCGGCCCTGCGGGGGTATCCGGTACTGCAGTAGAGAATCTGGAGCGACGAAACCGTGTGGGGTTGGTCGGTCAGTTTAGGCTAATTAGCGTCGGCCATCAGAGGGGGGCAAGACAACCCTTCTTTGGTATGAGAGGGTAGCGTCTTATTGGTGGGCGGGTAGACTGCACTCGGCGTCGTGATTTCTCGACAACGCCAGACATGCCTTTGAAATCACGCGGTGATTGCGGCCCAGCCGAATGCGGCCCAGCCCGAACGCCAGAAGGCGTGCGGAATGAATCGGTGCTTGCCACGCTCGCGCAGCAGAGAGGGGCAGCCGCTCAGGTGCGGCTGAATTCCAGATTGTCGATCAGGCGGGTGGTGCCCAGATACGCTGCTGCCAGCACCACCAGATCGGTGCTGTCATCGCTCGCCGGCGCGAGGTTCTCGGCGTTACGCAGATCCAGATAGTCGGGTCGCAAGCCGGCTTCGCTGAGGCGCAGGCTGGCTTCGTTGATGATCTGGGCGTAGTCCGTGCGACCGCTCTGCACGGCGCTGGCGATCTGTTGCAGGGTTTGCTGCAGCACCGGTGCAATGGCCCGCTGCTCGGCACTCAGGTAGCCGTTGCGCGAGGACAGCGCCAGGCCGTCTTCGGCGCGCACGGTGGGGTGGCCCATGATCTGTACCGGCAGGCTCAGGTCCTGGGCCATCTTGCGGATCACTGCCAGCTGCTGGTAGTCCTTCTGGCCGAAGACGGCGACGTCTGGCCCGACTATGTTGAGCAGCTTGCTGACCACGGTGGCCACACCTTCAAAATGCCCCGGGCGGCTGGCCCCACACAGGCCCTCGGAGACCACGGGCACGCTGATGCGTGTGTGGCCGTCCATGCCATCGGGGTACATTTCGTTGGCGTTGGGGGCGAATACCAGGTGAGCACCTACCTCCAGCAGTTTTTTCTGGTCTTCTGCCAGAGTGCGCGGGTAGCTGTCCAGATCTTCGCCCGGGCCGAATTGCATCGGGTTGACGAAGATGCTCACCACCACGTAATCGGTGCGTTGCAGGGCCTTTTCTACCAGGGCAACGTGACCGGCGTGCAGGTTGCCCATGGTGGGCACCAGACCAATGCGCTTGCCTTCCTGGCGGGCACGACCAACCGCAGCGCGCACTTGCGCGATGGTATGCAGGGTGTTCATGGGTTCAGAACTCGTGTTCGGCTGCTGGGAATTCGACGTTCTTGACCGCCGCGACGTAGGCGCGAATTGCCGCCGGGATGTCGGGCTGGCCGGACATGAAGTTTTTCACGAAGCGCGGCACACGTCCACTCAGAGACAGGCCCAGCATGTCGTGGACCACCAGCACCTGACCGTCGGTACCACTGCCGGCGCCAATGCCGATGACCGGCACCTTGACGGCCTGGGTGATGGCGTTGGCCAGCGCCGGGGGCACGCACTCAAGCAGCAGCATGGCCGCGCCGGCGGCTTCCAGCGCCTTGGCGTCTTCGATCATCGCGCGGGCCTGAGCCTCGTCGCGGCCTTGTACCTTGAAGCCGCCCAGCACGTTCACGGTTTGCGGCGTCAGCCCCATGTGGGCACAGACCGGGATACCGTTGCGGCTCAGCACCTCAATGCTGTCAGCCAGCCAGCGACCGCCTTCCAGCTTGACCATGTGCGCGCCGGCCTGCATCAGCGTGGTGCTGTTGCTCAGTGCCTGTTCCAGGGTGGCATAGGCCATGAACGGCAGATCGGCCATGATCAGCGCGCCCTTGTTGCCGCGTTTGACCGCCGCGGTGTGGTACGCCATGTCATCGACGCTGACGGGCAAGGTGCTGTCGTGACCCTGCAGAACCATACCCAGGGAGTCGCCGATCAGCATCACCTCGACACCGGCTTCGCTTTCAACATGGGCGAAGGTCGCGTCGTAGGCCGTCAGACAAACGATCTTTTCGCCGCTTTGCTTGAGCTTGTTCAGTGTGGTCAGAGTAACGTCAGGCATGGCTGTTTCCAGTGTGTGGCCTTTGCTGTGCGCAACTGCATGGCAGCGGCGCCGTTGAGTCCGGACTCCCGCGCAGGGTCACTGCTGCGAGAGTATAGCCTTGGTAAGGCGGCTGTCCGTCAGAGCCGGGGTAGAGCCCTGCCGGAATCGGCATCCTACGTGTCAGTCATGGGGTGTCAAGTCTGATCGCGCATCAGGCTGTTGTATAAAAAAGGGCAATGTCTGCAGATCACCACGCGGGCAGTTCTGCAGCAGGGTGTCGAGGTGTGTGCCGTCGGGCATCTGCAGTGCGGGCGCTATCTCGGCCAGCGGGTACAGCACGAAGGCGCGGGCATGCATGTGGTAGTGCGGTACCTGCAGCCGTGCGGTGCGGATCACCTCGTCGCCGTACAGCAGGATGTCCAGATCCAGCGTACGCGGCCCCCAGCGTTCGGCTTTACGCACGCGGCCGTGTTCCTGCTCGATTGCTTGCAGGTGGTCCAGCAGCGCCTCTGCGGCCAGTTCTGTCTGCAGGCAGATCACGGCATTGACGTAGGAAGGCTGGTCCTGCGGCCCCATGGGGGCGCTGCGATAGAGCGACGAGCAGGCCAGCAGGCGGCTGCCCGGCAGGGCGGCCATGGCCTGGCAGGCGGCGCGCACCTGTGCAAGGGAGTCGCCCTGGTTGCTGCCCAGCGCGATATAGACCTGAGGCATCAGTCGGTCGACTGTGGCTTGCGAGGTTTGCGGCGCGAGCGTGAACGGCCGCGCTTGGCGCCACTCTTGGGCGCGTCACCCAGCTCGCGGATCATCTGGCGGCGCTGATCTGCGCTGGCATCCTGGTAGAGCGTCCACCATTGGCCGAGGCCGTCGGTCTGCTCGCCGGCTTCTTCACGCAGCAACAGAAAGTCGTACGCCGCGCGAAAGCGTGGGTGCTCCAGCAACTGGTCGGCGCGGCGTCCACTGCGTCGCTCCAGGCGCGGTTGCATGTCCCAGATTTCGCGCATGGGAATACTGAAGCGCTTGGGGATGGCGGTGTGCAGGCACTGCTCGGCGAGCAGCTCGTGCGCCGCTTGCTGGTAGGCCGGGATCGGCGGAATGCCTTGCTCTTCCAGAGCGGCGACGCGTGCGGGCAGGGCTGGCCAGAGGAACGCCGCAAACAGGAAGGCGGGGGTCACCGGCTTGTCCTGGGCGATGCGCGCGTCGGTGTTGTCCAGTGCCTTGCGTACCAGGTGCAAGGTGTACTCGGGGTTCTCCAGAATCGCCTCATCGGTGTCCGGGAACAGCGGTGCGATCAGGTCGTACTGATAGAGCAGGTCAAAGGTGGCCTTGCCCTGGCCGCTCATCAGCAGCTTGAGGGACTCGTCGAACAGGCGGGCTGCGGGAATATCGTGCAGCAGCGGCGCCAGCGTCTCGATCGGGGCGGCGGTGTGCGGTTCGATCTCGAAGTCCAGTTTGGCGGCGAAGCGGATGGCCCGCAGCATGCGTACCGGATCTTCCTGGTAACGCTGTTCGGGGTGACCGATCAGGCGGATCAGACGGTTACGAATGTCGTGTATACCGTGGGCAAAGTCATGGATCTGCCCGGTAGTGACGTCGAAGTAGAGGGCATTGATGGTGAAGTCGCGGCGTTGGGCATCCTGCTCGAAGGTGCCGTAGACGTTGTCACGCAGCAGCCGGCCGGACTCACTCTGGCGGGACTGCTCTTCCGAAGCCTGCGCTTCGTGGTTGGCGCGGAAGGTGGCCACCTCAATGATCTCGCGACCAAAGTGCACGTGGACCAGCTTGAACCGGCGGCCGATCAGGCGCGCATTGCGGAAGGTGGCGCGCACCTGCTCGGGCGTGGCGCTGGTGGCGACGTCGAAATCCTTGGGCGTGATGTCCAGCAGCAGGTCACGTACACAGCCGCCAACCAGAAAGGCATCAAAGCCCGCCTGTTGCAGTTTTTCCACTACGCTCACCGCGTGTCGACTCAGGCGCTCTCGCCGCACCTGGTGCTGGCTGGCGGGAATGACGGACGGGGTGGTGCGTCGGCGCTGGGGTAGGCCGAAGGGAGAGGGCATTTTCTGCAACAGCTTTCGAATCATAGATGGCAGTGTTTCCGGCGGCCGTGCGGAGATGCGGCAGGGTTGTCAGCATGCATCGTTACGGCAGCGCAAGGTGAGTGGGCAGGGTTGGCGGTATGCCTCGCCTGGCACGCAGGTGGCGACAGGCCACGGTTGCCGAGCATTCTAGCTTGATTTGTGAGCAAAGGTAAGGAAAGGGGGGATGTTGCAGGAGAAGGAAAGCTCAAGGGGAGTAGGACACTCCCCCTAATGGTTTTTTATTATTGTTGTTATGAGAGCTATTCTTTTTTTGTTCAAAGCGGCAAATGCCGCTTTTCGACTGACCCATCTCGGGTTGTCAAAACCAAACGGATTGCTTTGGAAGCGTAGGTTCAGCTCGGCCTGCGTATGGCTTTGGATGGCGGGTTGCTTGGGCAACTTTTATTCTTCTTCATCCAACTGAGCATCCTGCTCACGATCTGACTGCTATTCTCCAAAAAAATCAGTTTGCTGCGTCTCTCACGTCTTGTTTTTATTGTGTGTGGAGTCGAATGTTATTTTTGTTATGTGTTTTGGTTTTTATTGTTGTTGTGCCAGATATAAAGCATTCCGCGTGCCAACTTTTTAAATCCCTTTAAAATCAACGGCTTGGCTTTTTTGCTTATTTTCTTACCCCTGTGTTACCCCAAGGTGTTACCTCCAATTGGACTAAAGTGTTACCGCGGGGTGGGGGTGCGGTAACAGTTTTGCGGGAACTTTCCCGGTAACAGGTAACACATGACGGCGTCGGAGGCGGTACAGCGGTCGAGCAGAGGCGGCGATTCCCGCCTGAGCCTCTGCTGCGAGGGGAAGGATCAGGTGCTGGCGGTTTTCTTGCGCGGGATGCCCAGGCGCTGACGGCGCTCCCACAAGCACTTGCGGCTGATGCCAAGCTTGTGGGCGAGCTGGGTCTCGGTCATGTGGTCCTGATGCTCGAGCACGAAGTGCTGGAAGTAGTCCTCCAGCGACAAGTCCTCTGCAGGCTCCTGGCCGGCGGTCACCTCATGCTGCATGGTCTGCAACGCGTTGGCGGCCTCTGACGCGCGTTCAATCTCTGCATCCAGCTCGATACCCAGCAGGTCGGCGGTGATTTCTTCGTGGTCACAGAGAATGGCTGAGCGCTCGATGGCGTTTTCCAGTTCACGCACGTTCCCGGGCCAGCTGTAGGCCAGGATGGCCTGCTCGGCGTCCTTGCTGAAGTGCAGGCCTTCCATGTTCATGTTGTCGGCAGCGCGTTGCAGCAGGGCCTCGGCGATCAGCATCACGTCGCGGCCGCGTTCGCGCAGCGGCGGCAGGCGCAGCTCAATCACGTTCAAGCGGTAGTAAAGGTCCTCGCGGAACAGGCCCTGACGCGCCATGGTCTTGAGGTCGCGGTGGGTGGCTGCGACCAGGCGCACATCGACCTTCTGCGATTGCACCGAGCCGACCCGGCGGATCTCCCCCTCCTGCAGTACGCGCAGCAGGCGGGCCTGCGCTTCGAGCGGCAGTTCGCCAATCTCGTCGAGGAACAGGGTGCCGCCGTCGGCGGCTTCAACCAGCCCGGTGCGGTTGCTGGTGGCGCCGGTAAAGGAGCCCTTTTCGTGACCGAACAGCTCGGACTCGATCAGGGTTTCCGGAATAGCTGCGCAGTTGACCGAGATCAGCGGCGCCTTGGCGCGTTGGGACTGCTCGTGCATGGCCCGGGCGACCAGCTCCTTGCCGGTGCCGGATTCGCCTTGAATCAGCACCGTGGAGTCGGTAGGGGCGACCTTGCGAATGCGTTTGAACAGCGTGAGCATGGTGTCGCAGCCGCCGATGATGCCCATCTGCTTGCGAATCTCTTCGTCCGGGACTGGCTGCGGCGTCTGCTTGCCTGCGGGTTGTTCGGGCGCGGCCGCTTGCTGCTTGCGTGCGCTGCCGCTGGCAATGATGCGTTGCACGGTTTCGACCATCTCGTCATGGTCGAAGGGCTTGGCAATATAGTCGACAGCGCCGAGCTTCATCGAGTCGACGGCCGAGCGCAGGCTGGCGTAGCTGGTCATGATCAGCACCGGCGTGTTGGCGGCGCGGCGAATCAGTTCGGTGCCGGGCTCGCCTGGCAGGCGCAGGTCGCTGATGATGAGGTCAAAGTTGTCGAGGTTGTGGCGTTCGCAGGCCTCGCTGACCGATCCGGCTTCCGCTACCTGGTAGTGGTGGCGCTCCAGCAGCCGCTTGAGTGCCGTGCGGATGATGGCTTCGTCTTCAACAACCAGAATATCTGACATAGTTACCTCGTGCGTGACGGCGCCTTGATACAGCTCAGGCAGGGGCGCCGTTAGCGCTCATACTGTAGCGCGGCAATGTAATGGTGAAGCGGGTGCCGCGCTGGTTTGTCTGGTCGACCGGGCTGTCGATGGTAATCTGCCCATAATGCTCTTCGATGATGGAGTAGACCAGTGCCAATCCGAGCCCGGTCCCTGTCCCTGGTTCCTTGGTGGTGAAGAAGGGCTCGAACAGGCGATCCTTGATGTCCTTGTCGATGCCGCTGCCCTGATCTTCCACCTGCAGCAGCACCTGATGCTCGTTTTCCTGACTGGCGATGGTGATGCTGTCGCCGCTCTGGCTCGCGTCTCGCGCGTTGCCGAGCAGGTTGATCAGCACTTGCACCAAGCGTTGCGCGTCGCCGGCTACAACGTGCTCGGGTCGGCAAAGGTTAACATACTTGACCTCCGGCCCCTTGCGGTTGAGCGACAGCAGGTGGATGGCCTCGTTGGTGCAGGCGGCCAGGTCGACCGGCTCGTTGGGGTTGTGATGGCGGCTGCCAACGTGGGCGAAGTTGACCAGCGACTGCACGATACGCGAGACCCGGCGGGTCTGTTCCAGAATCTGTTCGCTGGCTTCGCGCGCTTCCGGTTGCTCGGATTCCTCGCGCAGGTTCTGCGCCAGGCAGGCAATGCCGGTAATCGGGTTGCCGATTTCATGGGCCACACCGGCGGCCAGGCGACCGATTGAGGCCAGCCGCTCGGAGTGCATCAGCTCTTCTTCCAGCATCTGCGTGTCGGTTTGATCTTCGATCAGCAGCACCAGGCCGCTGCCGCCGACGTAGCCCGGCTCGTCGATGGCTGCCTTGTGCAGGCTGAGCCATTGGGTATGGCCGTTGATGCTGAGCTTCTGTTTGTGCAGGTGGGCAGACTGGTCCTCGACAAAGCGCTCGAGCAGCTCGCGCCAGGGTTCGGGCAGGCTGTGCAGGCGTGAGCCCACCACCGTGTCCGCCTGGATGCCGGTCAGTACCTGCATGGCGCGGTTCCACATGAGAATCTCGCTGTCCTGACCCAGTGAGCAGACGCCCATCGGCAAGTCCTGCAGGGTCTGGCGGTGATAGCGGCGCAGAGCGTCCAGCTCGGCGGCCAGACCGGTCAGGCGGCTGTGATAATCCTCCAGCCGGTTCTCGATAAAGTGAATGTCCTCGGTCATGTAGCCGTCGCGTCCCATCTTGAACGGCAGAAAGGTCTCGATGATGTCCTGTGCGACCGAGGGGCCCATCAGACCGGACAGGTTGGCCTCCAGACGGTCGCGCAGACGGCGCAGGGCGTAGGGGCGGCGCTCGTCAAAGGGGAGTTTGAGATCGCGCAGGGCCTGTTCGACTTCGTACTGTGCGGTCTTGTTACCCAGCGGCTTGGCCAGTTGCTGGGCAAACTCCTGCGGCGAGGACGCCATCAGCTGCATGCGCTGCGGACGGCTGACGTTGTCCACCGAGCAGGCTTCGGCGGCGCTTTGCTCTTCGCTGGAGCGCTGGGTGAACAGCGAGACCACCGCCAGCACCAGCACGTTGGCAGCCAGTGAACTGATGGCGGCCAGATGCCAGGTGTCGGCGTTGAAGGCCAGGGTCAGGCCGAACAGCTGCAGGCCCGGCAGTTCGGTCACCAGCGGCAGCAGCAGGGTAATACTCCAGACCAGCATGCCGGCCATCACCCCGCCGATAAAGCCGCGGCGATTGGCCTGCGGCCAGTAGAGCACCGACAGGGTGCCAGGCAAAAACTGCACCGTGGCAACGAAGGAGGCGATGCCCAGGTTGGCCAGATCCTGTTCGGCGCCGAGCAGGCGGTAAAAGCCGTAGCCTGCCATGATGATGGCGGCAATCAGGGTGCGTCTGGTCCACAGCAGCCAACGATAGATATTGTTGTCGGCGCTGGGCTGGTACAGCGGCAGTACCACGTGGTTGAGTACCATGCCCGAGAGCGCCAGCGTGGTGACAATGATCAGGCCGCTGGCCGCCGACAGGCCGCCAACAAAGGCCAGCAAGGACAGCCATTCCGACCCGGCCGCCACCCCCAGACCAAGGGAGAAATACTCCGGATTGGTGCGCACACCCAGGTGCAGGCCGGCCCAGAGAATTGGCGGTACAGCCAGGCTCATCAGCAGCAGGAACAGCGGCAGTCCCCAGCTGGCAGTACCCAGGGCGCGGGGGTTGAGGTTTTCGGTAAAAGCCATGTGATACATGTGTGGCATCACAAAGGCGGCGGAAAAGAACACCAGCAGCAGGGTTCGCCAGGGACCTTCCTGCAGCGGCGTGTGCAGCGTGATCAGGGCCTCCTGATTGCTGTTCATCCACAGCTGCAGGCCCTGCGGTCCGTCAAAGACCACGTACAACGCATACAGGCCGATGGCGGCAATGGCGACCAGTTTGACCACCGACTCGAAGGCAATCGCCATGACCAGGCCCTCGTGCTTTTCCCGCGCGGAGATGTGCCGCGCGCCGAACAGGATGGCAAACAGAATGATCAAGACGCAGAAGCCCAGCGCGACGGTGCCTTGTCCGGGCTCGGCGGTCAGAATCTGCACCGAGTCGGCCACCGCCTGTATCTGCAATGCGAGCAGCGGCAGTACGCCGATCAGCATGAACAGGGTGGTCAGGGTGCCGGCCCAGGTGCTGCGAAAACGAAAGGCAAACAGATCGGCCAGCGACGACAGCTGATAGGTGCGGGTAATGCGCAGGATGGGGTTGAGCAGTACCGGAGCCAGCAAAAAGGCACCGCACACGCCGAGGTAGTAGGTGAGAAAACCGTAGCCATACTGGTACGCCAGCCCCACGGTGCCGTAAAACGCCCAGGCGCTCGCGTACACCCCGAGTGACAGCGTGTAGATCGCCGGGTGGCGCAGCAGGCCGCGGGGAATATGGCCGTTCTCGGTGGCCCAGGCTACGCCGAACAGCAGGATCAGGTAAACGATACTGATCAGCAGCAGCTGACTCAGGTCAAAGCTCATCGGCATCTTTCGGGCTCTGCAGCAGCATGCCGGCGATGATCAGAATCAACCACAGCACGTAGGGGCGGTACCAGGCACCCTGGGGTTCTATCCACCAGTCCATGATGGCCGGGGAGAACAGGTAGATGCCGATGACCAGCAGCAATACCAGGCGATAGATATACATGGGTGTCCGTAATCCGGGGAGCGCGCCGACAGGGTGGTGTCGCTCGGTCGGGGCGTCAGGTTCAGGACACCGATGGTAGCCAGCCAGGCAGTGCTTGCCAAGCGACGCGCCGGTTTATTGCGCCGGCAGCATGGCGGGCGCCGGCGTCAGCCGGACAGGCTGTGTTCCATGATGTGTGGGGTTGCTGGCAGCCGGTCCGGTTGCCAGTGGGCGATGGCCCAGGCTAACTGCTGCGCCACTGGCGCGCCGCACAGATCGGTGGGGATTGGCTGGGCCAACGCGCGCAGGGCGCGCCACAGGGTGCGCGGCGCCTGGTCAGCCCGCAGCGGCGCCGAGCCCAGGCGCTTGCTCAGCTTCTCGCCGTCCTCGCGCATGATCAGCGGCACATGCAGGTAGCGTGGTGCCGGTTGCCCGAGCAGCCGGTACAACCATATCTGGCGCGGCGTTGAGTCGAGCAGGTCGGCTCCGCGCACCACATCGGTGATGGCCTGATCGATGTCGTCCAGCACCACTGCCAGCTGATAGGCGTAAACGCCGTCGCGCCGGCGGATGATGAAGTCGCCCAGCTCGCGGGCGAGATTCTGAGTCAAGGGTGGCTGCAGGCGGTCGTGGCAGGTGATGGCCTGATCGTCGACGCGCACGCGCACGGCGTGGTCCGCGCTGACGCCGAGATGCCGCCGGGAGCAGGTGCCCGGGTACACGGAGCCGTGCTCGAGCAGTGCGCGCCGCGGGCAGTCGCAGTAGTAGGCCAGGTCCTGCTCCAGCCAGCGCTCGGTCTGGGCGCGATACAGCTCAAGGCGTTCGCTCTGGCGTACCGGGGTGCCGTCGTACTCCAGTCCGAAGTCTTCCAGTGCCTGCAATATCTGGCGTTCGGCGTCGGCTTGGCTGCGGGTCTGATCCAGGTCTTCGATACGCAGCAACCATTTGCCATCGGCGTGGCGCGCATCCAGGTAGCTGGCCAGTGCGGCGATCAGTGAGCCGAAATGCAGCAGGCCGCTGGGGGTGGGGGCAAAGCGCCCGATATAGGAGGTGGTCATGCGGGGAGGGTAGCAGCAAGCCCGCCAGGCGGGCTTGCTGAACAACAGGGCGGCTTAGCTGCCGACCTGTTTTTCCTTGATTTCAGCCAGGGTCTTGCAGTCGATGCACAGGGTGGCCGTGGGACGTGCTTCCAGACGACGGATGCCGATCTCGACGCCACAGGAGTCGCAGAAGCCGTAGTCGTCGTCTTCGATGCGCTGCAGGGTCTGGTCAATTTTCTTGATCAGCTTGCGCTCGCGGTCACGGGTACGCAGTTCCAGGCTGAACTCTTCTTCCTGGCTGGCGCGGTCGGCCGGGTCGGGGAAGTTGGCCGCTTCGTCCTGCATGTGATGCACGGTGCGGTCGACTTCTTCCATCAACTCCTTTTTCCAGGTGTTGAGAATGTTGGTGAAGTGCTCGAGCTGCTGCTCGTTCATGTACTCCTCGCCCTTCTTTTCCTGGTAAGGGACGAAGCCGCGGATCAACATGGATGTTTTCTGCTTGGCATTGCTGGGCATGAGGACCCCTCACTTTTCTCTCAATCTTCCTGTTTCAGGTCCGGCGCACGCACATTGGCGGGGGCCGACCAAAATCCTGCAAGCGGGCAAAGCTACCAGAACCTTAAGGCCCGCGCTACTGTTTGACGCTCGATGGTACGGCACGGTGGATCGGGCCGCTGCGGCAGGGGCTCTGGCAGGGTATGATCGGCGTTTTTGCGGTAATGGCGAGAGAATTTCATGGCGCAGCAACGCTGGACCAAGCGGGTGCAGGATATCCAACCCTTTCATGTCATGGCCGTGCTGGCGAGGGCCAGGGCACTGGAGGCCGACGGGCGCGATGTCATTCATATGGAGATTGGCGAGCCGGACTTCACCACCCCGGAGCCGATCATTCAGGCCGGCCAGCGGGCGCTGGCTGATGGCTGCACGGGCTACACGCCGGCATTGGGGTTGCCGGCGCTGCGCGAGGCTATTGCAGGGCTCTACGCCGAGCGCCACGGCCTGGCGCTCGACCCGGAGCGCGTGGTGGTCACGCCGGGCGGCTCGGCGGCTTTGTTATTGGTCAGTGCACTGCTGGTCGAGCCGGGCAAGAAGATACTCATGGCTGACCCGGCTTACCCGTGCAATCGGCATTTTTTGAGGCTGGTCGAAGGGCGCGCGGTGCTGGTGCCGACCGGTCCCGAGACGCGTTACCAACTGACGCCGGAGCTGATCGAGCAATACTGGGACGCTGATTGCGTTGGTGTGCTCGCGGCCTCACCGGCCAACCCGACCGGCACCTTGCTGTCACGCGCCGAACTGCAGGCGCTGGCGAGCTGCTGTCGGCGTCTGGGTGGTCAACTGATTGTCGATGAGATCTATCACGGCCTGACCTATGGCCTGGAGGCGCCCTCGGTGCTGGAGATCGCAGACGACGCCTTTGTTCTCAACAGCTTCTCCAAATACTTTGGCATGACCGGCTGGCGCCTGGGCTGGCTGGTGGCGCCCAAAGACGCGGTACCGGCGCTGGAGAAGCTGGCGCAAAACCTCTATATCTGCGCGCCGCACATGGCTCAGCAGGCGGCGCTGGCTGCGTTCAGCGAACAGAGTCGGGAGATCTGTGAACTGCGCCGGCGTGCCTTTCAGGTGCGCCGCGATTTCCTGCTGCCAGCGGTACGCGAGTTGGGCTTTTCGGTGCCCGTCACTCCCGAGGGGGCCTTCTATCTATACGCTGACATGCAGGTGTTGGGCGGCGATAGCGCGGCCTTTTGTCAGCATGTCATCGAGCGTGAGTTTGTTGCCCTGACGCCGGGGCTGGATTTTGGGCAACACCGCGCCGATCAGCATCTGCGCCTGGCCTACACGACATCGCTGGAGCGCCTAGAACAGGCAGTCGAGCGTCTGCAGCGGGCATTGGGCAGTTGGTCTCCGACATGTTGATCCCTTTTGCGCCGGCCTTGCAGGAAGCGGTGCTGCTGCGCCGCTACAAGCGGTTTCTCACCGATATCCGTCTGCCAGGCGGTCAGGAGCTGACCGTGCACTGCCCCAATACCGGCTCGATGCGTCACTGCGGGCAGCCGGGTGATCGCGTCTGGGTCAGCCTGGAGCACAAGCCCGGGCGTAAGCTGCCCGGTACCTGGGAGCTGGTTGAGGTGGCGCCAGGACAGCTGGCCTGCATTCACAGCGCCCGTGCTAACCGGGTGATAGGCGCCGCGCTGGCCGAGGGCAGGATCACACCGCTGGCGGACTATCCGCAGCAGCGAGCGGAGGTAAAACTGCCAGACCTGGCCAGCCGCTTTGACTTTCTCTTGTCTGGCGCTGAGCAGCCGGATTGCGTGGTTGAAGTCAAAAGCGTCACGCTGGCGCTGGGAGAGGGCGTCGGTGCCTTTCCCGACGCGGTAAGCCAGCGAGGTCAGAAGCACCTGCGCGAACTGATCGAGGTGGTACGCGGTGGGCGCCGGGCCTGCCTGCTGTTCTGCGTCATGCACTCGGGCATCAGCCAGGTACGGCCCGCCGATGAAATCGACCCGGAGTATGGGCGGCTGTTGCGCGAGGCTGCGGCTGCGGGGGTAGAGGTGCTGGCCTGGTCGGTCTGGCCGGAGCCTGAGGGGCTGCGGGTGCGCGGCGCCCTGCCGGTCAGTCTGTAGACGTCAGGTAAATTCCTCCTTCACGCACTTCACAGGCAAAGGCACGCAGCGACTGGCCAACACACGGGCCGGCGATGCACTCGCCCGACTCGGGCAGAAAGAGCGCGCCGTGGCTGGCGCACTGGATCAGTCGACCGGACTGGTCCAGGAACTGATCCGGCACCCACTCCAGCGGTATGCCCCGATGCGGGCAGCGATTCTCGTAAACATGCACCTGCGCGCCCTGGCGCACCACCATGAGATGACGACCGTCGTGCTGTACGCCCTTGCTGCCGCGTATGGGCAGATCGCTGAGCAGGCACAGGGGGGAGGGGGGAGTGTTGTTGGGCATGGCGCATTATCGGCCGGGCTGGCAGGGAATGGCCAGCCCTTGCTCGGACCTGCGTGCTCGCATCACTAGCGTACTTGCCACAAGCGCTTTGGTTAGCCCATAATCGCCGTATCAAATGAGAATGATTATTGTTTGATTTGGTGGTGCGGTTGAAAGGCCGCACCTGAGGCGTCTGAGCAGCACAGCAATAGGTTTTGCACCGGTCGCGCCAGCGCTGCCGCAGGACGCATTGATGACAGGGGAGGTGCGGTTATGACGATGCAACAGCCAATCCCGGTATTTGCCGGTGCCGATCTGCTGGGCGCCTGGCAGCATTTGCGTCAGAGCCAGCCGGGGCTGCGCATACGCGACGGCGCGGCGCTGCTTAATGTCAGCGAGGCCGAGCTGGTCTATGCCTCGCTGGGGCGTGGCGTGCAGCGTCTGCGTTCGGACTGGCAGGCACTGCTGCATGGCTTGAAGGGACTCGGGCAGGTCATGGCGCTAACGCGTAACGCGTCTTGCGTACACGAGCGTCATGGCCTGTACGACAACATCAGCATCGGCGGCAGCGGCCGGCTTGGGCTGGTGGTCAACGGCGCGATCGATCTGCGCTTCTTCATGCGTGAGTGGTCCAGCCTGTTTGCTGTCAGCGAGCCGCAGAGAGACGGCAACATGCGCCGCAGTCTGCAGATCTTTGATCGTCAGGGCGTGGCCGTGCACAAGATCTATCTGACCGAGCACAGCAACGCGGCCGCCTGGTTCGATCTATGCGACAGCCTCATTGACGAGTCGCTTGAGCCGTTGACCATCTCGCCGCGGCCGCCCGAGCAGGGCCTGCTCGACGACGTGGCGGTGGACGAGCCGGCCCTGCAGGCTGATTGGGCCGCGCTGCAGGATACCCATCATTTTGTGGCACTGCTTAGACGCCACGGGGTCGACCGTCTGCAGGCCTTGCGGCTGGCGGGTGAGCAGTGGGCTCAGCGGCTGCCGGAAGCAGCGTTGACCGACACGCTGGAGCAGGTGGCCGCCTGCGGTCAGTCAATTGTGGTCTTCGTCGGCAACCATGGCTGCATCCAGATTCATACCGGCCCGGTACAGCGGGTGGGGCGGCTGGGTGAGTGGTTCAATGTGCTGGACCCGGACTTCAGTCTGCATCTGCGCGAGACGGATCTGGCCTCTGTCTGGCGGGTACGTAAACCCACCGCAGATGGTATGGTCACCTCGGTGGAAGCCTATGACCGCCAGGGTGAACTGGTTATTCAGCTGTTCGGTGAGCGCAAGCCGGGGCAGCCTGAACAGAGCTGGTGGCGTGCGCTGGTAGAACGTCAGGCGGCGCGTTGATACGGAATAAGGAGAGGGTGATGAAAGTGTGGATGCAGCGTTGCCTCTGGGTGTTGCTGTTGGGCAGCGCCTGGTCGATGGCGGCCGAGCCGTTGCGGGTGGTAACCGCCGGTGCGAGTGTCACGGCCATCGTGCAGGAGCTTGGCTTTGTTGATCAGGTGGTCGGTATCGACAGCACCAGCGTGCCGCTGCTTGAGGAGCGCGGATTGCCGAATGTGGGTTATCAGCGTCAGCTCAGCGCCGAGGGCGTGCTGTCGCTCGAGCCGGACGTATTGCTGGGCACCGAGGAAATGGGCCCGCCGCCCGTGCTCGCGCAGTTGCGCGAGGCTGGGGTTGATGTGGTGGTCCTTAGCGCCAGCCCCAGCCTTGAGACGCTCTACGCCAATATCGCCGCCGTCGGCGAGCGTTTTGGACAGGGCGCGCAGGCAGCGGATCTGACCCAGCGCATTCAGGCGGACATCGCTGCCTTGCCGGCATCGCCAGAGCCAGCGCCGCCCGCGATCTTTGTCCTGACCCACAGCGCCAACGGCATGCTGGTGGCGGGTGAGGGTACGGTCGGCGATAGCCTGATTCGCCTTGGCGGCATGAGTAACCCGGCCGCTGACAGCTTTGCGCAGTATCGTGTGCTGTCGGCCGAGTCGTTGCTGAGCCTGGCACCGCAGTGGATTCTGACGACCACCAAGGGGTTGGAGATGGTCGGCGGTGTTGACGGCTTGCTGAGCCAGCAGCCGGCGCTGGCGGCGACACCGGCAGGTTTGGCGCAGCAGGTTATCGACATTGATGACAGCCTGTTGGTCGGTGGCTTTAGCCCGCAGATCGCGCCGACGCTGCGCGAGCTGCGTGAAACTGCGGCTGACCAGTAGCGGCGATAGTGCAACGCGCCAGCGTCTTTGCTGCGGTGGCGCGTTGTTGTTCTTCAAGCCCGGTCGTGTCTGAATAGGATTCCCATGCCAGTACCGGCAGTAAAACGTACCATCCTCTTGTCGCTCGGCCTGCTGTTGCTGCTGGCCATCGTGCTGTCGCTGGCCCTGGGGCCGGTATCCATTCCCTTCACTGATGCGATCAGCGCCTTGCTGCGTCCGATTACCGGCTGGCCGGTGGCTGCGGACACCCAGTTGATCGTTGAGCATATTCGCCTGCCGCGAACGCTGATGGGCATCCTGATTGGCGCAACCCTGGCGCTGACGGGCGCCGCCATGCAGGGCCTGTTTCGCAATCCGCTGGCTGATCCGGCACTAATTGGTGTCTCCAGCGGCGCTGCCCTGGGGGCGGCGATGGTGATTGTGTTGGGTGGGGTCTGGCTGGCCGCGTTACCGGCGGCGCTGACGCCCTATACCCAGGCTGCGGGTGCCTTCGCCGGGGCGTTACTGACAACCTGGCTGGTCTACCGCCTGGGCAGCTCGGCGCAGGGTGTTTCCATGGCCAGCATGTTGCTGGCTGGCGTGGCGATTGCTGCGCTCAGTGCCGCGGTGGTGGGCTTGCTGACCTACATTGCCGACGACGCCATGCTGCGCGCGCTGACCTTCTGGAATCTGGGGAGTCTGGGTGCCGCCAGTTACGACCGGGTCGGCATGCTGGTGCTGTGTTGCGGCCTGGTCTGGTGGCGTCTTCCGCGCCAGGCCCGGGCACTGAATGCGCTGTTGCTGGGGGAGTCCGAGGCGCGCCACCTTGGAGTCGAGGTTGAGCGCGTCAAGCGTGAGCTGGTGCTGCTGACCGCGCTCGGGGTCGGCGCGGCGGTGGCGGCGGCGGGGTTGATCGGCTTTGTCGGGCTGGTGGTGCCGCATCTGGTGCGTCTGATGCTGGGGCCGGACCACCGCCAGTTGTTACCCGCCTGCATGTTGCTCGGCGCCGCCTTGCTGCTGCTGGCGGACGTGGCGGCGCGTCTGCTGGTGGCGCCGGCAGAGCTGCCGCTGGGCATTCTCACCGCGCTGCTGGGCGCCCCTTTCTTTATCGCCTTGCTGATGCGCATGCAGCGCCGGGGAGGTATGTGATGTTGCAGGCATTGCAGTTGTGCTGCCAGCGTGGGCATCGTCGTATTCTGGAGCAGGTCGAGCTGGCACTTGAGCCGGGTGAGGTGCTGGTGGTGTTGGGTACTAACGGTGCGGGCAAGAGTACCCTGCTGGCGACCCTGACCGGTGAGCTGGTGCCCTGCGCCGGGCAGGTGTTGCTGGATCAGCGCCCGTTGGCAAGCTGGTCGGCGCAGGAGCGCGCGCGGCGTATGGCGGTGTTACCGCAGAGTTCGGTATTGGCTTTTGCCTTTCAGGTCGAGGAAGTGGTGGCCATGGGGCGCATGCCCCACGCCAGCGGTCAACGGCGCGATGCCGAGATTCTGCGCGAGGCTATGGCGGCGGCGGATGTCAGCCACCTGGCTGCGCGCAGCTACTTGTCGCTGTCTGGCGGCGAGCGTCAGCGCGTACACCTGGCGCGGGTGCTGGCGCAGGTGTGGGACAGCGCCGAGCAAGGCTGTCTGCTGCTGGACGAGCCGACCGCATCGCTGGATCTGGCCCACCAGCATCTGACCCTGCAACAGGCGCGCGAGATGGCCGCCCGCGGGTTGGCGGTGCTGGTGGTGCTGCACGACCTGAATCTGGCCGCGCGTTACGCTGATCGCTTGCTGTTGTTGCATGAGGGGCGGGTGTGCGCCCAAGGCTCGCCCTGGGAGGTGTTGCAGGTCGAGCGGCTGGAGGAGGTCTTCAAGGTGCCGGTCAGGGTGCAGCCGCATCCGCTGCACGATTGTCCGCTGGTATTGAGTTGAGATTGTCATGAAACCGATGTTGCTGGTGTTGCTGCTGAGCTTGTCGGCGTGTGGTGCCTCTTTGCCGTCTTGGCAAGGCTCGGCAGGGCTGGCCGACCCGCATCTGGGGCAGGTCTGGGTGACCGCCGAGCAGCGCTGGATCACGCCGCAGGCGCTGGTCGAGCGGCTTGCCCCTGCTCCCTACGTGGTGGTTGGTGAGCAGCACGATAATCCCGATCATCACGCTTTGCAGCTGTGGCTGCTGCAGCGCCTGCAGGCAGCCCGGCCGCAGCGGTCGCTATTGCTGGAAATGCTGCAGCCGGCCCAGCAGGCCAGGGTGGCGGCGCTGAAAGGCACATCGTTACCTGGGGATGCTGCCCTGCAGGAGCAGCTGGACTGGCAGCCCGGCTGGGACTGGGCGATGTACGGCCCGCTGGTGCGCTGGGGGCTGGATGTCCCGGCGCAGCTGCTGGCAGCCAATCTGGACGGCGATACCATGATGGCGCTGTATCGCCGCCCGCCGCCACTGTCGCCGCGCTACAGTGCCGAGGCCTTGCGGCGGCTGCGCGATACGATTGAAGCCAGCCATTGCGGCCGTATCGACGAGCAACAGGTAACCGCCATGCTGGCGATTCAGCAGGCGCGAGACCAAGCCATGGCAGCGGCCCTGGCGAACGCTCCGACGCCAGCACTGTTGCTGGCCGGTAATTATCACGCCCGGCGTGATCTGGGGATGCCGGTGCACTGGCCACAAGCCTCGGCAGCGCCGGTGATTGTGCAGCTGCAGGGAGGGAGCGCAGGCGCCCTGCCGGGAGCGCAGCAAACCGACTACCTCTGGCTGACCCCGGCGACGCCCGATCGAGATTATTGCGCCGACTGGGAGTCTGATTGAGCACTGCGCAGGTGCGGGCTGTTGCGCAGCATGTCCAGCAAGGTGGCGGCAACCTCATGGGCCCGCTCGACCAGGCTCAGGCGCGTCGGGTGCATCAGCCACTGATGCAGTACGCCGTAGATGAATCCGTGCGCGCAGAACAGGGCCAGCTCCAGGTCGAGGTCCGCAGGTAATTCACCGGAGGCGATGGCCAGGTGCAGGGTGTTGCGCAGGTTGTCGTCGTGGTGCTGGCTCATTCGTTGCAGGTGACTCTGCTGTCCGCAGGGCTCCTCAATATAGTCACACTTGAGCAGCAGAATTTCGTTGACCCGCCGTGCAGACGGATCGGCCTCCAGCCGCTGGAGCACGGTGATCAGCAGTTTGCTGAAGCGTTCCAGCGGGTCGCTGGCGCTGGCATCCTGGCTTTTCTGGCTGAGTTCTTCCAGCGGCATCTGAATGCGCTGAAACAGAGCATCCAGCAGGTCAGCCTTGTCATGAAAGTGCCAGTAGATGGCGCCACGGGTGACGCCGGCCGCCTGGGCAATATCGCTCAGAGAGGTGCGCGAGACGCCTTTGGCATGAAAGCACTGCTCGGCAGCGTCGAGAATGCTTTCACGGGTTTCAAAGGCTTCTTCTTTGGTGCGTCTTACCATGGCGAATCTCACAGGGTGGGAGGCCTTTGGCGGCCTGCCCGGGATCAAGTTGTGAGCTAATGTTAGCGTAGGACCAAATTGATTTACAAACAGGTGTGAATGTAATTATATTGTGCGCCAATCACTCGTGCCTCTGCGTGATCCCGGGGGCATATGAAAACAGTCAGTCATAACCGGTTTCCCCACGAGGTCTTTCCATGCCGATGAAGCCCGCGCGCCTCGCGCTGCTCCCGCTCCTTGTCTCTACTCTGCTGCTCGGTGCCTGTCAGGAGTCGGAACAGCAGGCCGAGCAACAGCAGCAACAGCAAACTCCGACTGTGGGCGTGGTGACGCTCAAGGCCGAGCACTTCCTGCTGACCAACGACCTGCCGGGCCGCACCACGGCCTACCGGATCGCCGAAGTGCGTCCACAGGTCAACGGCATCCTGGAGAAGCGTCTGTTTGAAGAGGGCGCAGAGGTCGAAGAAGGGCAGCAGCTTTACCAGATTGACGACGATGTCTATCAGGCGGCCCTCAAGAGCGCAGAGGCCAGCAGCATCTCCACCCGCTCGCTGGCAGAGCGCTACGGCATCCTGGTCAAGGAAAACGCCGTCAGTCAGCAGGAGTATGACGAGGCGCGTGCAGCCGGCCTGCAGGCCCAGGCAGCCTTGGACGAGGCGCGCATCAATGTGCGTTACACCAAGGTGCTGGCGCCGATCAGCGGGCGCATTGGCCGGTCTGCTGTCAGTGAAGGTGCGCTGGTGACCAGCGGTCAGAGCCAGCAGCTGGCGACCATTCAGCAGCTTGACCCCATCTACGTTGACATTACTCAGTCCTCCCGCGAAATGCTGAACCTGCGTCGCGATCTGGAGGCCGGACGTCTGCAGAAAGCCGGCGACAACGCCGCCGCAGTGACCCTGACGCTGGAAGACGGCAGTACCTACAGCGAGCAGGGCAAGCTGGAGTTCTCCGAGGTGAGTGTGGACGAGGGCACGGGTTCGGTGACCTTGCGGGCGGTATTCCCCAACCCGGATCGCCTGTTGCTGCCGGGCATGTTTGTGCATGCCGAACTGGTGGCCGGTTCCAAGAGCGATGCCATTTTAGCGCCGCAGCAGGGTATTACCCGTACACCGCGTGGTAACGCGACAGCGCTGGTAGTCAACGACGAAGACAAGGTGGAGAGCCGTGACGTGGTGACCGAGCGCACGGTCGGCAATCGCTGGCTGATTCGCTCCGGCCTGAACGAGGGTGACCGTCTTATCACTGAAGGGCTGCAATACGTCCGCGCGGGTGTCAGCGTGAATGTTGAGCCCGCCGGCAATGTTGCCGAGCCCGCCGCCCAGTAAGGAATCTTATTTATGTCGCGCTTCTTTATTGACCGGCCGATCTTCGCCTGGGTGATCGCGCTGGTCATCATGCTGGCGGGTGGTCTGGCCATCCTCAAGCTGCCGATCAACCAGTACCCCAGCATCGCGCCGCCGGCCGTTGGTATTTCGGTTTCCTACCCGGGTGCGTCTGCGCAGACCGTGCAGGACACGGTGGTGCAGGTCATTGAGCAGCAGCTCAACGGTATTGACGGTCTGCGTTATATCTCGTCGGAGAGTAACTCTGACGGCAGCATGAGCATCACGGTTACCTTCGATCAGGGCGTTGACCCGGACATCGCCCAGGTGCAGGTGCAGAATAAACTGCAGCTGGCTACGCCACTGCTGCCGCAAGAGGTGCAGCAACAGGGTATCCGCGTGACCAAGGCGGTGCGTAACTTCCTGATGGTCATCGGTGTGGTGTCCGAAGACGGCAGCATGGACCGTTTCGACCTGGCCGACTACATCGTTTCCAACATCCAGGATCCGATCTCGCGGACTCAGGGTGTCGGCGACTTTCAGGTGTTCGGTGCGCCTTACGCGATGCGTATCTGGCTGGATCCGGCCAAGCTGAACAGCTTCAAGCTGACCCCCGGCGACATCAGCGCCGCCATTCAGGCGCAGAACGTTCAGGTGTCTGCCGGTCAATTTGGTGGCTTGCCGGCAGTACCCGGCCAGCAGCTCAACGCAACCATCCTCAGCAAGACCCGGCTGCAGACCCCCGAGCAGTTTCGCGAGATTTTGCTGAAGGTCGAGGCCGATGGCTCCCAGGTCCGCCTGGGTGACGTCGCTCAGGTCGAGCTGGGCGCGCAGGACGCCAGCATCTCTGCCCTGTATAACGGCATGCCGGCATCGGGCATGGCGATCAAGCTGGCGACGGGCGCCAACGCACTGGACACCGCGCGCGGTGTGCGTGAAACCATTGCCGAGCTGGAACCCTTCTTCCCCGAGGGGATGAAGGTGGTTTTCCCTTATGACACCTCACCGGTGGTCTCCGAGTCCATCATGGGCGTGGTGCACACGCTGTTTGAAGCGGTCGTGCTGGTCTTTCTGGTGATGTACCTGTTCCTGCAGAACTTCCGTGCCACGCTGATTCCGACCCTGGCCGTGCCGGTGGTTCTGCTGGGCACCTTCGGCCTGCTGTCGGCCTTTGGTTTCAGCATCAACATCCTGACCATGTTTGCCATGGTGCTGGCCATCGGGCTCTTGGTGGACGATGCGATTGTCGTGGTCGAAAACGTCGAGCGGGTGATGGCCGAGGAGGGACTGTCGCCGCTGGAAGCAACCCGGCGCTCGATGGGGCAGATTCAGGGCGCGTTGATCGGCATCGGTCTGGTGCTGTCGGCAGTATTCCTGCCGATGGCCTTCTTCGGCGGCTCGACCGGCGTCATTTATCGGCAGTTCTCCATCACCATCGCCTCGGCCATGCTGTTGTCGGTGCTGGTGGCATTGATCTTCACGCCGGCGCTCTGTGCCACCATTCTCAAGCCGATTGAGAAAGGCCACACGCACGAGAAGCGCGGGTTCTTCGGCTGGTTCAACAGGACCTTTGATCGCGGGGTGAAGCGCTACGAAAACAGCGTCGCTTCCATTCTGCAGCGCAAAGCGCCTTATCTGCTGCTCTACGTGGTGATTGTTGGCTTGATGGCCTTCCTGTTTACCCGTCTGCCCACCTCCTTCCTGCCAGATGAAGACCAAGGCGTGTTGTACGTGCAGGTCCAGGCGCCGGTTGGCTCGAGTGCTGAGCGTACTCAGCAGACGGTTGATGCCATGCGTACCTACCTGCTGGAGCAGGAATCCGACACGGTCAGTTCGGTATTCACGGTCACCGGTTTCAACTTTGCTGGCCGTGGTCAGAGTGCGGGCCTGGCGTTTGTTGGCCTGAAGCCATGGGAAGAGCGTCAGGCGCCTGAGCTAAGTGTGTTTGCCCTGCAACAGCGGGCGCAACAGCACTTCGCCGGCTTCCTTGATGCGATGGTGTTTGCCTTTGCCCCGCCCGCCGTGATGGAGCTGGGTACGGCCACCGGTTTCAACCTGTTCCTGCAGGATAATGCTGGGGTTGGCCACGACACGCTGATGCAGGCGCGTAATCAGTTGCTCGGTATGTCTGCGCAAAGCGACATACTGGCCAACGTGCGTCCCAACGGCCAGGATGACCAGCCGCAATTCCAGCTGCTGGTCAACGATGAAAAGGCCAGTGCGCTTGGGCTGTCGCTGAGCGACATCAACCAGACGCTGTCGATTGCCTGGGGCTCCAGCTACGTCAATGACTTCATCGACCGTGGCCGGGTGAAGAAGGTCTATATGCAAGGTCAGGCTGAATCGCGGATGAACCCCGAGGACCTGCAGAAGTGGTACGTGCGTAACAGCAGCGGCGAGATGGTGCCGTTCAGCGCCTTTGCCACCGGCGAGTGGGTGTACGGCTCACCCAAGCTGTCGCGCTACAACGGCGTGCCGGCGATGGAGATCCAGGGCGAACCGGCGCCGGGCTATAGCACTGGTGACGCCATGGCCGAGATCGAGAAGCTGGCGCAGCAACTGCCGAAAGGCATTGGTGTCTCCTGGACCGGGCTGTCTTACGAGGAACGCTTGTCAGGTGACCAGGCACCCGCGCTCTACGCCCTGTCGCTGATCGTGGTCTTCCTCTGTCTGGCGGCATTGTATGAGAGCTGGTCGATCCCGATGGCGGTGATGCTGGTAGTGCCGCTGGGTGTGATTGGTGCGCTGCTGGCCACCTTGGGGCGCGGGCTATCCAACGACGTCTTCTTCCAGGTTGGCCTGTTGACGACGATCGGCCTGACGGCGAAGAACGCGATCCTGATTGTGGAGTTTGCCAAGGACCTGCACGAAGAGGGCATGGGCATCGTCGAGGCAGCGGTGGAAGCCTGCCGCCTGCGTCTGCGCCCGATCATCATGACCTCGCTGGCCTTTACCCTGGGTGTGGTGCCGCTGGCTCTGGCCTCCGGTGCGGGGGCTGGCAGCTCCCACGCCATTGGTACCGGCGTTATCGGCGGCATGCTGAGCGCCACGGTGCTGGCGATATTCTGGGTGCCGCTGTTCTATGTACTGGTGACTACCCTGTTTACCGAGCGCAAAGGCGCGAAAGCAACAACGACGGAGGACGCACAGTGAAACGCAGCGTATTGAGCCTGGCGGTATTGGCAGCGCTTAGCGGCTGCTCGCTGATCCCCGAATACGAGCGCCCAGCGGCGCCGGTGCCCGCCAATTGGACTGAGGGTGTTGAAAGCAACCTGCAGGAAACCCACGTGATCAGCTGGCGCAGCTTCTTCAAGGACCCGGAGCTGCAGCGGTTGATTGGTCAGGCCCTGGAGAACAACCGTGATCTGCGCGTGGCGGCATTGAACGTGGAGGCCAACCGCGCGCTGTACGACATTCAGGGCGCCGAGTTGTATCCGCAGGTGGATGTCAACGGCAACGGCACCCGCACACGGATGCCGGCGGATTTGTCCAATGGTGGTGACAGCACGATTAACAGCCAGTACTCAGCGACCCTCGGCCTGTCCTGGGAGCTGGACCTGTTTGGTCGTATTCGTAGCCTGCGCGAGCAGGCGCTGCAGGACTTTCTTGCCAGCGACGAGGCCCGTCGTGGGGTGCAGATCAGTCTGGTCGCCGATGTTGCCAGTACCTATCTGACGCTGCAGGCGGACCAGGCCTTGCTGGATATGACCGCCGACACCCTGAAGACCTACGAAGAAAGCTACGCGCTGACCAAGCGCAGTAACGAGGTGGGCGTCGCTTCCAGTCTGGAACTGGCCCAGGCCCGCACGGCGGTTGAATCTGCCCGAGCGAGTCTGGCGCGCTATCGTCGTCAGGTGGCTCAGGATCGTAACGCGCTGACCGTTCTGGTCGGTCAGCCCTGGTCGGCGACGGCGGCTAACCCGATGTTGCTGGATGAGGACGTGCTGACCGAGCTGCCGGTCGGTCTGTCGTCCGAGGTGTTGTATCAGCGTCCGGACGTGCTGCAGGCCGAGCATCAGCTGCTGGGTGTCAACGCCAGTATCGGCGCGGCCAAAGCTGCCTTCTTCCCGAGCATCAGCCTGACAGGCGCGGCCGGTAGTGCCAGCAGCGACCTTGATGAGCTGTTCGGCAGTGGTTCGGAGTACTGGACGTTCTCGCCGAGCATCAGCGTGCCGATCTTCCGCGCCGGGGCGCTCAAGGCGAGCCTGGACTATGCCGAGATCAGCCGCAATCAGCAGATTGCCCAGTACGAAGGAGTCATTCAGAACGCCTTCCGGGAAGTGGCAGACGGCCTGGAGGCACGCGAGACCTATGTCGAGCAGTTGAACGCGCAACGTGCGCTGCTGGAGGCCTCGGAGGACTACTTCCGCCTGGCTGACCGTCGCTACAATATCGGTGTCGATAGCTATCTGACGCTGCTGGACGCGCAGCGGCAGTTGTTCGAGGCGCGGCAGGGGGTGATCTCTGATCGCCTGAGCCAACTGCTGAGCGAGATCACGCTGTACCGTGCGCTGGGCGGTGGTGATTTTGCCAATCAGGCTGCAGAGCGCCGGGAGGCTCCTGAAGCCTGACCTTGCAGCTGATGTGCAGAACGCCGCAGCGGGTAACCGCTGCGGCTTTTTTGTTGGTCACGTTTTTGTCGGGCAAAAAAATGCCCGCTCATTGAGCGGGCGAAATCCGTGATTAGCCTGATGAGGAGATAACCGTTTGTCTTGCGACAAGCTGTTATCCGAAGCCATCTCGCGATGACTTGTTGCTAATGATAGCGGTTATCATTTTTGCGTCAATAGTAAATGGGAATTATTTTTATTTGGTGCGCGACGGAATGAGAACGCCTAGACATTTTCGGCCGCGAAGTGGGACTCGGGAGCGGAGCGTGCCTGTTGCAGGCAAAAAAATGCCCGCTCAATGAGCGGGCAAAAATCCGTGATTAGCCTGATGAGGAGATAACCGTTTGTCTCGCGACAATCTGTTATCAACAGCCATCTCGCGATGACTTGTTGCTAATGATAACGCTTATCATTAGCAGGTCAACCCCTTTGTTGAATTATTTTTCGTTCAGCTGCTTGTAGTGGGTTAGTTCCTTGTTCATCAGGTCAATGCGGCGCGCCATGCTTTCAATCAGGCTATGAGCGATCCGCGGGTTGCTTTGCATCAGCGCGAGAAATTGTTCCTTGGGAATCATCATCACCGTGGTCGGCACGCTGGCGATCACGGTCGCTGAGCGCTTCTCACGGGTGAACAGAGCCATGGCACCGAAGATCTCGTCCTTCTGCACATCGCCCACCTTGATACCTTCAACAAAGGCTTCGGCGTGTCCTTCGGTGATAATGAAAACGTGATCGGCGTCGTCGCCCTGACGGATCAGCTCGGCACCGGGGGCAAAGTGCTGGAAGCCGGTCACCGGACGGACTTCCGGTTGTTTGGTGTGCGCCAGAGCATCCGACATCAGCGCGGCCTGACCGAGAATGTACTGGGTAAACTGTTCCTGCTTGCGGCTGTCGGAATGGATGTGCTTGAACAGCGCTTCACGGTCATAGGGAATCAGCACCAGCGGCTCTTCACTGAGGTAGGTGCAGGGCGCCGCGTTCAGGCCCTGGCGCAGGCCGATCAGGTCACCTTCCTGGATGTAAAACAGCGGCTTGCCGTCAATCTGGGCGTGCAGCAGGCCACTTTTGAGCAAATACAGGCGAGCGGGGCTGATATGGTTGTAAAGATCGGCCACTGCATCCAGCTCAATGGCGGCGTCGCAGGGTTCGAGATCCTCGAGCAGTTGCTGAGGGATGCTCTGAAGCGTGTTGATCAGCTTCTCGGCGTAAGGTGGCTGGTCGCCTATCAGATACATGGCAGAATTCCTTTTTTTGTAGTCCTGACCTACTGCAGGGTTGGCATGGAGTACCGTCTGCGCCGGTGCGGCAGGTATCGGCTTACATTACCTCAGCGGGGCAGGCTGTCGTCAACATAAAAGCCTGTCTGCAACGCAGGCAAGCGAGTGGCTGCGGCTGTGTGAGCCAGGTCGCTTAATCTCGCCTGCCGGACTGCAGAAGTTGCTCCAGCAGCTTTTGCTTGTAGGCGGGGTCAAGGTCTTTCCAATGGGTGTCCTGGAGTGCGCCGGCGATCGCAAAAAGTAGCGCCTTGGAGGCGTTGAAGCCGCGCGCACGTACGGCGCGGTAAGCCTCGACGGGGCCAAGCTGGCGGAGTTGTTCAGGGGTGTGGATGCCGGTGGCATGCAGCCACTGGCTGGAGGTTTTGCCCAGGTTGCGTAGGCCGAGTAGCTCATCTGGCTCCATGCCGGGCTCCTCCTGATGGCTGCAGGGTGCATGTTGGCAGGTGGGCAGATGGCTGCGCGGGGCCCGTTCGTGCGATCGGGCGCAGGTCTGTGTGCGGCATGGCGTCGGGTCTGCTGTTGTTATTGGTGTCCCGACCACCAGTGTAGTAGGCGCTGCCGTATCCGTACAGCGCCCGTCTGGCGCGGCCTACAGGCGCTTTTTCAGCTGCTCCGACAGGTCGCTCATGGCTGTTTCGCTGGCCGTGTCCACGCGGATGCTGAGGGCGGCCTCATCGGCGTCCAGCGGCTCCATCTCCTGCAGTTGATGGCGCATGACCTCGATACCGGCATCCGAGATGTCTGTGCCGGCTTGCTGGCGCTCGCTCAGCCACTGCTCGATGCTGGCCTGGGGGGCGTCGCAGTGCAGGATCAGGCAGGGCGCGCCCTGATCTTCGATGGCATCGCGCATCAACTGGCGCTGGGCCTGCTTGAGGTGCGTGGCGTCGACGATCACCGGGTAGCCGTTGGCCAGGGTTTGCGCGGCGAGACAGGCCAGGCGCTGGTAGGTTTGTTCGCTGCGCTCGGGTGCATACAGGCCGGAGTCCAGGCTGGGATTGTCGTCGCTGCCGAACAGGCGCTTGCGCTCAACGTCCGAGCGCAGGCGAATGGCGCCCAGCTGCTCGACCAGTTTGACCGCCAGCGTGCTCTTGCCGCTGCCGGACACGCCAAAGGTCAGCAGGCCAAAGCGCGGCGCCACCTCGGTGTAGCTTTCGGCCAGTGCCGCGTAACCGTAGTAGCGCTGCATGACGCTGGCGCGCTGTTCGGCGCTCATCTGCTCGTTCAGGCCGAACAGCGCTACCTTGGCGCGTACCATGGCGCGGTAGGCCTTGTAGTAGTTGAGAACAGCGAGGCCCTGATAGTCGCCAGTGTGCTCCAGATAGGCGCTGACAAAGCGGCGGGACAGGGCATGCAGGCCGCGATCTTCCAGGTCCATGCTCATGAAGGCGACGTCGGCCATGACATCGGTCCAGCGGAAGGCGTCGTTGAACTCGATGCAGTCGAACAGGGTCACCTGACCGTCAACCAAGGTGACGTTATCCAGGTAGATATCGCCATGGCATTCGCGGATCAGGCCGGCGGCCTTGCGTTCATTGATTTGGGGAATCAGCCGTTGGTGGGTAGTATTCGCCCACTGTTCCAGGGCGTCGAGCTGTTGCAGGTCGCTTGCGTCGCTCAGAAACGGCCGAATCTGCTCGAAGTTCTGGGTGACTGGGGCATGTACCTGCTGCGGTGTACCGAACGGCGTATTGAGACCGGCATGCTCGATCTGGCCGTGGAAGCGGGCCAGCACGCCGGCCAGCTCGTCAATGTGGCCGGCGGTGAGGCCACCATCGCGCTGCAGGTTGCCGAGCAGGTCCTGCTGGCGGAACTGGCGGGTCTTGACCAGGTATTCGATGGCTGGGCCGTCGCCGCCCAGCACGGGCGCCTCGGCGCTGCCGGTGACAGTGATGACATCCAGGTACAGCTCGGGTGCCAGGCGGCGGTTCAGGCGAACTTCTTCCTGGCAGAAATGCTGGCGCTGTTCCAGCGAGGAATAGTCGAGAAAGCCGAAGTTGACCGGTTTCTTGACCTTGTACACATAGTCGCCGGTCAGCAGCACCCAGGAAATATGGGTTTCGATCAGAGTAAAACCGCTTACCGGGTGGTCATACAGGTCAGGGTTCTGCAGCGCAGTTAACAGGGTCAGGCTCACGACGTTTCCTTGTTTGGTCGGCAATGCGAACATTATGCGGTCTGGCGGGTCACAGGCCAACCGTAGCAAAGGGCCGTGCGTGAGTGCATGCCGGCATCAGAAGGGTAACGACGTGAGGAAACATGGCTAACAAACGCAAGTCGCGGGGCAAGGGAAAGTCCCGTGGTCGCAGTCGCATCTGGGGCTGGCTGCTCAAGCTCGGGCTGGTTGGCCTGGTGCTGGTAGGAGCGCTGGCGGTTTATCTCGACGCTATCGTACAGGAGAAGTTTTCCGGCAAGCGCTGGGCCGTGCCGGCCAAGGTGTTTGCGCGTCCGCTGGAGCTGTACGCCGGCCGCCCTTTGAGCCGCGACGACTTTCTCACCGAGTTGAAGGCGCTGGGCTATCGGCAGAGCAACGCGGCCAACGGGCCAGGGCAGATGGCCGTGGGAGGCAGCCGCATCGACGTCTACACGCGTGGCTTCCAGTTTTTTGAAGGTGCTGAGCGCGCCCAGCGCGTCAGTGTGCGCTTCGACGGCAACCGGGTTGCTAGCATCAGTGGTGCGCAGGACCTGATCATGGCGCGGCTCGAGCCGCTGATGATCGGGGGCATTTACCCCGCGCACAACGAGGACCGTATTCTGATTCGTCTGGATCAGGCTCCTCCTTACCTGGTGGATTCACTGGTGGCAGTGGAAGACCGCGAGTTCTTCCAGCACTTTGGCGTGTCGCCCAAAGGCATCGCCCGCGCGATGTTCGTCAACCTGACCACCGGCAGCTTGCGTCAGGGCGGCAGTACCCTGACCCAGCAGTTGGTGAAGAACTTTTACCTGACGGCTGATCGCAACATTATCCGCAAGGGCCTTGAGGCCATGATGGCGGTGCTGCTGGAGCTGCATTACAGCAAGGAAGAGATTCTCGAGGCCTACCTCAACGAGGTCTTCCTCGGCCAGGACGGCAATCGCGCAGTACACGGTTTTGGCCTGGCCAGTCAGTATTACTTTGCCCAGCCGCTGCAGGAGTTGCAGCTGCACCAGGTGGCTCTGCTGGTCGGCATGGTCAAGGGCGCTTCCTACTACAACCCGCGTCGCAACCCTGAGCGTGCCACCACGCGCCGCAATCTGGTGCTGGATCTGATGGCCGAGCAGGGCATGATCAGCCAGCAAGAGGCCACCGACGCCAAGAACAAGCCGCTGGACGTGACCCAGGGCGGCAGCCTGGCCAACACCAGCTACCCGGCGTTCATGGATCTGGTCAAGCGTCAGCTGCGTGCCGATTACCGCGACGAGGATCTGACCAGCGAAGGGCTGCGGATTTTCACCAGCTTTGACCCATTGCTGCAGCACAAGGCTGAAACCGCAGTGCAGGGTACGCTCAAACGCTTTGGCGAGACCCCGGACAAGAAGCCGCTGGAGGCCGCCATGGTGGTGACGGGCGCGCAGACCGGCGAAGTGCTGGCGGTCGTGGGTGGCGCCAATCCGCGCTTCTCCGGCTTCAACCGCGCGCTGGATGCATCGCGGCCGATTGGCTCGCTGATCAAGCCGGCGATCTACCTGACGGCGCTGGAGAAACCGGAGCGCTACTCGCTGATTACGCCGATTGATGATGATCCGATCACTCTGGAGGCAGAGCCCGGCAAGACCTGGTCGCCGCAGAACTATGATCGTCAAAGCCACGGGCGGGTGCCGCTGTACCTGGCGCTGGCCAAGTCCTATAACCAGGCTGCGGTGCGACTGGGCACGGAAGTGGGCGTTGATAGCGTGCTGAATACGGTACGCCGGCTGGGTGTTGATCATGACTGGCCCGCTTACCCGGCGATGCTGCTGGGCTCGGGTGCGATGACGCCAATGCAGGTGGCTGACATGTACCAGACCATTGCCAATGGCGGCTTCAATACGCCACTGCGCGCCATTCGCAACGTGTTGACGGCGCAGGGCGAACCGCTCAAGCGCTATCCGTTTGAGGTTCGTCAGCGCTTTGATTCGGCGACCATCTACCTGACTCAGCAGGCGATGACCCATGTGATGACCGAGGGGACCGGCCGCTCGGCCTATAACCATGTGTCTTCAAATATTCGCCTGGCCGGCAAGACCGGCACCACCAACGATCTGCGTGACAGCTGGTTCGCCGGCTTCTCGGATGACCTGGTCGCCGTGGCCTGGGTCGGACGTGACGATAACGATCGCACTCGCCTGACCGGCGCTACCGGTGCGTTGCAGGTCTGGAACGGCTTTATGGGCGCAGCGCATCCGCAAAGTCTGGCCGACGTGCCGCCGGCGGAGATTGTCACCGCCTGGGCCGATCCGCTGACCGGCCTTGGCAGCGATCCATCCTGCGAGGGCAGTGTCGAGATCCCGTTCCGGGCTGGCTATGAGCCGCTGCCGGGGCCCGGTTGCAAGCCGGTGATCGACACCGAAGTGATTCGCGACGGCGCCAATCGGGTGCTCGACACCATTCGCGACTGGCTGCGCTGAGGCGCTGCCAGTATGCTGTCGCCTTCGTCGCATAACGGATGAGAGAGGATTGAACAGATGGGCATCAGACAAGTCGCGCTGCTGGGCGCCGTGATCGCCGTGCTGTCGGGTTGCGCAGGCTCCGGCGGCGCGATTCCGGTAGTGGATTCCGGTCGCCCGGTCTCCAATGAGGACATGCGGACCGGTGCCGGACGTGTGGGCACCTCGACACCGCAAGCCCCGGCGACGCAGCAGGACAGCGGCGTGGTGGTCATGGTGCCGGACGGGCAGGGCGGCTCCAGTGCCGTGCAGTCCTACCCGCTGGATAACCAGCCCTCGATTTCCAGTGGTGGTATCACCTCGTCGCCGGCTGTCGGCTCCGGCCCCGGCTCCTCTAACGGAGCACTGCAGGCCGATGAGCAGCTCGACGGACCGGTGCTGGCCTTGCTGACCACGGCGCGTCAGCAGGAAAGCAATGGTGACCTCAATGGCGCCAACGCCAGCCTGGAGCGCGCCATGCGCATCGCGCCGCGTGAGCCGCAGGTGTTGTACCGTCTGGCGCAGGTACGTTTGAGCCAGGGTGATGCAGCGCAAGCCGAGCAGCTGGCGCGCCGTGGCTTGGCCTATGCCTCGGGCCGTCCGTCTTTGCAGGCCGGTTTGTGGGAGTTGGTCGCGCAGGCACGCGAACAGCAGGGCGATGCGGCGGGTGCCGAGCAGGCGCGCCAGCGGGCACGCGTTTCCTTGTGAGCGGCTCGGCGGCGCTTGCCGCTGCCTTGCAGGACCTTGAAGGCGAGTTGCGCCGGTGGGGGCTATGGTCGTTGGAGTCGCCGTCGGCAGAGCAGCTCGCCAGTCAGCTCCCGTTCTGCGCTGACACCCTTGCCTTTGAGCAGTGGTTGCAGTGGGTGTTTATCCCGCAGGTTGAGCAGTTGCTGGCAACCGGGGCGCCATTGCCCGGTCCCTGTGCGCTGCGGCCGATGGGGGAGCAGGCCTTTGTGCACCTGGGTCGTCGCCAGGTAGATTTGCTGGCGGTGCTGGCGCGCATTGATCGACACGCCAGCACGTTGGTCGATTGACAATGGGGCGCAACGCCCCCGTTGATGCTTACTGGCAGTGCTCCTGCAGATCTGCCTGTGCCTTGGCAATCATCGCCTGGCGCTCATCTTCACCAATTCGCTCTACTGTCCCGTCCTCCAGCGTACGACGCAGGCGCGGGTTGTTCTGCATGGTGGTCAGGTTGGCGCGCAGCGCGTCGCACTGCTCGGCCAGCTTAGCCTGCTGCTCCGGCGTCGGCTGCGGGGCCGCTGCTGGCTCAGTTGCCTCGGTCTGCTCCTCGGCAGAGGCGTCGGGGGCGGGCGCGAGGCTGCCGGTTCCGAGCTCCGGGGCCGGCTTGACCTGCAGGCGTTGATACTGGTCTTCGGCAGGCGGCTGCTGGCTGAACTGGGTGACGCCGTTTTCATCCACCCAACGGTATAGCTGGGTGGCCATGGCGCTGGTGCAAACCAGGCTCAGGGCGGCGGAAATGACGGTCTTGCGCATGGCGTTTCTTCCTTGTTCTGTCACGGTGAGCGGGCGCGACTCTGAAGTGCGATAGCGCGCCTGTGGCACAGGTATATCCCTTGGTAGGGGTTTTCTGCAACTTGGCTTGACTTGTCAGTCTCGAGTGTAAACAATTCGAGGTTCTCATAAACCGCTGCAATCGGTGCTCACCCCGCATCGACGCACGCGGTTTTGTTGCTCATTCCGGGAGACGAAACCCGTCAACGCCCGGCCTGGCACCCGCACGCGCTACCTCGCGCTGGGTGAGGCTACTCCGCAACAGTAGGAGCCGGCCTCCAAGCACGTAGTCAAGCTGATGCAGCACAACCACCGTTGTTCTGCGCTGCCGAGCAGTAAACAGGTACCCTGCTGCCCGCCGCTGGTGGGTGGCAAGCTAGAGGTGATTCTAAAGTGGAGCTTTTATCCGGCGCTGAGATGGTCGTCCGCTCATTGCGTGACGAGGGTGTTAAATATATTTACGGGTATCCGGGCGGTGCCCTTCTGCATATCTACGATGCCATTTTCCGGCAAGACGACGTAGAGCATATTCTGGTCCGTCACGAGCAGGCTGCTGCCCACATGGCAGACGGCTACGCGCGTGCCACCGGCAAGCCGGGTGTGGTGCTGGTGACCTCCGGTCCCGGCGCGACCAATACCGTGACCGGTATTGCGACAGCGTATATGGACTCGATCCCGATGGTCGTGATTTCCGGCCAGGTTGTGAGCAACATGGTCGGCTCCGATGCCTTCCAGGAGACCGACATGGTCGGCGTTTCCCGTCCCATCGTGAAGCACAGCTTCATGGTCAAGGACCCGCGCGAGATTCCCGAGATCATCAAGAAAGCCTTCTATCTGGCGCAGAGCGGCCGTCCGGGCCCGGTTGTGATCGATATTCCCAAGGACATGACCAACCCGGCCGACAAGTTCGAGTACAGCTATCCGAAGAAGGTCAAGCTGCGCTCCTACAATCCGGCTACCCGTGGTCATTCCGGGCAGATCCGCAAAGCGGTAGAAATGCTGCTGGAAGCCAAGCGTCCGGTCATGTACTCCGGTGGTGGCGTCATTCTCGGCGGTGCCTCGCGCCCGCTGACCGAGCTGGCTCGCGCGCTCAATCTGCCTGTGACCAACACCTTGATGGGTCTGGGCGCGTATCCGGGTACCGATCGTCAGTTCGTCGGCATGCTGGGTATGCACGGCAGCTACACCGCCAACCTGACCATGCATCACGCGGACGTGATCCTGGCCGTCGGTGCGCGCTTTGACGACCGCGTCATCAATGGCGACGACGCCAGCAAGTTCTGTCCGAATGCCAAGGTCATCCATATCGATATCGATCCGGCGTCCATTTCCAAGACTGTTAAGGCCGATATTCCGATTGTTGGTCCGGTTGAAAGCGTGCTGACAGACATGCTTGCTATCTATAAGGAGATGGGCGAGAGCCCGGATGCCGATACCCAGGCCTCCTGGTGGAAGCAGATCGACGAATGGCGCGGTGATGGTGACCTGTTCCCTTACGACAAGGGCGACGGCAGCATCATCAAGCCGCAGGCGGTTATCGAGGCGCTGTGGGAAGTGACAGGTGGCGACGCCTTCATTACCTCCGACGTTGGGCAGCACCAGATGTTTGCAGCCCAGTACTACCGCTTCGACAAGCCCAATCGCTGGATCAACTCCGGCGGCCTGGGCACCATGGGCTTCGGTTTTCCGGCGGCCATGGGCGTACAACAGAACTTCCCGGACGCAACGGTTGCCTGTGTCACCGGTGAAGGCAGTATTCAGATGAACATTCAGGAGCTTTCTACCTGCCTGCAGTACGACATGCCGGTGAAGATCGTCAACCTGAATAACGGTGCGCTGGGCATGGTTCGCCAATGGCAGGACATGCAGTACAACAGCCGCTACTCGCACTCTTACATGGAGTCGCTGCCGGACTTCGTCAAGCTGGCCGAGGCCTATGGTCATGTCGGTATCCGTATCACCGATCCCAAGGAACTCAAGAGCAAGATGGCCGAAGCCTTTGCGATGAAGGATCGCCTGGTGTTCCTCGATATCGCGGTGGATACCAGCGAGCACGTATACCCGATGCAGATTCGTGGTGGTGCGATGCGAGATATGTGGCTGAGCAAAACGGAGCGCACCTGACATGAGACATATCATTTCCGTTCTTCTGGAAAACGAACCGGGCGCGTTGTCTCGGGTGGTTGGGCTGTTCTCGCAGCGCAATTACAATATCGAGACCCTGACAGTGGCACCGACCGAGGATCCGACATTGTCGCGTCTGACGCTTACCACGGTTGGTCAGGACGAGGTGATCGAACAGATCACCAAAAACCTCAACAAGCTGATTGAGGTAGTCAAACTGGTCAATCTGTCTGAGGGCGCTCACATCGAGCGCGAGCTGATGCTGATCAAGGTCAAGGCCACTGGCGCCCAGCGCGCAGAGGTCAAGCGCACTACCGACATCTTCCGCGGGCAGATCGTGGATGTATCGGCAAGCGTCTATACCGTGCAGCTGACTGGCACCAGCGACAAGCTGAACAGCTTCATTGAGGCCGTTGGGCCGACCTCGGTGCTCGAAGTGGTACGTACCGGTGTGTCGGGCATTGCCCGCGGTGAAAAGGTTTTGAGTATCTAAACTAATTGGTCGCGGGCCAGGCGGTCCGCACAAGTAAGCAGGGGAACTTCATGCAAGTCTATTACGATAAAGATTGTGATCTGAGCATCATCCAGGGCAAGAAGGTTGCCATCATCGGTTACGGTTCGCAGGGCCATGCCCACGCCTGCAACCTGAAAGATTCCGGTGTAGACGTGACTGTCGGTCTGCGTCCTGGTTCCAGCTCCATCGCCAAGGCCGAAGCACACGGCCTGAAAGTCAGCGATGTACCGGCCGCTGTAGCAGCTGCCGACGTGGTCATGATCCTGACCCCGGACGAGTTCCAGTCTCAACTGTAAAAAGGTGAGATCGAGCCGAACCTGAAGCAGGGCGCTACGCTGGCCTTTGCGCACGGTTTCGCCATCCACTACAACCAGATCGTGCCGCGCGCCGATCTGGACGTCATCATGATCGCTCCCAAGGCGCCGGGCCACACTGTTCGCTCCGAGTTCGTCAAGGGCGGCGGTATCCCCGACCTGATCGCGATCTTCCAGGACGCGTCCGGCAATGCCAAGAACGTTGCCCTGTCCTACGCCAGCGGCGTGGGCGGCGGTCGTACCGGCATCATCGAAACCACCTTCAAGGATGAGACTGAAACCGACCTGTTCGGCGAGCAGGCTGTTCTGTGTGGTGGTGCGGTTGAACTGGTCAAGGCCGGCTTCGAAACCCTGACCGAAGCAGGTTATGCGCCGGAAATGGCTTACTTCGAGTGTCTGCACGAGCTGAAGCTGATCGTCGACCTGATGTACGAAGGCGGCATCGCCAACATGAACTACTCCATCTCCAACAACGCCGAGTATGGTGAGTACGTGACTGGCCCGGAAGTCATCAACGATGAGTCCCGTGCAGCTATGCGCAATGCCCTCAAGCGCATCCAGAGCGGTGAATACGCCAAGATGTTTATCGCTGAAGGCGCACACAACTACCCGTCCATGACCGCTGCCCGTCGTAACAACGCCGCGCACCCGATCGAGCAGGTAGGTGAGAAGCTGCGTGGCATGATGCCGTGGATTGCTTCCAACAAGATCGTCGACAAGTCCAAGAACTGAGTCGATTGAGCTTGAAGAAAACGCGGCTTCCAGCCGCGTTTTTTTATGCCTCGAGGTTGAGCTGGCTGGTCATTTGCCCGCCAACTTGCCACACTGTTGGGCCCGGCATTGTTGCAAGGTAACCCTATGACAGAGCATCAGAATACCCCGAAGGACACCGACGCAGAGGGCGCACATACCCTGCTGCCGATTGACGAGCACGTTGAGGAAGTGCCCGGGCCGGATGGCAACAAGGTCCGCCACAAAGGCATCTACCTGCTGCCCAACCTGTTTACCACGGCGGCGCTGTTTTCCGGCTTCTACGCCATTGTCAGTGCAATGGATGGCAACTTTACCCATGCGGCGGTCGCCATTTTCATTGCCATGGTGCTTGATGGCCTGGATGGTCGCGTCGCGCGCCTGACCAATACACAGAGCGCATTCGGCGCCGAGTACGACTCGTTGTCGGATATGGTCGCTTTCGGCATTGCGCCGGCGGTTGTCGTGTTCAGCTGGGCGTTGACCGATCTGGGCAAGGTCGGTTGGGTGTTCGCTTTTATCTACGTCGCGGGTGCCGCTCTCAGGCTGGCGCGCTTCAATACGCATATTGGTGATGACGATAAGCGCTACTTTACCGGCTTGCCGAGTCCGTCTGGTGCCGGTTTGGTTGCTGGCATGGTCTGGTCGCTCGCGGACTTTGGTATCGATGGCGGCAATATCGCGCTGCTGGTTGGCATCCTCACTGCGCTGGGTGGCCTGCTGATGGTCAGCAACGTACGTTATTACAGCTTTAAGGACCTGGACTTCAAAGGGCGCGTGCCGTTCTTCGCCATTCTGGTTGTGGTACTGGTGTTTGCGGTGATCTCGTCGGACCCCTCGCGGATCCTCTGGGCCATCTTTGTCTGCTACACGCTGTCCGGGCCGTTGCTTGCCCTGTGGCGGCGGCGTAAAAGCCCGGCTGCAGCCGAGTAAATTCGGTGCGGGTAATAAATCTGCAAGAAAAGGCTTGACGCGCCCGCTGAGGTCTCTATAATTCGCGCTCTCGCAGGGCAGGACGCTAATTCGAAAGCGCTTATTAATCAATAAGTTAGCTTGAAAATAAGGCTTGACAGCCCAGCGAAACGGCGTAGAATGCGCCACCTCGAAACGGTGCTTCGAAAGAACCCGAATCGAGTGAGATGAGAGCTTCTCATCAGGTTGTTTGGAAGGTGTTGACAGCAGGGTTCGATCCTGTAGAATGCGCCTCCCTGACCCGGAACGGAAAGGTTGTTTTGGGTCGCTCAGGCAGGTTTTGAAGCTTCTAAAAAACTTCAAAAAAATGCTTGACGGAACAGAAGGTTAGCGTAAAATGCGCGGCCTTGGTTGAGCGGAAACGCTGACCGAATCGCTCTTTAACAATTTGAATCAAGTAATTCGTGTGGGTGCTTGCTGAATGTGCTCGATGATCAGAAAGATTATCAGCCT
>Ga0115011_10000068_pt1 | contig 100149 bp, 75 predicted proteins | sample TroAtlMetagenome_2_FD_88705 | JGI IMG/M metagenome (GOLD analysis project Ga0115011, IMG submission 88705) | Marine eukaryotic phytoplankton communities from Atlantic Ocean - Tropical Atlantic ANT8 Metagenome | ecosystem: Environmental > Aquatic > Marine > Oceanic | place: Tropical Atlantic... | reverse complement strand
TGTTCCCGATCATTGTGCCCATCGTGGTGTTCCCGATCATTGTGCCCATCGTGGCGTTCCCGATCATTGTGCCCATCGTGGTGTTCCCGATCATTGTGCCCATCGTGTAAGTCGCGTTGGATTCTTTCAGCAGTTTCACCTGCAAGATGAGCCAAATCTCCAAAGCCACCAGCCCGAAGATGCTCAATCGCAATGTGCAGGTGTTCCAAGCGGCCTTCTATACCACCATGGTGCTCTCGGTCATCCTCATCGTCGTGATGTTCATCCCAATTTTGCCTGTGCTCAGGTTCATGTCGTTCAGCGTCACCTTCCTCATCATGATGGCGATCTTCCGCACCTAAAATCCCTTCGACTTCACGCAACTTCCAAGATAAATTCTCCTGGTGCTGAGCAAGTTCCTCTATCGCACCTTCGTCGCCCGCCTCTTGCGCTTCTCTTAAACGGCCTTCATTCTGTTTCAGCTGAGTAATTAACACTTCCCGGAAATACTCAAGTTTGCGGCGATCGTCTTCGTCATCATGATTTCTATCAGCATGTTCTTCACGGGACTGGGGACGCTCGTCGTGCTCTGATCCCTTTTTTCCGTCACGATCATGCTCACGGTCTCCATGTTGTTCCCGTTGCTCATGACGCTCACGTTCAAGATGCTGAAGTTCGTTGCCTAAGTTTTCAATATGGCGGCGAATCGAACGAGCTTTGTCTTCATTCCCTTCTCGCTCGGCACCGTTTAAGGCTTCTTCTAAATGTCTCAACTCTTGTTGAATTTCATGCACCGCGTGCTCTAATTCATGAGTTTCAGAATGCTCACGTTCACCATGTTCTTCACGACGCTCGCCTCCGCTTAACTCTTGTTCAATATGAGTTAGCTTTGCATGTAATTCATCAAAGTGTCGCTTCAGTTCACGAACTTTTCCTTCGTTTCCTTCATTGGAGGCTGCTTCAATATGCTTCTCAAGCTGTCCAAGCTCACGTCGCAATGCATTTCGATACTCGTCATGCTCTGCTCGCTTCTCTCCATCAAGATGATGTTCACGCTCTCCACTTTGAAGCTCTTGCTCTACGTGAAGAAGTTCTTCATGCAACTCTTCCAAAAACTGCCGCAGTTCTCGGGATTGACCTTCGTCACCAGTCTCCCTTGCCTTATCAAACTGATCCTGCACACGGTTAATCTCAGCACGAATTTCTCTAGCATGAGCGGCTAAGTCTTCTCGATGATCATCTCCATTGCGAGACGCTTCACGACGCTCTTGCTGGTCAGTGGGTGGATTCCCTGCGTTATCCTGAGCAGTACTGATTTCCATCGTAAAACCAGTAATTACTAATCCGCAGAGGATAACAGCGATAAATCGCTTCATGACTTTCGTCCTTTATATACAGTTTTTTGAAAGCTTCTTCGGAGCACCGATTACCAAGATATTATTAACCTGTAAACATGCAGAAAAATGGACCATAAAGCTTTTTATGTTCACGAGGGCTCCGACGAACCCAGTATAAGGTGAGCATATACATAAGATAGGAAGTTTGCAACGACTAGTCTTAATCCCACCACCAAGTATTACCCGGCAAATCAATTCCTCGATTCCCCTGATACTCGGCATTTAAGATACCATAGTCGTCTCGTTTAAGGTTCGTTTGTTTGACGACGAGAAGAGGGTCAACAACAACCCCACCAGAAACGGCTGCTAAAACCACTCGTTCCTTGGTAATGCGATAGCTGACAACAGACTTTACCGAAGTAACTTCTCTAGCTCGCACTGGCTGATAACCATAAGACTGAGTATAAAATTCGGGGTTCCAATCCACCTTGCGATCGAGTTCCTGAGACTTAATCAACATTGAAATCACGGCTAAATCGAACACGTTGCGTAATTCCTGGTAAACCGGGTAGCGTTCCGCGAGCATTTCAAAATTACGAGTAAACTCTGCGGCAAATTGTTGAGTTAGGGGATCTGACTTTCCCGTCTGCTGTCTATTACCAAGCTTGTCAACAACTTCATTTTCGCTCAGCACCTTGACAGCCGGTCCAACCACCTCAAAAGCCAAACCATCCTTGGAAGCATGCAGCGACTGATAATTCGTGGTAAACCACCAACGCAACATATTTACAGCTTGAGTTGGTTCATCAGACTGCACCAAATTATCGAGATAACTATTCATACCAGGAACGCCCGGAACCTCGCCAAGCCCCACCAGTTTCATATGGTGGTCAGCCTCGACCAAAATCTGGGCCAAATGGGTCTGTGTATCCGCACCAAAAACCTCGACGTCCTGTCGTCCAACGGATTGCCTCAAACCTTGAAGCCAAGCATCAGTATTTTGAGGCGTCAACGGTTTATCGTTATGATTGGCAAGATACTGTTTCGCCTTCAACAAATTGGCCGCACGAGGCGTAATGGAACATCCGAACGTCGGATTTTCAGAATAGGCATTTCGCATCAATTCCACCAAATAATCCAACTTCAAAACTGGTTTACCGTTGTTTATATTCACGAGACGGCCATTGCGATTCTCTTTCCATGGACCGGCAGGCCCCGCAATTACAATATCTCTCTGATCCGGATAAACGAGAACGTATTGAATCTTATATATTCCTGCCAAATTCCGCATTGCCTCGTCCGCATGCTCATTCCGCAGCTGTAATAACTCTAACTGACGCTGTAGCCGAACCAGAGACACTTTTCTCATCGATGAAGTCTCCCGAACATCCTGCCCTTTGTCACTGAACATCCCGTCAAACTGATCCCTGCGGATGCCCTGCAAGTCAGAATCCCGACGAGAGTCGAGCCGAACCATCAATCCTTCACGATCAACATAAATCCCCCCTGGAAATGGAGTGATCGTTCCTGCCCCTCCTAGATCATCCCAGCTATCAGGTGCAACCGTCGCTTTGATCAAATCAATCAGCGTATCAAAGTCTGCCATTGCAGCCCCACCCTGACCGCCGGAAAGCATCGGTACGGTCCCGGCTTGCCCCGTGGAGCCGGTCACACTTCCGTTGCCAAACTGATACAGTGATGCAAGCGATCCCATCGCGCCTGCTTGAACACCGGAGGCCGCTTGATGACGTGCAATTTGGACGATTTGTTGTTGGCGCAAACCGATGTCCTGATTAGCACGCGCGCGATCCAATGCTTGAACGTATTCCCCGGAGCGTAATAGCTGTTGAAACTCATCCGCTTCAACCTCAAAGGATCCATTCGCTGCTAAAAAGAGGAGGCTCAGTACTGTAGTAAGCGTTTTATTAACCACCCAAATCCATCCCCGTTTCAAAAATAAATGCTGGCTACTTATTATAGGCTTCGGACAACGTCAAATCGTCATTTTCTTTCGACTATTCCCCGGTACTCACCTACGCATTACAGTCATATTCTCACCCAGCATGATAAGTTTACCTTCCAACACTTCGACCCCGTGGAAATCAACTACAAACACCCCATCAAGCCCGGCCTTGCTCCCTAGAAAATCCAAGAATCTCAGGCTAAGATCAATGCTCCATCCAACCTCCCACTAAATGTACGGAAAGTCGTAATATGAGCGTCGATCTCCATTATGGAGCATCCAATTCGCTAACAATCGATTTCACCACTGAGCAGGTGGCAACCTCAGCCAGCCTCAATGTCGAACCGATTATTGGACCGCTAAAAGATGCAGTTTATAGCAGTCTGGATCAATCCATTCACTTTCCCGCATTCCGGGAAATTGTATTCCCCGGAGACACTTTAGCGATCGCTGTGGGCGAATGCATACCACGCAGCAGCGAAATCCTCGCCATGCTTATCGAATATATACAGACCTACACTGAGGTTGCTCTCGAGGACATCACTATTGTCTTTGCTAATGAATCGACTGCGAGTACCCGAGCTGAATTAAAAAACCTCCTTGATGAATTTGTCTTCAGCACCCTGACTTTTGAAGTCCACAACCCAGATATCCCGGAGGAACTGGCCTATCTGACAGCCACCGAAGAAGGGGAACCTATTCGTCTTAACAAAACGCTTGTTGATTCCGATGTTGTCTTCCCGATTTGTTCGAACCTTCCCGATTCGATTTTTGGTTACGCCGGGTTCTTTCACGACCTATTCCCTCTGTATACGGAAACAGAAACAATCCTGAGGTTTCGCTCAGACCAAAATGCAGCGTCCTTAAAACGTGATTCCATAGAAGCCGCCACCATGCTTGGAGTTCAATACCTCATGAAGGTGACTCCTGCCAATGGAAACGACATTCACAACATCACAGCCGGAGATATTTTCACACTACAGAATTCTGCACCAGCCATCGCCGAAGCTATCTGGGGTCATTCGTTTTCTGAAAGCGACCTCAGCATTGGAACACTTTCTGGGCCTTACCAACATCAAACATGGGATAATCTGGCCAGAGCGATTAACACGCTTGCAAGGTCAACCGTCTCGTCTGGCTCGATTGTCATTTGCAGCGAGCTTTCAGGACCATTGCCTGCCCCTTTCAGGCTATTAACTAGTAATGATGCGCATAAGCAGCTTGCTGAAGAACTTAAACAACAACCTGATGTAGACATCCAAGCTGCTCAGGAGATTCTGCGTCTAAGGGACGAATATCACATTTACCTCTTGAGTAATTTATCGGGTGACGATGTGGAATCAATCGGATTGGCGAACATTGAATCTCCATCACAGATCAACAATCTCGTCGCTGCCGCCAAGAAGGTCAATTGCCTGCTTGATGCTCATCGCGTTGCCGTCAGATAAGACTGAAAAGCAAACCAGCTTACTATTGGAAATTCATGATGTCCGTGAAATTTGAATCACCTTCAATGTGGACCGCTTCAAACATTGCACTGATCACCATGCGCGGAAACGATCGCATTAGCTTTCTACACAATTTTTGCACCAACGATATCAAAAAACAAGTCGACAATTCCGTGGTCGAAGCATACATCACTAACATTAAGGGAAAGTGTCTTGGATACGTTACAGTGTTTCAAGCGTCTGATGAATTACTCCTCGTCACTAATGATCACAAGACCGAAGAGCTTGTAGCTCATTTGGATCGGTACATCATCACTGAAGATGTTGAAATCAGTCTCAATCTAAAGCCAAACTGTTTGCTATTAACCGGCAACGGAATCGATAAGTGGCTACAGCAGGAACAACCACCAGGCACTTTGATTACTAACCATTGGTTCAATCAGTCCTCTTATTGGTTCTTCGGGGAATTATCTGCCACCCAGCAGAGCACTCTGAACACGCTTAGCGACGACCAAGTTCATGCTGTGCGTATCCAAACCGGAATACCAATCTACGGTGACGACGTGACTGATGAAAACCTGGCTCAGGAAGTGAACCGGGACCAACAAGCTATCAGCTTTACTAAGGGTTGTTATTTAGGACAGGAACCAATCGCGAGAATTGATGCACTGGGGAATGTGCATTGGTATTTAGTTCGAGTTGATCTGGAAGTCCTCGAGGCTAAACCGGGTGACATTCTAACAAGAGAAGGTAAGCCGATCGCTAAGATTCGCTCGAAGTCTTCTTTAACAAACGAGGCCTTAGCCTATGTAAAGAGAGGCTCCCATGAATCTGGCTCAAACATTTCGGCAGATCAGGGTGAATTTAAGGTCATCTAAATTGAGGCACTGATTATCCTGCGACATTCGGAGTATCAGCAATTTGAAGTTCACTTGTGTGCGTCTCAAGCCAGTCAGCAACTCGATTCAACAGCTCTTCCGCTGTTCCCGCTTCAACAACAGCTCCTAAAATACTCCACTGCCCTCCCCTAATCTCCTTGTAAAGAACTAACAAGGCATGCTTCATCTCTTCGAGAAATTCTGCCGTTTGCTCATCACTGTAGTCTCTACTCAAGAGCACCAATTGGTCGCCTTCACGGACACGCGTCAAATTACAAATTTTACCATTGTCTGCTTTCAGCATCGCGCCTTTACAATAGCCTCGCCTAAATTCGTGCCGAGTATTGAATTGGTAAACAGGCTCAGCCCCGAAGAAAAACGAAACCGCTCCGTCGCGACGAAAACCGACAAATACCGATTCCTTTGACACCGCCTTCTGGGAAAATTTTATTTCGATACGATTCACTAAAGCAGTCGCTTCACGCAAAATATCTTCTTTATTCTGCTGCTGTTTTGACACTTCTCATCTCCTGCGTACTCCCACCTATCCTAGTAAACACCATTGTTAGATAAGATATACCTTTATAAATAGATTCTACAATTCTGGCCTCCTCATTCTACACCCGCTTTATGTCTAACCACGAAACCCACCTCTTATCCACTTCCCGGTTTAATGTCGTTGAAGTCCCGGCAGACCCGGCTAATCCTGACGGCAAAAAACGTCAAGTTCTACGACACCCCGGGGCTGTCACTATCCTGCCGCTGATAGACGATTCCCATATTTGCCTGATCCGGAATTACCGAGTTTCTGTTGGAAAGGAATTGCTTGAGTTACCAGCAGGTACCCTCGAACCCGATGAACCTCATGCTGTCACAGCGAAACGAGAACTCATTGAAGAAACCGGTTACCGTGCGGAAAGGCTAACACACCTACACAGTTTTTATCTCTCTCCTGGCATACTCGATGAACACATGCATTTGTATATTGCCTCCGGTTTGACGCCAGGCAAAGCGGACCGTGAAGAAGGGGAACTGATTACCAACTACGTCGTCTCTTGGAAAGAGGCTCTGCAACTGGTAAAAGACTGTAAGATCTGTGATGCCAAGTCGATTGCCGGCATCCTTATGTATGACCAGCTCAAACGCACTGGAGAAATATAATGCCCGATTCCCGATTAACGAAACTTGCCAGGGTACTGGTTAACTACTCAGCCGAAGTCGCCGCCGGTGATCTGGTCAGAATTATCGGCAGTCCACTGTCAGAACCACTGTTACTGGAACTGTACCGCGCTTGCCTTGAAGCCAACGCGCATCCCTACGTGCTCATGCAACCAGACGCCTGTGGTGAACTTCTATTTGAATATGGGAGCGACGAACAGATCGGTTTTCAGAGCCCGATTGTCCAGCACGAAATAGAAACGATTGACGTTACCATTAGCCTTTGGGGAAGTAGTAATACAAAAGCGTTGTCGCGATTTGGGCCCGACAAACTGGCAAAGAAAAGTCAGGCACGGAAAACATATATGGAAACATTTCTGGGTCGAAGTGCTTCGGGAGATCTGCGTTGGACAGGTTCTCAATTTCCATGTCAGGCTTCGGCCCAGGATGCCGAAATGTCTCTTCGGCAATACGAAGACTTTGTTTTCAAAGCCGGCTTATTACATCTTGATGACCCCGTTAAGGCGTGGAAAGAGCTGAGCGTCAGACAACAGAAACTTGTTGATTACCTCAATGGAAAGAATGAAATTCGATTTGTGACTCCGCAGGGTACCGACCTGAGACTCTGTGTTCAGGACCGACTCTGGCTAAATAGTGACGGCAAGAAAAACTTCCCGGATGGAGAAGTTTTTACCGGCCCCGTCGAATCTGCTACGGAAGGCACCGTATTTTACAGCTTCCCTGCGGTGCACGGAGGTCGTGAGAGCGATGGTATTGAATTGAAATTTGAAGGCGGCCGCGTTGTCGATGCCAGGGCTAAAAAAGGAGAACAATTCCTCATCGACATGCTGGATCAGGATGCAGGAGCAAGAATCCTTGGTGAGATCGCTATCGGGACGAACTATTCGATTACCGAATACACAAAGAACACTCTTTTTGATGAGAAAATTGGTGGCACATTCCATGCCGCGGTGGGAGCTTCCTATCCGGAAACCGGAGGGCTTAACGAATCCGGACTTCACTGGGATATGGTTTGTGACCTAAGAGCAGGTGGGCAAATTTTTGTCGACGGAGAACTGATTAGCGAAAATGGCCGATTCCTCCATGAAGACTGGCCCCAACCATAACTCTCCCAACTTGTGCAGATACTCCGAACCAAGAAACAACTACCGCAATGCCTCACTATCCCCCGCTTTCCAAAGTCGAACTGCCACTTTTGGTTACCGGTATTGCGGGAGTCCCCGGATATAACGCATTCCACTACTACTCCGGGCTTTACCCGGGCAAAGTAATTGGAATTCGACGCGATGAATACTGGCCGCTTACCGGTGATGGGGTTGTTGGCTGCGATATTGTTAACAAAGAAAAGTTATTTGAGTTGTTTCGCAAATATCAATTTCGTGCCGTTATGAGCGGGCTCGGGACGTGCCGCTTGAAATCGTGCGAACTTGATCCAGCTATGGCTCATCGTATCAACGTGGAAGGTATTAGCAACTTACTAGAAGCAATCCATAGCCTATCGCATCCCGTTAAACTCGTTCATTTATCGACTGACCTAGTTTTTTCCGGGGACGGAGATGGCGACTACACTGAGGACGCAACGCCAGATCCCGTCACTGTCTATGGTAAAACAATGGTGAAAGCAGAGGGGCTTATCACTCGTCGCCAGCCATCGGCTTCCATCCTGCGGATTTCCTTACCTATGGGCATTAGCTTTAGCGGGCATGCAGGTGCAATTGATTGGATCCAATCTAGGTTTATTAAAAACAAGCCCGCTACTTTATACTTCGATGAAGTCAGAACTCCGCAATACACTGACTGTCTTAACAAACTTACGCACTGGGCGTTAACGAATGACTTATCCGGTCTTTATCATGCGGGCGGTCCACGGACGCTGAGCCTTTACGAGATTGCTCAAATCGTTAATCGCGTAGGTGGATACAACCCTGACAATCTACAAGGATGTCCCCGTCTTGATGCCGGCCCGATGCCTCCTCGAGCTGGAAACGTGTCACTCAATAGCAACAAACTAATTCAAACCCTTGGATTCAAACCTTTTGATGCCTGGCCTGCCAAAGACCTCTACCTCCCGACAAGCCAAAATTGGCATTACGAGACCGATATAACCATTAAAGGTTCTCCAGAGTTACTAGAAGCAGTTCTGTACAAGAACCCCAACGAAGAAAACTATTCGTAATCCTTTGGCGTTTTCGTCGCTTTAGGCTGATACGAAACCTATAATGACTGAAGAATTACTTACAGGCTAATTGCAGACCCTTAAGACGCAATTACCCCCTAGGACTTAAGCACATAACGCATACACGATTTATATGGGTATCCGATTTATTTGTCCGAGTTGCGACAGCAAACTGAATGTGAAATCCTATCTGGCTGGCAAACGTGGCATTTGCCCCAACTGCGATGCGAGAATTCGGATTCCTCTGGAATCTAACGTTGAAGACCAACCGGCCCTGCTAGCTGGTGATAGAAATAGGACCGTGAAAAGCATTGCCGCCTGCCTTGCTGAAAAACCCCAGGTGAAGTGGTATGTGCGCCCGGCAGATGGTGGCGAATTTGGCCCTGCCTCGGGCGAGATGATTCAAGTGTGGGCTAACGAAAAGCGGATTGATCATCGTACCAATTTACGTCGGGATGACTGGCTCAACTGGCAATCTGCCGCAAGCATCTTTAGCGAGTTCCAACAAGACAGCAAGCCTTCAGTATCCGCCCCCCCGAAACAGAATCAGGACGGTCCACAAACCGAGTTGAAACAGGACAGCTCGATTGCCATACTGGAACGTCCCGCTGAATCGGTCGAACGTCAGAATGTCGCCCCGGTCACATTTGAGGACGAGAATTTCTTTGAAGCTCTGGAAACGAATTCTCTTGGTATCGAAAGCGGAGCAAACTTTGCAAACCTGCAGGTTGAACAATCAACACTTGCACATCACAACATCCGTAGAAACGACACCTCCGGGAACAAAATAAAGGGAGTCATTCTGGCACTCCTTTCGTTTGTTTTGCTGGGGTCGTTGGTGGCAGTCGTCATCCTTTCACAGTAGGATAGAACACAAATCAAAGTCAGGTGGCCGGCAAGTTAGTCCCTTAAGCCGGCTTACAACTCCAAAGGAAATAATGAAACATGTTGCATCTTAATAAACTGACAGTTTTAGCTCTTGCAGTACTACTAACTGCTCCAGCTTTACAAGGAGCAGAAAAGACCAAAAAGGTCGCTGCCAAAGATATCATCCTGAATGTTCCCACTTCTTGGAAACAATCTCCGGCAAGTAACAATCTGCGTACTGCACAGTTCGCCATTCCTAAAGTCGAAGGAGACAAAGATGATGCTGAACTAGTCGTATACTTTTTTGGCGGAGCTGGTGGAGGCGTCAACGCCAACCTCGAACGCTGGTCAGGACAATTCCAACCCGGCGGCAAGAAACAAAAGATTTACAAAGGCCAATCCAAACAGGGCGAATACTATCTATTGGATATTACGGGTGTATACAACAAGCCTATTGGCCCCCCAATTAATCGCCAGACAAATCCAACTCCGGGTTACCAAATGCTCGCCGTTGTCTTGATGATCAAGGACAAAGGCAACTACTTCCTTAAACTGACTGGCCCACAAAAGACCGTTGCCGCAGCAGGCCAAGCTCTTCGAGTCGCAATCGATGCTGACATAAAGAAAGAAGCTGAGCTGAAACCCGAACAATAACAATTGAATAAGCTGTGCCTTTCAAGTCTCGCGTCCGAAGATTCAATGGACCAGTTTCCAAGGAAGCAAACGCCAACGATGGCAAATGCACCTGAGCAAACATTACAGTGGGTAGGTGGCTCTGAAGGCCACCTATCTCTGATTGACCAAACGCTACTACCAACTCAATTGCAACCTGCGGATTGCCACACGGTGGAAGCCGTCTGGGAAGCTATTAAAGTCCTGCGAGTGAGGGGCGCACCAGCGATAGGAATCGCTGCTGCGTACGGCGTATGCCTCGGCATTCAGAAACTTGATCTCTCCACTACTTCCCATGCCCAGCTACACCAGCGAATTGATGAAGTTACGTCTTACCTTGCAACAAGCAGGCCGACAGCAGTCAATCTATTTTGGGCACTAGAACGAATGTCCGACAAAGCTACATCCATGTGGGAAGGTGAATCTTCTGTCGAACAGATAGCCGACGCATTGTTACAGGAAGCCAAGAACATTCATGATGAAGACCGGGCTATGTGTCGTGCGATTGGACAACATGGTGCGGAACTTTTAAATGACGGAATGGGGATTATTACCCACTGCAATGCAGGTGGCTTAGCAACCAGTGAATACGGTACGGCTCTTTCACTCTTCTTTACCGCCCAGGATCAGGGCAAAGAACTGACGATCTTTGTGGATGAAACACGTCCATTACTACAAGGAGCTCGATTAACAGCCTGGGAACTTCTACAGCGAAACATCAGCACCGTGCTCATTTGCGATAACATGGCGGCACAAGTCATGCGCGAAGGCAAGGCACAGGTCGTGGTCACCGGTGCCGACCGAATTGCGGCCAATGGTGACACCGCCAACAAAATCGGGACTTATGGTTTGGCAATTCTGGCACAACATCACGATATCCCATTTTATGTTGCTGCTCCTAGTAACACCTTCGATCTGAATCTGGAATCAGGTGAACTGATCCCAATCGAAGTCCGAACTGATGACGAGATAACCAACGGCTTTGGCCGTCAAACAGGTCCTGAAGGCGTGGCCACCTATAACCCGGCTTTCGATGTCACCCCAGCCAATCTAATCGCTGGCATCGTTACTGAAAAAGGTGTTATCAGTCCGGTTAATAAAGAAAATATCCTACGGGTGTTACAAAGCTAAACTTACTCCTGCAGATACATTCTCCGCTCGTTTCTCTGCTTCAAAAGAAACTCCAGTAAATTTACATCAAGCCGACCATCCTGTTTTCGAAGCACGTTTTGTGTCGGACGTTCATTCTCTGCTCGTGCCAGCAACATCTGCCTGATGGCTTCAGCTTCGGTTTCGCTCAACTGCGCGGTAAGCTTTGAATCTATCGTTGACTCCAGTTTCTTCAGACTATTAACGGCCATCCACCTCGGAGCATCATAGGGATCGTTCAGCCCATAAGCTAACAGACTGCCTTGCCAAGTACGCCCGGACGCCTCCAGGGCAGGTTCCCAACTCATCGCCCAAGCGGCCAGAGCTCGTTGTCCTGCATCACCGGCGAGCAATGCCAATACAACGGACGAGATCTTCTGATGTGCGTCGGGCAGCTCTTTTTTCTCATGGCCGTACCATTCATGTAAATGATCGGCGGTCCACTGTAAAGTCTTGTCAATATGACAGTTGTTACACGCATTCTGTCTTCCCACCAACAATGTTTCGTTAACCGAAGGATTGCTAATCTGATGGGAACGAGCGGCCTTTAGTAACCCATACGAGGTATGTGGCATATGACAGTTGTAACATTTCGACCCCTGACTGGCTTCCAAATGATGTGTATGCCGGGCCAGCTTCTGTCCCGTGTAATCCTGATGGCAATCAATACACGCTTTATTTGATCTCATGCCAACACGTAACTGATCATCGTTCCATGGATCATCCGGACTACGCTCTGCTGCTCCATCGTTATGCATCGTGTGACAAGAGAGGCACGACAATTCCCCTTCGACGTGACAAACGGACTCGACGAGCCCGGAATACTCCCGTCCGGTCACTCGCACCATTCCGTCGGGCCAAAACACTGATTCGAACAACGTCGGATCATGTTGAAGCAACTCTGCTGTCATGGCTTCCATTGGCTTGGTGGCGCGAATTAAATGACGGTGCTCAAGCAAATCATCGCCCGGACGAAAACTGCTACCTTGCTCGTGCCATACCTGAGCGTCACCACGCTGTTTAACAGAAGTCGCTCCATGGCAATTCGCGCAGACATGGGATGCACGTCGATGATCCAATTCCAACGGATTAACAATCTGATGAAGACCTCTCACAAGGGGAGCCTTATCAGCGTCGTAAAAATCTACGTGCTCTTTTCCGGGCCCATGGCAGGCCTCACAAGAAACACCAAATTCTGCAACGGTCGTCAGCGGGTTATCTTTACCAAAGTAATCAGCCTTAGGATGAGTTGAGTGACACCTGAGACAGGTTGCATTCCACCTACCTAGTTCAAAATTCTCACTTCGAACGGGAGGATGAAGAAACGTCGACCGCCTAGGCACCCAGGCCTTCTCCGAAACCAGATACGAAAATGGCATCAAGCCTAAAATGCGTTTAGGCCCTTCAGGTGGCACACTATCGGGCAAAGCAAACCAATAGAGTTGCATGTGATGCGAGCCTGTGAGCAATTTAATTGGCAGACGCGTTAAGCCATCTCCCAAATTGGTCTCTACCCAGTACCCATCATCATCGTATTCCAACTGGTAACTCACACCATCCAACTGCAAAGTTACATCATTAAAGTCGCCAAGCACAGTCTCTTCGCTAGGTAATTGAGTCATACTTTGGTGATAAGACTCATCCCATGATGCATGTTGGTCAGCATGACACTTTATGCAATACCTGCTACCTACATAGCTGTCGGACGGTTCAACAACCGGAGATCGCTCCGTATTTACCGGTCGCACATTTACATTTCCATCCACTGGACTATTTACCTCCGGAGGCGATTCCGGAGATTCGGATGCAGAATCAGAGAAGCACCCTACCAACGTTACTCCGAGAAACAATAATCCTGTCGTGACAAGACGGTTTCTTTGAATTTGCTGCGTATAGAGACGTACCCAAACCGGTAGTAACAAAGCAAAGAAGGCAATAACAATCCAAAGATTCATCGGATTAACTCATGTGGAGAACCAATATTCCGCGCGCGAACTTTACTTTCTATATCGGCGTATTCCCAGTACACGCCGCATATTTCCCCACAGCAATCGAAGCAGAAGTACTACTTAGACTGAAGTTCTTTAATTCGCTTATCGACGTCAGCGGAAGCCTTTTTCATAACTTCAGCGAGGGGAATGGGTACCCCCCCACGACGTTTCGACTCATCGGCAGCTTCCATAAATGCATAGATTTCTAATGATTCTCCAGCATCTACAGGCGACTTTCCAGTTCGGAAGAATTTCACGATATCCACAACCAACGGGACGTAACCCTGATAAGGGCCAACTTCAGCCATTCCTTTTTCACCGTAAGCCGTTCCGCCATAACCGCCTTTATAGCCGCGGATACCCCGGAACGCTCCAATTCGCCCCCCCTTCCAAGTTCCCGTTACAAAGTCAGTATCTTCTGTTGAAACACGAACAACTTTTTCACAACCGGCTCCCATCACGGTAAATAGTGCTTCGACACCATGAATACCATACCAGTAGAGGTCTGGATGGGATGGCTCGAGATGAGCCGGGCTATACGTTTCTGCTCCATGGACTTTTCCGATCGAACCGTTTCGAATTTCAACGGCACCTTTAGAGTAACGTAACGAAGAACTCGTAAAGACCGGTACACCTTTCTTCCCAGCATACTGATAGATAGCCATCGCATCGGTTAGGCTTGCCGCAACGGGCTTGTCAATAAATAGTGGCTTGCCGGCATCAATAACAGCTATCGCTTGTTCGAGATGTGGCTTTCCGTCATTGGTCTCCAGCAACACAACATCGACTTCAGCAAGGACTTCATCAATCGACGAAGCAATTTTGACTTCCATCTCTTTCATCTGCTCTATATAACCCGGAATGCGTGAGTAACTAGACTCGATATCTCGACTGCCATAAGGATAGGCGATCGTAACTTTGCAGTTAGAAACGTCTTCAGTCGCATCCGCCGAATTCAAGACCTTGGTAAAAGCAATACTGTGCGAAGTATCAAGACCGATCATACCGACCTTGAGTGAGATAACATCTTCAGCTTCTGTTTGAAAGGCGCTGAGAGAAACGAGCGCAAAGGCCACAAACAACTTGATGCACTTATTCATGAGTCCACCTTCTACCAATTGAGGAGCAAAGTATTCATAGTTAACGGTTTCATTGTACAACAGTGACAAACGAACTGCTTATTTTGCCGTCATGAAAACGCGAATGACGTGGTTATTTGTATCACCCACGTAAACACGGCCTTGTAAATCTATTCCAATGCCATGAGGACGGTTCATTGTTGCCTCAACCGCCGGACCACCATCTCCAGAGAAACCAGCATGACCGTTACCAGCCACGGTTGTGATTTTGCTTTGCACCAAATCAATCCTTCGGATCGCATGATTTTCTGTATCCACGACTAGAATTCGGCCTTGCTCATCGACAACAATTCCCTTGGGACCATCAAACGTCGCTTGGACAGGTGAGCCCCCATCGCCAGAGTATCCTTTGGCACCCGTCCCAGCAATATGCCGCAATCGTCCGTCAGAAAAGTCTAATTTCCAAACACTGTGACCTTCCCGTAGAGCAATCCAAAGTATGTTATCACGATAGAACAACGCACGCGGTCCAAGAATGGAATTACCTTTTGCCAACTGACCATCCTGTGGTCTAAGTCGCTGACTGTTTCCCGCGATCGATTGAATCATGCCTGATACTAAATCGACTTTACGAATACGATGATTTCCAATATCAGCGATATACAAATTACCTTTATTGTCGAGGGTGATGCTATGAGGATTATTTAGTCTGGCGTTAATTGCTGGACCATCGTCTCCGCTAAACCCTCTTTCACCAGTCCCTGCAACTGTTGAAATAACCTGCGTTTTAGCATCTACTTTACGAACCATATGGTTTTTCATTTCAACGAAGTACATGTCGCCGTTGGTGGCGAATCTGACTTCGTATGGTTCGTTCAACGCGGCTTCGGTCGCCAAGCCACCATCACGAGTCAGGCCTTTTCTTCCATTCCCGGCCACGGTTCGAACTTTACCGGTTTTGGGTAAGTACTCAATCACCCGGTGGTTCTCCACCTCCGTGATGTACATCGCTCCCCGCGGACCAACTTCCACACCAAACGGCTGTCCGATATTGACCAAATTGGCATGCCCGAAATCGCCATTATTCTCTGGACTGCCCGTCCCAATTGGTGAATCAATCGTTTCGGCAGCGGACAGTGACAACACAAGCATCATCAGCAGGCCAGTCATAACTGTGTGAAACATCTTTTGTTCTCCTTTTAACGGACTTCATTGTAACCAATCGACTAACGTTAACACGTGTTGGCGTACTTGAGTTTGGATATCAAGAGTGCTAGGTTGGAAACTTAGCCTTTATCAAATACAAAAGAGGAAGCATATACATGGCTGTAACACAGGAAGTATTGGACAAGCTCGCAGAATTTGATTCGCCGACCATCTGTAACGTCATCGAATTATTTGAAGTTCGTCCGCGTAACACTGGCTATATGGATGGGCGTATTAAGTCGAACTTCCCTGATTTCAAACCAATGGTTGGTTACGCAAGCACCGCCTGCTTTCGCTCTGACGCTCCGCCAGCCGGTGGAGACGCCTACGGCAGCCTGCAGGCACAACTAGCTCAATTCGAAGAGCTACCTGGCCCGGCTGTTGTCGTATTTGAAGATATCGATGATCCGCCAGTTTCCGCCGTCTTCGGTGAAGTTATGTGTAGCACCTATCAGGCATACGGCTCTGCCGGATTAGTAACCAATGGTGGTGGTCGTGACCTGGAGCAAGTTAAAGCTTTGGGGTATCCCGTCTTTACGGGAAATACGATTGTTTCTCACGGGTACTGCCATATGCTTCACCTTGGCTTGCCTGTACGAGTAGGTGGCTTGATGGTCAATCAGGGTGACCTGCTGCATGGCGATGCAAATGGGGTGACAAATATTCCTATCGAGTTGGTAACCGAAGTTGCCGATGTCACTGAAGAATTCCTAGCGGCTGAGGACATTATCATGGATTATGTAAAATCCGGTGATGAGAAGACAGTGGCTGGATTCACGGAACGCCGTGAAGAATTTCAGGACGTTGTGGCTAAACTCCGAGCACGAGTTTCCCGCGCATCCTAGTTCTCGCGACACCAATTCTCAACTGTCTTGACCATCAGGAGTAAGCAGATGACTCCAGCAGAAGTTCTAAGGTTATGTCGTGAAAACGACGTCAAAGCAGTCGACTTAAGATTTGTCGACTTGCTAGGCACATGGCATCACACAACAATCCCAGTGAAGAAACTTGACGAAGATGTCTTTGAGGACGGATTAGGATTTGATGGTTCAAGTATCCGGGGCTGGCAAGCAATCAATGAGAGCGATATGTTGATGATTCCACGGGCGGATACCGCTTTTGTGGATCCATTTACGGAATTACCCACCCTTAATTTGATCTGTAACATTCAGGACCCAATTACGGGAGAAGATTACTCCAAAGATCCCCGACATGTTGCCAATAAAGCCGCTAACTACCTGACTGCTACAGGCATCGCTGATGCCGCTTATTTTGGCCCCGAAGCTGAATTCTTCATCTTTGATGATGTCCGCTATAAACAAGCAGCTAACGAAGCATTCTTTTCTGTTGATTCGGTGGAGGCTGCCTGGAATACCGGCAAAAATGAGGCTCCAAACCTAGCTAATAAAGTACGTGAGAAGGGGGGGTACTTTCCGGTCCCGCCTACAGATCACCTAATGGATATTCGCAATGAAATGATGCGAACGATGATCAAATGTGGGCTGGATGTCGAGTGCCAGCACCACGAAGTTGGTACTGCTGGACAATCTGAAATCGATCTAAAATACGATCGGCTTGTCACCATGGCTGATCAGGTCATGATCTACAAATACGTCGTTCGCAATGTGGCTCGAGCTCATAACAAAACAGCCACATTCATGCCTAAGCCGATCTATGGTGACAATGGCTCTGGCATGCATACCCATCTCTCTTTATGGAAAGACAATGAACCGTTGTTCGCAGGGACTGGTTACGCTGGGCTCAGTGATACGGCGTTACATGCGATTGGTGGCATCCTACGACATGCCGGAGCATTACTCGCATTTACAAATCCAACGATCAATAGTTACAAACGCCTTGTCCCAGGCTACGAAGCTCCGGTCAATCTGGCATACTCGCAACGCAATCGTTCCGCAGCATGTCGCATCCCGGTATACAGCAATCGCCCTCAGTCCAAACGAATTGAATTCCGATGTCCTGATCCGAGTTGCAATCCTTATTTGGCTTTTGCAGCAATTCTAATGGCTGCTATCGATGGAATTCAGAATAAGATCTCACCCGGCGACCCATTAGATACCGATATCTACTCGCTCGATTTAGAAGAACATGGGGCAATCGAGCAAACGCCGGCAAATCTGGAACAGGCACTAACAGCATTAGCCGGTGACCACGACTTCCTCTTGAGAGATGACGTGTTTACTTCTGATCTGATCGAGACATGGATTAGCTACAAGATGCGTGAGGAAGTGGCAGCAATTCAGTTGCGACCGCATCCGTACGAATTCAATCTCTATTACGACTGCTAAGGCATTCCTGAAAAAACAAAGCTATGCCAGGATGTCCCGTGCTTCGAGCAATGCGATGATACGGTCCACACACTCGTCTATGGATAGAACAGCGGTGTTGAGTTTCAGTGCCGGATCTGCAGGCGGCTCATATTCGGAGCTAACGCCAGGGAAGTTGGTGATTTCACCGGCGTCGGCTTTCGCATACATCCCTTGATCATCTCTTTCCCGACAAATGTCTATTGGAGCATCGAGATGTATAACCATAAACTGCTCTTCGCCAATCGAATGGGCCGCTTTCTGCCGGACGTCTTCACTAGGGGCGACGAATGCACAAATAGCAATTAGTCCTGCTCCATTCATAAGCTTTGCGACTTCTGAACTGCGGCGTAAGTTTTCGCTTCGCTGTTCTGCTGTAAAGCCGAGTTCCTTCGTCAATCCACGCCGTATATTCACGCCATCGAGTACTGCCGAAGCGCGGCCCATATCAAATAGCCTTCTTTCCAGAGCATAAGCCACCGAAGTCTTACCTGAACCAGTTAAGCCCGTAATCAGTAGAGAAACTGCCTTTTGACCATAACGAGCTTCACGTTCTTCCGCAGTCACACTGCCACGTTTTTCACTTTGCTCGCTTTCTACACTCCACAGATCGTCAGCTTCATCTTCGCTATCACGGTCGATGATCATCCCCGCTGCCATCGTTACATTCGAGATGCGGTCCACCACGATGAAAGCTCCGGTTCCACGGTTCTTTTTGTAGCTGTCAAAAATAACCGGTTCACTGAGTGAAAGAGCCACTCGCCCAATTTCATTGAGATTCACTGTAGGAGCGTCCCGTCGGTGCAATGTATTGACATCAACCTGATAACGCAAAGTGGAGATTGTACCCGTAGCAACTTTAGTTGTCTGCTTAAACAGGTACTGTTTACCAGGAACCATCGCTTCGTCGGACATCCAAACAAGCATCGCATCAAGCTTTTGTCGCTGCTTCGGCACATTACCAGGCCGTACAATCATGTCTCCACGAGAACAGTCGATCTCATCTTCCAGCGTCAATGTTACAGATAACGGTGCATGTGCTTCTTCCAAGTTTCCATCAAAGGTAACAATCTCTTTTACCTTACTGGTCTTACGTGAAGGCAGGACCATCACTTCGTCACCCTTACGGATAATGCCTGACGCGACGGTACCACTAAATCCACGAAAGTCGAGATTAGGACGCAACACGTATTGAACCGGAAAGCGAAAGTCCTGAAGGTTCTTATCCGAACCGATATAAACGGTTTCCAGAAAATTCATTAGTGTTGAACCCTTGTGCCAGGGCATGTTCTGGCTGGGATCTACAACATTGTCGCCCATCAAGGCTGAAATCGGTAAGAAGTGCAGATCTGGAATATCCAGTCGCGAAGCAAACTGCTTGTACTCATCACGAATTTCTTCGAATCTTTCCTGACTAAAGTCGACGAGGTCCATTTTATTGATAGCAACCAGGACGTGCTTAATCCCTAATAACGACACGATAAAACTGTGACGTTTGGTTTGTGTCAGCACGCCATGTCGAGCGTCTACAAGAATGATCGCCAGGTCGGCTGTCGAAGCTCCTGTCGCCATGTTTCGAGTGTATTGTTCGTGGCCCGGAGTATCAGCGATGATAAACTTACGTTTTTGAGTGGAGAAGTAACGATACGCTACGTCGATCGTAATCCCCTGTTCTCGCTCTGCCTTGAGGCCATCGGTAAGTAATGCGGGATCAAAACCGCCGCCAGTTGTTCCGTGCACGGCACTATCTTTTTTCAGCTTTGCCAACTGATCTTCATAGATCATTTTGGAGTCGTAAAGCAGACGGCCAATTAATGTACTTTTACCATCATCGACACTACCACAGGTGATAAAACGTAAAAGCTCCTTACGTTCATGCTGCTCAAGGTAGGCATTAATGTCGGTTGCAATAAGATCTGATTGATGACTCATAAGTTTCCCGGTTTAGAAATAACCTTCCTTCTTCTTGTCTTCCATACTGCCTTCTTCATCATTGTCGATCACTCGTCCCTGACGTTCGGAAGTAGTTGCCAGCAACATTTCCTGAATAATCTCGGGCAATGTCTTGGCGCTCGATTCAACAGCACCAGTCAGAGGGTAGCACCCCAGGGTTCGGAAGCGAACTTCCTTCATCATTGGCGTTTCACCTTCTTTGAGTTTAAGACGATCATCATCTACCAGAATCAGAATGCCATCGCGCTCAATCACAGGGCGAGTTTCGGAAAAGTAAAGTGGTACGATAGGGATACTTTCCAGATGGATATACTGCCAAATGTCCAACTCAGTCCAGTTCGACAATGGAAAAACACGGATGCTTTCACCTTTATTCACTCGGGTGTTATAGAGGTTCCATAATTCCGGACGTTGATTCTTTGGGTCCCAGCGGTGGAATTCGTCGCGGAAAGAGAAGACTCGTTCTTTCGCCCGGGACTTCTCTTCGTCACGTCGGGCACCGCCAAAAGCAGCGTCAAACTTGTAGTGATTCAAGGCCTGCTTCAGACCTTCGGTCTTCATCACCGTGGTGTGCTTACCACTATTCTTTAGCGGATCGAGTCCAAGCTTGACACCTTCCTCGTTAATGTGAACCAGTACGTCTAGCCCCAGTTCTTTACGAGCGTATTCCTCTCGAAACTGGATCATCTCCCGGAATTTCCAGGTCGTATCCACGTGTAACAATGGAAACGGTGGTTTCGCCGGATAGAACGCTTTCATCGCCAAATGAACCATGACTGACGAATCTTTTCCAACCGAATACAACATGACCGGATTATCAAATTCAGCCGCTACTTCACGAATAATGTGAATACTTTCGGCTTCCAGTTGCTTGAGGTGAGTTAGGTTATAGCCAGTCATTCCAATTCACTTTTCTAACAGTTTCCGTTCCCGCTAGGAGTCCCCTAACGACGAGAACGATGAAGGTAGGAACTTTTTAGTTTAGGTCAACATCTCAATTTCGTCTATGATTGATTCCGGCTGCTGAAGACTGACAATCACCAGTTTTTGAGCCTTCGTTGGCACCTACAGTGGGACTGTGCGGAATCTGTGGATAATGCTGCCAAGGCAGGAGACCAGGAGAACTATTCGACGTGAGGTGGTTCCTCTTTCATGGCAGACCAGAGCTTCAGAATATGGCTCTCAGACTCGGTGCCACGCATGGGGTAGGAATGGATTTTCCGCAGTTTAACGTTCTGCATATATCCACGATGCCGAGCTTCTTTACGTTCTTCCGGCCAGTTAGGACCTTTAATGGAGAGCAACTGCCCAAAAAGGTGCCAATGCGGTTCGAGCCACAATCCTAATTTCCATAACGGCCCTACCGCGCGGCAAACCAAAACATCGTAATTGAGGTCTCCAAGTAATTTTTCAACGCGGACATTCATCACCGGAACCGGTAAGCCTATTTTTTGGACCATATCGTCCACAGCCGAAGCTTTCTTACCCACTGACTCGCAGAGGGAAACCTGCAAATCCGGACGAATGATTGCCAGTGGTATCCCTGGAACGCCACCACCCGTTCCAAAATCCAGTACTTCCAATCCCGTATCAATCCGTTCAGCAAGCTCAAGCGTATCCACAAGATCTCGAGAGACAAATCGGTCGTAATCAGTATGTCTTGTGAGATTCATACGTTCATTCCATTGCCACAGCAATTCACAGTAATCCCGCAGCATTTCAATCTGATAACCTTCCATAGAAAGATCGTATTTTTCAAGTGCTTCCTCTAAGGTTTGGGAAGCGGGTGCGGGTGCGGGAGCTGATTCGGTCACGTTGACTCCAATTGAATTGTGAAATGAAGACTAATTTCATTGTGTGCATGAACAACAAACGTGTACATGATCAATCTAACCACGCTCACGAAAAAAGGGCGTGACCGCCATCATGGCAGTCACGCCCTTTTGTTATCGGTTGAAGCAGGCATTCTGCTTCAGGGTATTGGTTAACCCTGCCCCGCCTCTTTGCAGGTCTTAATGATTGCAGCTGCAACCTTATATGGATCTGCATTAGAAGCCGGACGACGGTCTTCGAGTCGACCCTTCCAACCATCTTCAATCGTACCAACTGGAATACGAATCGAAGCACCACGGTCAGAAACACCATAGCTGAATTTGTCGATGGACTGAGTTTCGTGCTCACCGGTCAAACGCTGATCGTTGTCAGCACCATAGACACTGATGTGTCGTTCAATATGCTTGGCGAATTCTTCACAAATGGCAGTGAAAACAGCTTCATCGCCGGACTCACGCATCGGACCATTGGAGAAATTAGCATGCATGCCCGAACCGTTCCAGTCAGTTCGTCCCAATGGCTTCGGATGCCAATCGATCGCATATCCATATTTTTCGCCAGCTCGCTCAAGCAGGTAACGAGCAACCCAAATTTGGTCACCAGCGTCTGCAGCACCTTTAGCAAAAATCTGGAACTCCCATTGTCCAGCAGCCACTTCAGCATTGATACCTTCCACATTTAAGCCAGCTTCAAGACAGGCGTCGAGATGTTCTTCGACACAGTCTCGGCCGTATGCGTTAGATGCACCTACTGAACAGTAGTAGGGGCCTTGTGGACGAGGGAAGCCACCTTCAGGGAAACCCGGAGGGCGATTGATCAGTGTATCCCACAGGAAGTATTCCTGCTCAAATCCGAACCAGTAATCATTGTCATCATCTTCGATCGTCGCACGACCGTTTGATGCATGAGCTGTACCGTCAGCGTTTAATACCTCAGTCATAACGAGGTAAGCATCTTTTCGCTGAGGATCCGGATAAATAGCAACAGGCTTCAGTAAGCAATCAGACGCGCCCCCTTCAGCTTGTTCTGTTGAACTCCCATCAAAGGACCACATTGGGCATTCTTCGAGTGTTCCACCGAAATCTTTCCGGATCTGTGTTTTTGAACGGAGGCTCTGAGTTGGTTGGTATCCGTCGAGCCAGATGTATTCAAGTTTGGCCATTTCTAAGTAAACTCCGACATAAAAAATAAAAACTCAACTATTTCCCGCTCCGCCTAAAGTGCGACAAATAACTGCGATTCTAACTTTACACCACTGCGACCAGAGTTGTCTCAGGCAAGATCATCTAATGTTGCAGTAGCAAACTAATTAAAGCAGGAACATATTCCTTTTTTACACCAAAGCATTGAGACTGTCACCTAGTGCGATGCCAAGATTTCGCTGTTTGTTCGGTTGAGCCAACCTGCGAGTAGGAAGATATAGCCATAACACAAGTGAGTTGCGTTGCTATTAATTATCAAGAAACCGGTTTACGGTCACCACTTTACGGTCACGAAGCAGGCTTACTCCGGCCGCCAAGGTTGGGTCGACTTGTTCCAAAGGTAAGGATCCATCTATCAATGGCTTGGCGACAGTATTCACTTCAACATCCGGACGAACTCCTCGCTGACTAATCATGTGGCCGTCTGGAGAATAGAATCGAGCCGTTGTCAGACGAAGGCCGCTGTCATAAGTAGCTAACGGGAAGATCCCCTGTACTGATCCCTTACCAAAACTCTTTGTCCCAACGATTGCACCTCGCTGATGATCCTTGATCGCCCCGGCAAAAATCTCAGCAGCGCTAGCCGATTTACTATCAACTAAGACAGCCAATGGCATCTCCCAGGTTCCAAGATCGTGTGCCAGATAGTCTACATCTTCATCTACACTACGCCCGCGTGTTGCAACAATGGTGCCTTTGTTGACAAAATGGTCTGCGACGGCGACAGCACTGTCGACCAAGCCTCCAGGATTACTTCTCACATCAATCACAAGTCGCTGCATGCCCTGGTTATGCAAGTCCCAAAGAGCTTTCTCAACGTCATCGGCGGTGTTTTTTTGAAAACTACGAATCCGCAAATAACCAATTCCCGAACTTTTATCCAACAGCTTTACGTCTTCGACACTTGGAACAGTTACCCGTCGACGAGTCAGTGCCAAACGGCGAACACTTCCATCCGTAGCCACCAAAACAATTTCCACTCGTGTCCCTTCGACACCTTTAAGCATATCTGCAGCTTTGGCCGCAGCGATCTGTGGAATGATCTGGCGATTAACCTCGATGATACGATCACCTTTTTTCATACCAACATCTCCGGCCGGACCACCGTCGATAACCCGGTCAATGAGTAGACACTTGTCAAGAATTCGCAACTCCACGCCTAAGCCCACGAAGTTGCCGTTGATTTGGGAAAACATATCATCCAGTTCAGAGCCGGTCAGATAGGAGGAATAGCGATCCAGTAAACTAATTGACCCCGCCATCATCTCAAGTATCGTGGCTTGATGCGGAAGTAAGTAGGTTTGGTTTGCCTGCCGACTAATGTATTCGACTGCATGAAGGACATCCTGGTAGTTACGAATATCCTGCCGTATCAACCAATGATCTATGCTTTGTTTGAAAGCAGCATCACGCTCGTTGTTTACTTGTAATTTATGGAAGCCTCGAAACTGATCGTTTTGAAGAGCCAACTGCAGTTGCCAAAACCCATTCTTAATCAAATCTTTCCAGTCGGGATTTGTGTAGAAGTAGGTGTCTATTTTTGTGAGGACTTCGCGGAAGACCGCTTTACTCGTCAGCAGGTCAAGTTCATTAAGGGATTTTCGGTAAGTCGAGTCGTTATACCGACGGGCAACATCCAGTTGAGCTCGACAAAGACGCACACGACCACGCAACTGCAACGCTTCTGGAAAGGACTTGAGTGTCTTTTCATAAAGATTGACGGCAGCTCGCCAATTGCCTGTGGATTCAAGCTTGGTACCCTCACTCACAACATTCTTAAATTGCGCTGCCGGAGTGACATTCGCGTTGAGCGTAGACTGAGCGGCTAGAGGTAATGCCCACTGCAGGAACAATACGACGACGGCAGTGTGGAACAGAATAAAAGCAGTCTTCTCTGAGAAACTACCACGCACCTTGGGAAAAGTGCGACTAATCCGTTTACCAATTTTCATAGACGTCGTCCAAGCCGAAAGAGTGTTTCAAAGAGTTGCCCATAAGAAACAACTCCGCACTGCTGTAAGCATAGAACGCCTATGAAAACGTGCTATTTTAAGCTTCAAAAACCTTAAAAATATAAACGGAAGAACCCGCACGACCCCACATCTATAGTCCGCTCGGCCCGCTCTTAACGACTGTAACGATCAGACAAGCAAAACAGGGAGTCGGCAGCCTACTAAAAAACCTCGCTGCAGCTACAGCGAGGCTTTAATTGGTTAATCGTTTTGAAGACCTGTCGTTAGACTAATTCCGAAATCGGCTGGCGGTGGTCTAAAAGGTACTGCGGACGACCATTTGGATCAACCAGTTGAGAAGTTTCACAATTGATACCCATATTGTGATATAGAGTTGCAATCACTTCCTGAAAGTGGACCGGGCGATCCTTGGCATACTCAGCATTCTTACTAGAAGCTCCAATAAACTGCCCCAGCCGCATACCACCACCGGCCATGAAGGCCATAGCCAGTCGCGGCCAGTGGTCACGCCCAGCTTTACTGTTCACGCGGGGAGTTCGCCCAAACTCACCCCAGACAATCAGCGTAACATCCTGCTCGAGCCCACGCTCACTGAGATCTGTAAGCAATGCACTGACGCCCATGTCCAATTCTGTCAACCGAGCCTTCAGTGAGGTAAAGTTATTGCTGTGGGTATCCCAGCCACCGCTTTGGATTGTAACCACTCTGGTTCCAGCTTCGACCAAACGGCGAGCAATCAAAAGCTGACTGTATTTGCTTCCGTATCGCTGCACGACATTCGGATCTTCAAGTTTAAGATCCAATGCATCCGCAACTGTTCCTGAGGTCACTAAATCGGCCGCTTGTTGTGTATAGGAATCCAGAGCTTCCAATTGCCCTGAAGAATCAATGTCACGACGGATTTGATCCAAAGAACCTAATAGTTTCCTCCGGTCCGACAGCCGTTCTTCACTAATGCTGCGTAGTTTCAAATCCGTACCACTTGGTTTGTACGGACGATAGACCGGCCCTAGATATCCCGGCTCGCCCCCTAGGTATGAGATGTACGGGGGGGCTCCCGTTTCTGTGGTTCCCTGAATACGAGCAATCACGCTGCCGAAGTAAGGACGTCCCCCAACATTGCTGAGGTTTCTCTTGTCATAACCAGTGGAGGTGTGAAAGTGGCTATGAGAATTTTGCATTCCCACGAGCGATCGGATCACAGCAAACTTGTCAGCCATCGTCGACAATTGTGGCATGTGCTCGCAGATGTCCATTCCTGGAACATTGGTGTGAATCGGATTAAACTCACCCCGGAATTCTGTTGGCGCGTCTGGCTTAAGGTCGAACATGTCCTGATGAGACGGCCCCCCTGCCAAATGAAGATGTATGACAGCTTTATCCACACTGCTATGAGCCAACTTGGACTCCGCACGCAATAGCGACGGCAGGCTGAGTGCGCCTAATCCTCCGCCACCGATTTGTAAAAAATCCCTGCGATTCAATCCATCACAATATCCACCGGACTGTTTTTTAAAGATCTTAAGCATGAGTCTTATCTCTCTTTGGATTTACCAAATTACTAAATCTGCTATGGCGTCCTTCTATTCATATATACGTCATTCTGAACCAATAATTCAAACGAAATTTGCTCACCTGTTAAAGAGGGGAAAGTAGATGTGGTTAACTCCCCCTAATGCTAGGGGGGAGCAAGGGCTCACCACCGCTCCTCACAGAATTACTTAAAGCACTACAGCTGAACCACTCCGAGCTGACTCTGCTTGCTTGGAACAAAGTGCAATCGCATCGCGAGCTAGTTCGCCGCCAAGCAAAGAGGATGGTTGTCCTGACTCGATGGCCGAAACAGCTTCCTGAATTTCCATTACAAAGCTATCGACCGGATCTCCGCTGCCTAAGTCGGGACGAAGAACGTTGCCATCGCCATCAAATACTTTGAGCGGTGAGACTTCCACCTCAGGGTCTCCATTCAGTAAAGCAAATGAAAACTGCATCGTTGCTTTTTCGAAGTGGGCTTCAAAGTTATGTATAAACGGGCGCCCCGGTTGATTCATCACCCCACTATTAGAAGTGACCACTATATCCGAGTCTTCAAAGTCGAAAACGGTGCTACAGTACTCAACCGTTTCTCCTCGGAAACGCCCGCGCGTATTCACGGCAGTCGGCATACCAAACAAGTAGCGAATTAAATGTGCATCATGAACATGCAAATCTATCAAAGGACCACCCACTTTCCCCTCATCCCAAAACTCTTTGCCAAGCCATAGTGGATCCGAGATCACTCGGTTGAAATGGCCGCCAAGAAGCTTGCCGTATTCACCACTTGCAACCGCCTTCCGTAAGTAAGCGTACTCCGGGAAAAATGGCAATACATGAGCCACTAAGGCCTGGCGATTGTTTGCCTTTGCCACGGCTACAATCTCTTCACAGTCCTCTGCTGTAAGTGCCATCGGCTTTTCAATAAGAACGTGTTTGCCAGCCTCAAGGGCACTCTTGGCAACGTCCGCATGCAGGTCCGGTGGTAAACAGATATCTATCAGATCAATCGATTCATCAGCGATCAATTCGTTAACATCACTGTACCGCGACCAATCGGAAACATCGACTTGCTCGCCCGGAGGTCCGAAGTTGCCCTGAATCGAAGTCCAGTCACCATTGCGTTTTGCTTCATTGCGAGTACAGATGGCTTTAATTTGAGCCCCTGACGCCTTTTGGTAGGCGAGATAGTGAATCCAACCCATAAATCCAATGCCAGTAATTCCAACGTTGATCATTGCTATGTCCTTTTTGATCTCTATGTTTATCCCAAGATACCGGCAAACCGTTCTGCAGCCTCATTCCAATCATAAGAAGTATCTGGTGTGAATGTTTCTGAGGTAAAGCTATTGCTTACGATTTCTCGTGCTTCAGCGACGGAAGCAACTGCCCCATTTGCAATTAATTGCACAAGTAAATTTCCAATTGCTGTCGCTTCCATCGGACCAGCGATCACGGGACGCTGACATGCGTCTGCCGTCATTTGGCACAACAGTTTGTTTTGAGTACCACCACCAACAACATGTACTATTTCAATCGCTCCACCCGTCAGAGATTCCAGCATCCCCAAGACGCTTTGGTATTTCAATGCCAGACTTTCCAATGCACAACGAATCGTCTCACCAGGTGTTTCAGGGACCGGTTGCCCGGTTTCACTACAGAATCGACGGATGGCCTGTGGCATCGACTCAGGATTCCCAAAGGATCCATGATCCGGGTCGATAAACGATTGAAGAGGCATGCTGGCAGCCGCAAGGTCGACCAACTCACCCCAACTATACTCCTGTCCTTCTTCACTCCAGGCCTGACGGCACTGCTGCACGATCCATAAACCTGTGATGTTCTTAAGGACTCGAACACTGCCGCCAACACCTCCTTCATTCGTGAAGTTCAACTCCAAACACCGATCATTAATAATGGGATCCGCTACCTCCACTCCCATCAACGACCAAGTACCGCTACTGATATAACACCAATTTGGCTGATTAGATAATAATTGAGTTGATGGAACTGCCATAACCGCACTAGCAGTGTCATGCGTTCCAGGCAGAACCACTTCAATATCCGTGTTGCCGATTTCCTTTGCCACGGAGCAACGCAGCTTGCCAAGTTTGGTTCCAGGCAATGCAATTTCACCAAGGATTCCGGCAGGCAAACCGAATTTCTCCATGAGGCCTAATGCCCAATCTCCAGTTTTTGGATTAAGAAGTTGAGTCGTTGTTGCGTTCGTGAATTCGTTTGCCTTTTCTCCCGTGAGCAACCAATTGAAAAGATCTGGAATCATCAACAAATGTTCAGCAAAATCCAAAACTGGTGACTCACGCCGTTGAAGTGCGAGCAACTGAAAAAGAGAATTAATCTCCATAAACTGCAGACCGGTCTGAGAGAAGATCTCCTCCCGACTTACACGTTCAAATCCCCATTCGAGAATTCCATCTAATTGGGGATCCCGATAATGGAAGGGATTACTGATGAGTTCATCGTTTTTCCCAAGCAGACCAAAGTCGACGCCCCAGGTATCCAGGCCCAGACTGACAATGCTGGCTCCATATTTCTCATTCGCTGCGCTCAAGCCCGTCACAATGTGGTCCCATTGTCTGAGCATATCCCAGTACATACGATCATTAGCGGCCGAACCACCATTCTCAAAACGATAGACTTCTTCTAACGCGACTTGCTGGCCATCGAATTTTCCAGCCACAACTCGCCCACTTGAACCACCAATATCAACTGCCAATAAAACTTGCTGCATCGAATACCTCCCAATCGAACCCCTTCATTCTAATTAAATTTATTTAAGAGACATCCACTCCTCAAATTCTTTGAAATGCTTCTTCTAATCGGCTTCAGTCACGTTATGTAAATACTCAAACCACAGCCTCAATGGGAGAAATCCGCAAAGTCCTCTCCAGACCAATATAAAAATTACCGAAATTACTCAAATCAGCCCATTGTTTACTTAGTTGATAATGTTTATCGTATTTATTCAGCCCGCGAAGGAGAATTTGGGGTATTGGAAATCAAAAGTCAATTAAAAAGATCGACCTTTCAGCCTATCGAGCCAACCGAGGAGCTCTTGGCCGAAATTGATGCTGCAAGTATATCACTAGAGGAGGCATCCCCTATCGAAATACTCAAGTGGGCCGTCGATCACTACGCTCCACACTTTGCGATGGCTACAGCCTTTGGCCCGGAAGGGATGACAATGATCCATCTCCTGTCTACTTTCGCTCCGGAAACTCCTATTTTCAATCTTGAAACCGGCTATCAATTCCAGGAAACTCTGGAACTTCGAGATAAAGTCAAAGAACGATACGGAATCGAAGTACAGCTTGTACGTCCTGAACTCGATGTTGTTGCCTACGAAGAACTTCACGGTGGGCCGGTCTACAAATCAGACCCGAATCAATGCTGTTATGACCGCAAGCTGTCACTGTTAGCGAAAGTCGCCAATACTCTGCATTGTTGGTCCAGTGCTATTCGACGAGACCAAAGTCCGGATCGTGCTAAAGCCCCCATTGTCGGTTGGGACAAGAAGTTCGGACTGATCAAAGTCAGCCCACTGGCTAATTGCAGCAAGCAAGATATCTGGAAGATGATTATGGATAATGACATCCCCTATAATCCCCTTCATGATGAAGGCTACCCAAGTGTTGGCTGCTGGCCATGTACTCGTCCCATCGGGATCGGTGAAGATGAACGAGCCGGACGCTGGAGTGGCACGGTGAAAACTGAATGTGGCCTACATTCCATGGATGATTAATTGTGAATATTTCCGCGAAAACTGAATATGCCTGCATGGCGATCCTAGAACTCGCCAGCCGCTACAGTGAAAAACCTCCTGTGCGGATCAAAGATATTTCGGAACGCCACGGCATACCGAATCGCTTCTTAGTTCAAATTCTACTTCAGCTCAAAGGGGCGGGGCTGGTCATCAGTATTCGCGGGGCATCCGGTGGCTACCGCTTAGCTTATTCTCCCAAAGAGATCACCCTTGGCCAGGTAATGTCCATTGTTGACGGTCATTCTTCCGAGTTACATCAAAACTCAGAGAACTCGACCCCGCTTTCTGCTGTCCTGTTTTCTACCTGGACGATGATGCTAGAAAAACACCAATCACGACTCCACAAAATAACCTTCGCGGACCTGTTAGAACAAGCAGCCGGACAGTCAGAGGCAATGTACTACATCTAAGAGGCTGAGGCAGAGGCAATCCAACCCGCTCCTGGGTTTATGACAAGACAACATTCACAAAGCTTCTCCGGCTCAACCTTTATTTCGAAACACGCAAATTCCATCTAATTTTGCAGCTTGACGGGCAATCGACACCGCACGGCAACTAGCCACTTGACCACGCCCGAAGCCGCCACTTAAACTAATGAGATGAAGGCAACCTAAGGGGAATAGCTGGACCTTAACACCGCCACTATTCTGTGCATAAGGCACGAATTTCTCCCCGCAACTTGCCATCCTCATACCCACAAGACAAATCATGGCAACTCAAGTACTTGATGTATACGACTCAGAAGACCCCAGAAAGGTCATTGGGATTGCCGTCGAATTGCTGAAAGACGGTCAAATCGTGGCATTTCCAACAGAGACCGTCTATGGGTTAGGTGTAGCTATCAATGATGCAGCTGCGATCGAGAGAATTTTTGAAATTAAAGGCCGTCCCGAATCCCAAGTACTGACCTTGGCCATCAACGACTCGAGTCAACTCACAAAGTTCGCACCAGGTTCAGGTTATTTAGCTAAACGGTTAGCCCGACGTTGCTGGCCGGGACCGCTCACCATGGTAGTCGAAGCCAATGACGCTGAGAGCTTGATTCAGTCATTGCCGGAAAACATCTTATCGTTCATTGCTCCGCAGGGTTGGGTTGGCCTGAGAGTTCCTAGCAATGAAGTCCTACTGACAGTGCTGGAAGAATTGCAACAACCAATTGCACTAACAAGTGCTAACAAAAGTGGCGAAGCCGACGCAACCACCGCTCGGGAAGTTGCTGAGCAACTGGGGGATAAACTGCCTTTAGTCGTCGATGGAGGCCCTACAAAAATTGGGACCCCGTCCACTGTCATTAAGCTAGTCAATGACCAAATCACTGTCCTTCGGGAAGGAACTATCGACAACAACATGCTTGTTGAACTTGCTCAGCCTGAAATCGTCATTATTTGCACTGGCAATACTTGCCGTAGCCCAATGGCCGAAGTATTGCTTAGGGAAAAGTTATCAAAGACACTCGGGTGTGCACCGGACGATTTAAAAATCCGGGTGCAATCGGCGGGTATTGCAGCCGCCCCTGGTTCACCTGCGGCATTACAAGCAGTCCAAGTGATGCATGAGCAAGGCATCAATCTTAACGATCACAAGAGCCAGCAACTCCATTACCAACTTGCTCGTAACGCCGACCTGCTATTCACCCTTTCTAATTCACACCGTCGAGCTATCATTGGGGAATGGCCGGAATTTGAACATAAGACATTTGTAATTGATCCTGATGAGGGTGATGTTGCTGATCCATTTGGAGCTCCGGTAGAAGTCTATGAAGCCTGTGCACAGCAAATCGACAACCTCCTTGATCAACGCCTACATGAAATAGTAGGCTTGCTACCTCCGGAAAACCTATTTGGAGAAAACTAAAAAATGCACATCTCAGTTGGAAGCGATCATCGCGGGTACAAAGTCAAAGCCAAGATCCTTGAGCTACTAGAAAGACTAGGCCATTCGACCAGTGACGCTGGGGCGAATGACGATGACAGTGTGGATTACCCAGACATTGCCAACACGGTCAGTCAAAGAGTTTCAGATGGCTCAAGCGATCGGGGCATCCTGATCTGTGGTACTGGCATCGGCATGGCTATTGCCGCTAACAAGTATAAAGGCGTGCGAGCTGCAACTTGCCACGACACCGTGACCGCTGAGATGAGTCGTCGTCACAATAACCTCAACGTACTTTGCCTTTCAGCCGATCTGTTCGGTGAACGAAGTGTTGAGCAGTTGGTTTCTATCTGGTTGGAAACTGAGTTTGAAGGCGGTCGTCATGAACGACGTATCAACAAAATCTCCGAGACCGAAGCCCGCTAATCCAACCAGCGGTCCCAGATCAACCGAGCACGGCGCAAGCCGTGTTTTTTTGTAGCCAATACCGTTCAGGTCGTAACGATTATCATACTAAATACCCTGAAACCGTCTGAGATTTATACTCGTAACGATCACGACGGATACCTTCCGGGAATATCTTCAGTTACGACCAAAATGACGAGAAAACAGTCTTGTTTCGCCCCTTTATCCAATTACGATTCACAACATAGCACATCAAAACGAAACAGACTTTCTGTGAACGTCTGAACTGATAAGAAGATAAACGTAATCCATGACCGAAGTAAGATTTCCCAAAAACGAAGTCGATCTGTTACTTCTCAATGCTCAGCTTCGAGATGAGCTCGAACCCTTCATGGATGAATCTGTGGAACTCGTGGATGCTTCACAAATGTCAACGGAGGAAGAGAACAACTTCCTCCACGCAATGCTGTGTTGGGAGCGTTCACCTGTCATCCCGATTAGTCAGTGGTTTGAACCGGAATTACAACTTCCTCATCCCGACACACTCTCCGATCGAAATCTATCGAAATTGATGTGGGATGCTGTGGAACGGCTGGCCGAACAGCATATTTACCTTCAATGCACTGATCACCTATCCGACCGGCAGCTCTATTGCGTGTTATTCCGTGACATCCTTCCTGCCACCGAAAAGAAACTAGACCTGCCTGAAAACAATTTGATCTGGAAACTCGTCGACTTAGATTCTGACACCGAGGTCTGGCTCACCTATTACGCTGACGATGAAGAGCGATATCAATGGGAATTCGATCATGGCCGTATACCTCCGGCACACCTGGCCCCGCCCTTCAGTCGCAAGCTACCCGAACCCTTCTAGGCTCAGTTCTGGCTTTAGCATTCTCCAGTAATACAACCTTCGCTTTCAGCATACTATGAATTGCGAGGTTCCGCTGGAGTTTCGCTATCATTGTTCGGTAGAATATTAGAGTAAGCGATACCAATACATCTCCTCTTCTGGCGAACCAGACACGGAAAGAAGAACGCATGCCTAAACTACAAACCATCACTGTTGCCCTAACCTTCGCGTTTCTGAGTGCTGTTTTTTCAATGAGTCCTCTCCAAGCACAACAAGAACTCTCAAAGAAATCGGACAAGATCCCTGAGGGACGAACCGTTTATTTGGGGCGAGAAATTGCTCAGACCATGCATTACACCGGAGCCCCCTGGTTGATCCGCGAGAACCGGGAAAACGAAGAACGATGTTCTCTGATGCTGGCTAGCTTGAAAGTCAAAACCGGAATGACAATCTGTGACATGGGTTGCGGCAACGGCTTCTATTCTCTTCAACTGGCAAAAATGGTTGGGCCTGCTGGAGAAATCTTGGCAGTTGATGTACAGCCTCAGATGCTTTACCTCCTGCGAACCCGCATGGAAGCGGAGGCCATTGAAAATGTGACTCCAATCCTCGGTTCATTCCACAACCCACACCTGCCTAAAAATCGTGTCGACTATATCCTTATGGTCGATGTGTATCACGAACTTTCCCACCCGGAAGTCATGTTGAAATACATGAGAGACAGCCTCAAAGAAGATGGCCAGATCGTCTTACTGGAATATCGAGAAGAAGACCCCAAAGTACCAATCAAACCTCTTCATAAAATGAGTAAAAAACAGATCCTGAAAGAGTATGTTGCCAACGGGTTCAAGCTGACAAGTGAATTTGATAAGCTCCCTTGGCAACACATGATGTTCTTCGGGAAAGACCCCGAGTGGAAAGAAAAGGGAAACCAATAGCTCCGCGGTCTAGATTTCCCACAAGAGCACCAGCGAATATGTAAAGTCATTTGGTTTGTTAGTACCGGGCGTACTGTCGTAGCGGTCAATTGCAGCCAGTTTCAGACTCCACCCGTGCTGATCATCCAACACGAATCGCCAAGACGCTTCAGCTTCAATACGAAATTCCGTAAAGTTGGACCAATCCGGAAAGTAATCAACATCAGCTTTCAATGTCTGGCGTGACGTAAGCTGCTTCTCAACGATCAAACCAAACACCGCTTCAGGAATGATCGAATCATCTGCCGAGCCAATCTCCTGAGACATACCAGCGCCAAAACGCCAACTCAATTGTGTCCGTTCCGTATCGACAAACAATTTCTGGATACCGCCATTCGCTGTCAAACGCAAGTCGAACGGGCGGAATTCGTCATACTCTAAACCCAACTCGGCAAACCAGCTTAGACTGTTTCCATCACGAAGCCATTGGTGGCCTACATCAAACAAAGCGTGATGTTTATTTACGACATCATTAGCCTTCGACCGGACGTAATCCAAGTCTATTTCCAATTGCCCATGCCGAGTATCGCGAACAAATTCAACGCTGGTAAAAAGCTGAGAAGTCTTCGTATTCCCCGTAGTTCCATTACCACCAAACTCCATCGTCCCGTCCCAAACCGTCTTATCGATTTTGATTGTCGGAACCCAGAATCCCAGATTACTACTAACAACATCAACTTCTTCTTCTGGAAACGGCTTTCGCTGCGCCCCCGGTTTCAAACGGGCAAGACTAGGCCCAAGATTCCGCACTCCTTGCTCCCAATCCGGTGAAAACACGGCTTCACGCCCTTGGGGATGTAACAAAATCGGCTCCTGCGCGATGGCTCCCCAATGACACCAACTTAGGGTGCTTAAGCAAACAAATACTAAAGTGAATTGATAAATTCGTGACATCAAATAGGGGCCGATATTACGGACGCCGGTCTAAATTAAAACCAATTAGAACTTTTACTAAATACACCTGCTTAGCTCAAGACACATCGCCCCTTAAACCTCTGGAACTGAAGCAAGCGAGAATCGAGAGTTAGCAGGTAATGCAAACCTACGAGGTACGAAGTTGGGTGTAAAGATCGGCCATGCGACGAGTTAAAACACCCGGAGTACCATTACCGATTTGGTTGCCATCCACCTTAATCACAGGAACAATCTCGGCTGCACTTCCCGTCAGAAAAACCTCCCCCGCTGAATAAACATCTTCCAAAGTCATCGTCGATTCAACGACCTCTACCCCATCACCAACAGCCAGTTCCATAACAGCACCTCGCGTGATACCTTCAAGCACTCCTGCTTCGACAGGTGGCGTGAGAAGTTTACCCTCTTTGACAATGAAGATATTGTCACCCGTACATTCTGCGACTTCCCCCTTGTAATTCAGCATCAGAGTTTCAACACAACCGGCAGCCAAACCTTCGATCTTTGCGAGAATATTATTGAGATAATTAAGAGATTTGATTCGGGGATCCAGTGCACCTGGATGATTTCGAATTGTTTTTGCCGTCACGATTTCAAGACCGTTCTGATAAAACTCCTCCGGATACAGCGTAATAAAGTCTGTGATGATGACAATATTCGGAGTCGGACACTTGTTGGGATCCAGACCGAGGTTTCCTTCACCGCGTGAAATTACTAAACGAATATAGCCGTCTTCAATTTCATTGGCAGCAAGCGTCGCGGTGACAGCATCGGACATCTGCTCTTTAGTCATAGGAATCTCCAACTGAATCCTTTCAGCAGATTCCCAGAGACGATCAAGATGTTCTTTCATGCGAAAGACGGAGCCAGCGTAACTTCGCATTCCTTCAAAGACGCCATCTCCATACAAAAATCCATGGTCATACACGCTGACCTTGGCATCTTCTTTGTTGTAAAGCGTTCCGTTGATATAAACTTTTAGCGTCATAATCTAAACTGCCAACAGTAAAGTCCTTTTACGTCTGATTGCTCACCACAGCGATGACAAAAATACTATTTTAGACGGCAGAGTAACTCTTGAGTACCTGTCAGTGTTACTTAACTCTGAAACGAAACAGATTCCACTCGGCCCTCAACCAAACGCACAGTACGATCCGCCTGAGCGGCGATCGACATATCATGGGTTACCATCACTATCGTGACATCATAAGTTGAATTCAGGTCATGAATAATTTCCATGATTTCATCCCCAGCAGATCGATCCAGATTACCGGTCGGCTCATCAGCCAGAAGCAAGCGAGGGTTTGCCATCAGTGAGCGAGCAATAGCCACTCTCTGCATTTCACCGCCGGACATTTCCCGTGGACGGTGTTTAAGACGATGACTAAGCCCTACAAGATCAAGTAGCTCTTTAGCTCGTTTACGAAACTTCCGTCGTTGTAACATGTAGGAAACCATGCCGTGATTAATCATCACCGGCATCAGTACATTTTCCAACGCCGTCAATTCAGGCAACAAATGGTAAAACTGGAAGATCATTCCGATATAACGATTTCGGAGAATATCCCGAGAAGCTGCTGGTAGATTATCAATCCGGTTCTCTTCAAAATATATCTCACCGCGATCCGGACGATCCAATGTCGCTAACAAATGAAGAAGCGTACTCTTACCCGACCCACTAGCGCCGACAATCGCCTGGAATTCACCTTCCACAACTTCAATGTCAACGCCATTAAGTACTGGAACTTCGACTTTACCTTTGCGGTAGCTCTTAATCACTCCCGATGCTTTCAAAACTACAGGAGCCTGTAATAATCGCGGATGCAAGGTCTCTTGCGAAGCCGTCGATGTCGGCTGGGGCTCCAACCGCGGCAATTCAAAGGCACTACTCATATCGAAGAGCCTCCACCGGATGAAGTTTAGCTGCTTTGCGTGCTGGAAGAATACTAGCAATCACCGCGATGCCGACCGCCCCCAATACAACCCAAACGCATGTGAGCGGATTAACTATTACCGGAATCTCATTGAAATAATAGACTGTCGGATCAAAAACCTCCTGTCCGGTAATTTTTTCGATCCAACCGGCAATTGTATTGATATGGTCCACAAAGAGCAGGCCCAAAACCAGACCGACACCTGACCCAACCGTCCCCAGCGACAAACCGTATCCCAAGAAAATACTCATGACTCCACCACTGGGAGCCCCTAAGCTCTTCAAAATTCCAACGTCACGGGTCTTCTCGACAACGATCATAAAAAATGTTGCCAGAATCCCAAAGCCCGCCACCGCAATAATTAAAAATAAAAGAATATTGAGAATCGTGGTTTCCAACTGAACCGCGGCCAACAGCGGGCCTTGCATATCACGCCAGGTTTGAATTTGATAGCCAAATTGCTGAATCGGGAATCTAGCCTGCAGTTTCTCTTTAACGACATTGAGATCCACACCATCTTTGAGCTTCAACTGAATCGTCGAGACACTTTTTGTGCCGGATTGCACATCCACCATTCCTCGCAAATTCTGAATCTTAGAAAGCGGAACAAAGGCAAATGAAGAATCATATTCGCTCATTTCACTTTCATAGAAATCTACGATGGTAAAACTGTCACTTACAGCCTTTGGGGGTTGGCCGGTATTTGGAACCGTGATTTTCACATCATCACCGGGAAGTGCAAAGTAATAATCTGCAAGTTCACCGTTGACATCACGCCCTCGAATACTGCAAATAGAAATCCCTAAGACAATCCCTGTGTGCTGTTCAACAGCAGGATCAAAGGTCAATTGCGGTTCATCCACAGCCTGAAACGGAACACCGGGAATCTCGCCGTCGACCAAACCATCCACCGTATCTCCTCGCCCTTCCACGCCACCGTCATCCACAAGCGGAAAGGGGGAAGGGGGTATATCACTCGCATCAATTTCCAAACCATCCGTTTGAGCTTCTACAGCACCTTGCTCCCATTCGGCTGATACTCGTCGACGAGCCCAACCCGAGACAGGGAACCGCTCACGTTTCCCAAGACCGTAGTCATTTTCTTTAAGAAGAAAATCAAGCTGTTGACGATTCTCTGGATGCAACAGGTATTCAGAGAAGTCGGATACTCCGCCATAAGTCTCCTGATCGATTCCAATCAGCGTGATCGGTTGAGTGATCCATTGCCCCTGAATATTATTTCGGAAATTAATCATCGCGGGGATTTGTATCGCCGCCGTCATGGCTTCAATATCATCGCCTGTAATCTGACGAATCTCGTCCATATGCCACTCAGCGTCAGGCAAACCATTTAAATCGTGGCTGCGAATGACAATATCAGAGAGAATCCCATGAAGGCGTTTATGCATTTCATCGCTAAAGCCAGCCATGACACTGTTCACCACAATTAATGTGGCAACACCAAGTGTTACACTTACGATCGAGGCAAGCGCAATATAGCGACTCTTAAGATATCGCCATGAGAGTAAAAGTTTATACATTGCCAATCCTTCGGCGTTTGTATTCTTACCGACCGTCATTACTTTGGTGAACGCAAACTACTCATTAGACGTTTCACCAAACACACTAAGCTACGGAGTAGGGCTTATTCTATTATTCCGGGCGTAATAAAGGAAATAGTATTACGTCTCTAATTGTCTGAGAATTCGTTAATAGCATCACCAATCTGTCGATACCAATCCCTAGACCACCGGCCGGTGGCATTCCATACCGCAGTGCTCTAATGAAGTCGGTATCCATTTTGGCCATGGAATCCTCTTCCGACAGCCCTTCGAGTTGTGTCTTAAAGAGTTGCTCCTGCAAATCAGGATCATTCAATTCGGTGTAAGCGTTAGCGATTTCCATTCCTCGCACAAACAATTCAAATCGTTCAGCAATTTCCGGATTATCTCGTTTACGCTTGGTCAAAGGACAGATACTTGCCGGATAGTCAATCACGAAGACGGGGCCTTCGAGAGCATCTTCCACTTTCTCTTCAAACACTTCGTTTTTGATAACGTCAGGGTGGCGACTTTCAGTATCGATACCGATGCCTCTCGCGTACTCTATAACCGCTGCAGAATCATTCGGATCCACTCCGGTATGTTTCTCGAACAGTTCGTTATAGGTTGCTCGTTGGAACGGAGGTGTAAAATCGATCTCATGCTCACCAAACGGCAACACATATTGGCCACCAATGGCATCAATTGCGTCTACGATAATTTTCTCGGTAAGATCCATCATCGAACGATAGTCACCAAAGGCCTGATAGACTTCAAGCATCGTAAACTCGGGATTATGCCGGGGACTAACACCTTCGTTTCGGTAAACACGCCCTAATTCATAAACACGCTCTAATCCGCCCACGAGCAGGCGTTTCAGGTGCAGTTCGAGAGCAATTCGCATGTAAAGTTCTAAATCGAGCGTATTGTGGTGAGTAACAAAAGGTCGAGCTGCTGCTCCACCGGCGATTGAGTGCAGCGTCGGTCCTTCAATCTCTGCAAAGCTTTCATCCGCTAGTGATTTGCGTACGGACTGAACAATCTTAGTACGGTTCAGAAAACGTTGTTGCGTCCCTTCATTGTATGCCAGATCAACATAACGACGTCGTTGCCGCAGTTCCGGATCTGTCATTCCCAGATGTTTCGCTGGAGGTGGCTCAATCGATTTTGTGAGGAAGTGTAGTTTCTCAGCGAAGATCGTCAGTTCGCCAGTATTAGTTACTCCCAGACGACCGTCGACACCAATGATATCTCCCAGATCAAATAGTCCAGCTAAATCAAAGTCTGCATCTCCAACCTGCTTTTTTCCAATAAACAATTGAAGACGACCACTCCAATCCTGAATATCAATGAAGCAGAGCTTACCTTTATCCCGCTTGAGCATGATTCGCCCTGCAGCTCTGACGGTAGGACCAATTTCACTACCGGGTCCTTGCTCTCCACGCCATTCACGCATGTTGACCCTTTCCTCCGGAGCCACATCCAACTCCGGAAGCTCTACAAGCGTACCATCTTCCTTTTGAAACTTCACTTCATCAAAACGCGCTCGAATTTCGCTCACAAGCTGTCGGTCATCAAACCGGCCACCCCAGGGATCGATGCCAAGTTGCTCGATTTTACGCATCTTTTCTCGGCGACTGGCCACGTGCATTTGCACATCGTCAGCGTTGTCGGTTGCAACTTCAGGATTATCTGCGGGTGTATCGCTCATGCGAGTTACCTTAGACCTTTGTTTCAAGAATTTGAATAGATTTTAAGCTGGTTATTTTATGGCAATCCGTGCCTTCTGTAATCCCCAAATTCATTGACGACGGTAATTGGCAACTTTTGACTTTACCCCTGGAATGATGCGGCACGCATTTTCATAGTAGATCTGCCGTAGGATTCTGGGTGGCAAACCTATTCCGTAGATTCGCCAAAATCCCTGCGGCGGAAATTCCTTTTCCGAATAGGGAAAATACTCATCATAGGTTTCAAGGAAACGCCAGTAGTAAGTCAGACGTAATTCCGGCCAGGGACCGTCGGTTCCAAACAAAATACGATCCGCATATTGCAGGAAAAATCGACGAGTCGTGTAAGGCTGACGCCCTAACTCACCGATTCGAGAGGCAAATTCTACATAGAGATTAGGATACTTTTCTAGCCAAACGCCCACCGTGACGAGATCTTCAGATGAATTAGCCATATGAGCACCTATAAAATTCGTCCGGGGGTGTCGCTCAATCACCCGGTTCCGTGCTTCCAATAACGACTCCCGGCTAGGGTATTCCTCAGGTGGAAAGCTCCACTCGGGGTGACGGAACAACTCCTCCCACCGTTCGTTTGTTTCGTCAATCGGCTGAAAGAATGCCATCGGATCGGCGGTATGGATAATAACTGGAATTCCAAGTTGACCGCATGCCTTCCAAATAGGATCCCAACGGGGGTCATCAATCGTAAGCAGCGAGCCATCCGGATTCCTGTAGCTCAACCCAAACTGCTTAAAAAGCTTCAGCCCGCTAACTCCATGTCCAACGGCGAGTTGCAGCTGTCGAGCTGTCTTTTCCCCAAAACCAGGTTGATGGCAAGCCCAAGTCGACGGAGCGTCCGCCTCACCCTCTCCCTGCCAATCTACGTTTGCAAAAACGTTAAAACGATCCGGATACTTCTTGCCAACATATTCAAGGTGTGCATCCAATGTATCACCAAGTTTTCCATCGAGACTGCAACAAACAGCAATGTTGTGTTTATCCATTAACTGCACATATTCATCTAATTTTCCCAAATCATGTTTTAAGCGATGCCTGAAATGCGTGTGCACATCCACTACTGGAAACTGAGCCTGCTCTAGTAGCGTTTGCTGCACTTTCAATGACGGCCTGGGACGAAAATTACCTAACGCAATATTACGACCGTTGCGACCATCTAATAGCTCCTGCTGCCCCCAGGACGGCCCTAAAGAGAAAAACAGCAATATTAATGCTGTAAAAGTCGATGTAAACAACGAATTTCCGGGACTGACCATCATAGCGGTCTCCTCTAAAACTTCTCACCATTCTCAATACAAAGTAAAATGGAATACTACCATTATGCCTGAAATCTACTCGGTCTGTAATTCACCCTGATGAAACCTGAACATACACAACGTCAAACCGATGGCGAACAGCATCGTTCACAGCAGCTTAGTATGCAACCGACCGAAAGTCCGGCGGAACTGCCCGGCTACGATCTTGTTAGACGTCTGGGGGCGGGCGCATATGGCGAAGTTTGGATTGGTGTCGACAAGAATACCAACCGGCAGGTAGCGGTAAAATTCTTCAACCACCGGACCGGCATTGACTGGCAGCTGTTGGACAAAGAAGTCGAGAAACTGGTCTCGCTAGCAACGGCGCGGCACGTTGTACAACTTCTTGAAGTCGGTTGGAACCATGAACCACCGTATTATGTCATGGAATATCTTGAACAAGGTTCCGTGGACGAGTTCATTGACAATCATTCCCCGATCGATCTCGAACAGTGTTTACAAATGTTCGAAGATGTCGCTACAGGTATGTCGCACGCTCATGCCAAAGGGATTTTGCACTGTGACCTCAAGCCGGCAAATATCCTACTGGATGCAGAAGGCCACGCTCGTCTAGCAGACTTCGGGCAATCCCGTTTAACTACCGATCAGTCCCCTGCCCTGGGAACCTTATTTTACATGGCTCCTGAACAGGCGGACCTAAACGCTGCGCCCGACATTCGCTGGGATACCTATGGGTTAGGGGCAATTCTGTATACTTTGCTCGAAGGTCGGCCACCTTACCACAATCAACAACGCCTTAAAAATATTGAAAATGCTGGAGGGCTGGAGCAACGACTAAGCGCTTATCAAACCGCACTGAAAGTAGCTCCCAATCCTGTCGAGCAGATGAAACGTCCAATCGATCCCGCACTTCAAGCCATCCTGGAAAAGTGCCTCGCTACAGACCCCGAACATCGCTTCCACTCGGTCGGCGATATCCTCTCAGAATTAGAGCAAAGAAAGCTTGCCCGAGCTCGGCGTCCACTCAACATCCTTGGACTGTTTGGTCCACTGCTTCTGCTGACACTCATGGTTCTATTTGGTGGAAAATGGTACCGACAGGCGGTTGAAGATGCTGAACAGGCTGTGCGAGAACGCGTATATGAGAGTAACGCCTGGGTTTCTCGCCACGTTGCACTATCGGTTGAAGAAGAATTACGCAATTACTATCAAATCATCGAATTTGAAGCCTCACAAAAAGAATTGCAAAACAAACTTCGCACCGTAATAACTTCTCCCTTATTACGACAAATTCAATCTGACCGTCAAGCATTTAGCACTATCACTGAGAAGCAAAAAACATTTGTTGATCAAGATATCAGAATGGCCATTGACCAATATCTACAAAGCCGTCTAAACGTATACTCGGAACGGGTTCAAAGCGATGAGTCCAATCCGAAGTTAGCTAGCATGTTCGTCATCAGTGCTGAAGGAGATATGCTTTCGATTGCCTATGACGAGCCTGTTCAAACTCAGTCGGTGGGTAGAAATTATTCATTCCGAACATATTTCCATGGACAAAGCGAAGATCTCCCGAGAGATTCATCCCCACGAGGCATTGCTCCCATTTCCTACACCCACCTGTCAGCAGCCTTTCAAAGCACAACCACAAAGCGTTGGAAGATCGCCATCTCCACTCCAATCTATACGGACGACTCTCAGACAGAGCTGTTGGGAATCATTGCGTTGACACTCAATTTAGGTGACTTCTCCTATTTAAGAAGTGATCAGATTGAAAATCAATTCGCAGTCTTCATTGATGGACGAACCCAAACAGCCAACAACCAGATTCAAGTGCAGGGCACCATTCTACAGCACCCGATCATGGATGAAATAAATAATCCAACGATTGAACCCTTCCGAATAAATGGCGCTCAGCTTCAACAACTCCTGCAGGGTGAGAAGCAACTGTACATCGATCCCGTAGGACAAACGACTATTCGACCGGAGTATGCCAAGTACGGCGGAGAGTGGATCGCCGTGATAGAAAACGTACGACTACCCGGACAGTCAGCCGCTGATTCCGGAGCTCCCATTGAATCCGACGAGGATCGCAAACAAAGCGAACTACTAATTTTAATTCAGGAGAGCTACCAAGATGCGACAACGCCCATTCGTGAACTGGGCGCAAAACTGATCCTCGAAGGTATTATTACTGCCGTAATATTACTCTTAGCCGTAACGGCTCTTTGGCTCTTTGTGCTACGAAGGTTCTCGGCTGCGCCATCAAGCAACTGATAGGTTGCTTTAACCTGCGATCACGTCATTAATGACATGACCATGTACATCGGTCAATCGGCGTTCAATTCCATTATGGTAAAAAGACAGTCGCTTGTGATGCAAACCAAGTAGGTGAAGAATGGTGGCATGGAAATCATAAACGGTCGCCACATTCTCTACAGCTCGATATCCGAATTCATCGGTCGCCCCATATTCGAATGGTGCTTTGACTCCAGCCCCCATCATCCAGGCCGAAAAACCTGAAGGGTTGTGATCACGCCCACTCGCTCCGGCCTGGAACGTCGGCATCCGGCCGAATTCGGTAGTCCACACAACCAGAGTATCTTCCAGCAGTCCACGCTGTTTCATATCCGTTAGTAGGCCAGCGACGGGCTGATCCAGAATGGGACCGTGGACGCTGTACTGATTCTTAAGCTGCTTATGACCGTCCCAGTTACTTGTTCCTTCCCCGCCCGTCTGATAAGAACCGTTAAACAACTGAATAAACCGTACTCCCTTTTCCATTAATCTCCGAGCCAAAATGCAATTTTTCGCGAAGGACGCTTTCAGGGGATTCTGTGGATCATCAGCTCCATACAACTTCAAAATGTGCTGAGGTTCTGTCGTCATATCACCCACTTCAGGCACCGACAACTGCATTCGAGCGGCTAGTTCATAACTAGAGATACGAGCTGCCAGTTGAGTATCTTCAGGAAAACGCGCGAGGTGCCTTTCGTTCAATCTCTTAAGGAAATTCCGAGTTTTCAACTCGGTTTGAGCTGTGACTCCTTCTGGCGGAACAAGATTTTCAATGGGCTTGGACGCATTAAAGTCTGTCCCTTGAAAAGCTGCTGGAAGAAATCCTGCCCCCCAGTTGTTGACACTCGATTGAGGTGTTCCCCGCGGATCTGAAATTGCAACAAAGGCCGGCAGGTCGTCGACTTCACTCCCCAAAGCATAAGTGACCCAGGCACCGATACTTGGAAAACCATCAAGCGTGAAACCCGTCGACATATAGTTCTCCCCCGGACCATGCGTATTTGTTTTACTTGTCAACGAATGGATGAATGCCATGTCATCGGCATGTTCACCAATATGGTCCACTAAGGTGGAGATCATTTTTCCCGATTCACCGCGAGGTTTGAATTCCCAGGGACTACGGGTCAGATTCCCCTGTTTCCCCTGGAAGGTGACGAGATCATTTCCACCCGGCAGCGGCTGACCATCACGCTTAATCAACTCAGGCTTATAGTCAAAAGTATCTAAGTGAGAGCAAGCACCAGAACAAAAAATCATCAAGACTTTCTTTGCTTTTGGAAGAAAGTGAGAGGCCCGTCGTGCATTCGGATTCGCAGCGAGGACTTTGGGGCGAATAGGGTTACCTTCCGGTGCAACCTCTTCTGCCAATACCGGGCTTTGATTTAACAAACCGGCCAGAGCTACAGAACTCAGCCCATAGGCCATATTACCGAGCGATGCACGTCGGCTCAGCAGATGGCGACCTGCTAGTTCTCTTGGGTCAATAATGCTCATCTTCTTACTCTGTCTTATTTGCCTACCAACTTAGTGAACGAACACAAATTCGTTGGCATTAAAAATAGCTCGGCAGAACTGAACAAGTCCCGCTTCGCTTACGAAAACAACTGCTTCCTCCACTTCCGATTCACTGGGATAACGCCCAAAGGCTCTGCGGAGCACATATTCAACCTGGCGGACACGGTCCCCGGGGAATTCCTTCTCTATGAACTCCGACAAAATCTCGCATTGCTGTAATACAAATGTGGAATTGAACAGATTTAAAGCCTGTAGGGGAGTGGTTGACCGACTTCGTTTATCAACGACCTGACTCGCATCCGGGCAATCGAAGACTCCGAATACCGCATCTTTTTCCTGCCGAACTTTGGTCATGTAGATCATTCGCCGCCAATGTTCGGGTCCAAATTCCTTCAAGGGGAAATAGTGACGTACATTTTCAGCTTGCACTTCAAAACCTGAAAATCCCGCCCCACCCATTCGTTTATCTAATGAACCGCTAACCTCCAGAATACTGTCACGGATTACCTCAGCCTCCATACGACGTGGCGGAAACCGCCAAAGCAATCGACTATCAGCATCCACGGACAAACCATCTTTTCTTGGCGTACTGGACTGCCGGTAAGTTGCGGAATGCATAATCAAACGATGAACATGCTTAAGACTCCAATCATTCTCCATCAACTCTGCTGCCAGATAATCGAGCAGGCCAGGATGAGTCGGTAACGTACCAGCCACTCCTAAGTCACTGGGGGTATCAACGATACCTGTACCAAAATGAAATTGCCACAAGCGGTTCACAATCACTCGCGCAGTCAGTGGATTTGCTTTACTCCCCACCCACTCAGCAAAAGCGGCGCGCCGCTGACCATCGGGCGAATCCTGATTTAAGCCCAACGATCCAAACACCTCTAATGCGTCCGGCCCGACCACTTCGCGGGGAGCATTAAAGTCACCACGGTATAAACGACGAATCACTTCAGGAGCTCTGAATTGTCCGGCATAAACAACCGTTCTGGAACTTAGTTCATTAAGCTCCATTTTATAGTTTTTCAGTTGCTTCAAATTTGTTTCAGCCAAAGCGCGTTGCGGTTCCGGCAAGTCTGTAAAACTATACTCCAGTTCGATTTTCGCATCCGCCTGATAAGGCACACGGTCGCCACTGGAAGCAACCAACTGCCAGTGCTCACCATCAAGCGACACCTCAATTTTATACTGTGTCACCACCCTGTCGGCATACTTCCCTTCCCGATCGCGTCCCCATTCAACACTTGTAATATTTCTTGCTTCCGGTAGTTCTATCTGCGCCCAGCCTTTTCCCGATTCATTTGAAATCCAACTTTTGGTATTCCCAAACAATCCATCATTGAGATGCTTAATCTGGTGAATAGGATAGCCCGGCAAATTACTTGAAGCCGTGGCTTTCGCTCCCAATGCAGCCAAACCGACATTTTCTTCGCCGGAGAAAACAGACAGTTCATCCAAACAGGGTTCTGCCGATGTGCAGGCAGAAATCGTCATACGCACAAATTTTGCTTCAACATTTTTGATTAACTCTCTATTGAAAGTAGGAACCACTGCCTTTCGCAGAGCCGGAAGAGCGGGTACAACCGGAGTATTCTCAACCGCGGGTTCAAGCAGAACCACATCGGTAGTAACAGCCTTTCCGGAGCTTTTACGACGCAATAACAATGTGGAGGCCGGGTTCAGTTGATGCACTCCCGCGTTGTAAACACCACTCCACAATGGAACCTGCTGATTCGGTGTAGAGCCATCAGCAAAAAGTAATTGATTTACTTCTGCAATAACCGTCTGATCATCCTGCGTCGTCAGATCCCCATCATGGTCCAGAACATATTGCGCATCAACAGCATGACTTTTCGGCCCGGCACCCCACGACAACCAAATCCGATAACTTCCGCGGGCCATCAGATGGTAGCGACCCAAATCCGAATGATCTTCATGATCCCACCAGAAATAGGATCCGCCGCTTAGATTGGGAAGACGCTTCCGGTCACCGGCATCACTCTTTTGCCCGGGGGCAGTGCCTGCAGCATTTGTGCCCGTGCCACGTTTCGGATGCAATTCCTCAAACCCGCGTACGCCTAATCGTCCGACTACCGACTCGTCAATTTGAATCAAACTCCCCGAAGGCACGTCTAAATACCGCAATAATTGGGTTTCGAGCTTACGAATCTGAGAAGAAACAAAGGTTTGACGAGCAACGTGTTCCGGCGTCGGGGTTAATGGTCTGTTACCATGCCCAACGCCGGCGAAAATGGCCTGCATCGCATAGTAATCTTTTTGAGTAATCGCATCGAATTTATGATTATGGCAACGAGCACAACCAATGGTTAGTCCCAGAAAGGTTGTCCCGGTTGCGTTGATATAATCCGCTAATTCATCCTGCCGCTGCATTTTGGTTAGGTTTTGATCCGAACTCTTCACCAAATCATTTGGTCCGGCCACTAAAAATCCTGTGCCTACATCATTACCAAACTGGTCACCCGCAATCTGTTCTTTTACAAACCTGTCAAAAGGTTTGTCCGTATTAAAAGCATCGATTACATAATCCCGATAATGGAAAGCATTTGGGCGTTCTCGATTTACTTCGTATCCGGTTGTTTCACCAAATCTCACTAAGTCCAGCCAATGAGCAGCCCAGCGTTCACCAAAGTGTTCACTCTCGAGGACCGCTTCGACTAAATCCATATAAGAATCGCCTGTCGAGAATTGTTTCATCTGCTCGGGCGTCGGAGGCAAACCATGATTGATCAATGTCAGTCGTCTAAGCAAATCAAGCGGCTCAGCAGATTCAGACGGAGCTAGTCCTTTTTCTCGCAGCTTTTGCAAGATGAAGTGATCAATCGCATTGACAGCCCAATCTGACTTCTGTGCTCCCGGGACTGAGGGTTTCCTTACCGGTTGAAAAGACCAATGCTCTGTCGTAATCCTCGCCACTTCAGCCTGCCCCGGCCAGTCAACTCCCTGATCAATCCACGTACGAAGAATCGCAACTTCACCTGGAGTTAGCCCCTCACCTTCCGCTGGCATCTTCAAATCGTCATGCGTACCAGCCACAATCTGAACTAGAAAACTATCGGCACCCTTACCTTTGATAATTGCCGGTTCGCCTAAGTCACCTCCACGTAAGAGAGATGACTTCCGATCCACACGCAAGCCACTTTCCTGAGTCTCCTCGCCATGACATTCAATGCAATGCTGCTTAAAGATTGGAAAAACGTCTGCTTCGAATTCAATCTTCCGTTCCAGTCCGGCAGGTATTTTCTTCTCCTGTGCCTGCAGGACCAAGGAGGTGAGAAAAACCGAGAATCCAAGCCAGTAACGCATAATCATGTCGATGCGGGTCACTTTTTTTCTCCGTTTGTTGCCATGTCATAAGACTTATCCAGCCTTCATTTTAGTCTCTAGCTACAACGCAATTCCACTATCTACATTTAGAAATCACCTTAACTCTAGAAGAAAACCATTCGAGGCTAATGAAAGCCTAAACTTGGGAGTCGGTTAAAGCTAAGATAAACATAACGGATCAAAAGGAGTCCACATCTCATGCCATATCTGATAGCCCAGGGAAAACAACCGCACCATCGTTGGCGCCGACTTTTACCTGAAGGCATCGTGGTGACTCTTGGACGAACGACGCCCAGATGGAATGTCCCCTGGGACTCTCAGATTTCAAGAATGCACGCCCACTTAAAACTTGAAGGTGAAAGCCTGCGAGTTGAATGCCACGAGACTGCCAGTAATGCCGTTTACTACCAGGGCCAAAAGACCCAACAGTTTAAATTACAGCTCAACCAACATTTTGTGATCGGCGAGACTAGTTTTTCGCTTGTGCCTTCGGAACTGGCTGCTTCCCTGATTCTAGATTCACCGGCAGCAGAGCAGACGTTTATGCTAACGGATCTACACAAGATCCCATTTGAAGAGACCTCTCATCGGATTGACTTGCTCAGTAAACTTCCTACGATTACAGCTTCAGCAACCGATGATCAGGAACTGCTCTCAAAAATAATCGACTGGCTATTTCTGGGGATTACGCGTGCATCTGGTATCGCATTGGTACGGCAACTTCTACCGGAAGATGGTGAAGTTGAAGTCATGCACTGGGATTTCCGCGGCCGCAAAGATGCTTACTTTAGCCCCAGTCAGGCCCTGATTAATCAAGCCATCAAATCTCAGCTGAGCACCATTCACTTCTGGAATCAGGACACCGAGTCTGAATACACCGAATTACAGGAGATTGACTGGGGATTCTGTATTCCGATGCAAGGAGAAGCCTGCCAAAATTGGGGGCTCTATATTGCCGGAAAAACAGACACCACGTCTAGGTTAGGAAGCGATTCCTTAACGCAATTTCAAATCAAACAGGATATGAAATATGCAGAACTGGCATCGTCGACACTGAGCCACCTACGTTCATTGAAAAACATGGAACGCCTGCAAGCTCACTTTCAACAATTCTTTCCGGACGTCGTGGTTGACGCACTACTAAGTGGCTCTTCCGAAGAACTGCTAACGCCACGTGAGGCTGACCTGAGCATCATGTTCTGTGACCTCTCAGGATTCAGTAATGCCAGCGAGGATTCAGCAGCGGATCTGATGAGTCTACTCCAAAATACAAGCGACAGTTTATCACTAATCACACAACAAATACTTGCACAAGATGGAGTTATTGGCGACTTCCACGGCGATGAAGCAATGGGATTCTGGGGTTGGCCCGTGGCAGAAACCCCAGAGATACATGCGAGCAAAGCTTGTGCCGCCGCGTTGGAAATCCTAACTTCCTTCCTTTCCAAAAGTGCCTTTGGAGCAACCATCGGTATCGCCTCAGGCGTCAGTGTGGCTGGGGAGATCGGCTCGAATCATCAAGTGAAAGTTTCGGTGCTGGGCCCCGTCGTCAATCTGGCTTCTAGACTGGAATCCATGAATCGGTACTTTGGAACGTCAATTCTGATCGACGAGAGAACCTCGGCATTGATCGGGGAAGAAATGCAGGAAGCGGTCTTAATACGGTTAGGGTGTGTTCGACCTTATGGCATGGAAAGGGCCGTCCAGGTCTCAACACTGCTTGGCCGTGATGACGCTGTCCAGCTTGATCATCATTTGAAAAACTACGCTAAGGCTTTAGCGGCACTTGAAGAAAACAACCTGCAACAAGCTCACAAACTTCTACTAGCAATCACGGCAGCAGAACAGCCACAATTAAAATTTGCCAATGTGCTGCTAGGCCATGTAGAGCTGCATTTAACCTTGGCTAACAAAAAGAATATGGGACTCCAAAAATCAGAGCCTCATGTGATTCACTTAGCAATGAAGTAACAGTAGGTCACTCCGCCGCAATACGAGCTCCCATGGCTTTGAGTGCATCCAGTTGAGCCTTAGAACCATCCGCCAGAGGATTACCAGAAACATATAGTTTCCAAAATGGCGAGAATCGTTTTTGGCCTTCACTGTCTGCTTTAGCCATATCCACTAAGACTGCCAGATCCGTTATCTTGTTGTCGTTAATGAAAAGGTACTTCAGTTCGGTAAAACTTTTCAATGGTGACAAATCCGTGATCTCATTACCCCGAAGATCCAGGGAAGAGACACGAGTTAAGCCCGCAATCTGATCGAGTGAGTTCAATTTATTGCCATTAAGATAAAGAGACCAAAGCTTTTTGTGCCCTGCGATTGGCGTCAAATCTGTCAATTCATTATCAGAGAGGTAAAGCGAACGCAGCGCAGACAATTCTTTCAATGGAATAATATCTGTCACCTGATTCCCGGATAGTTTGAGATACTGGAGATTTGTTAAAGTCGCGACTGGAGAAACATCTGTAATTTGATTCTCTGCGAGGTTAAGTGACTGCAGACCTTTAAGATCTTTAATGGCACTGATGTCTGTAATCTGGTTCGCCGAAAGCGAAAGCAGAGCGAGTGACCGACATTTATCAAGTCCAGTCAAATCAGTGATCTCAGCACCATTACCTTCAATACTCGAAATGTTCTCAACGTCCTGTTCGGTCAACGGTTCTTCGTTGTTGCGTTTGGAAAAAACATAACGACGAACGACCTTCTCCAGATTCTTGTCCGGAAATATACTTTGAGCCACGACATCCTGAGCACCTAAGCAAAGAATGATTGAAAAGAGAACGAGAATCTTATAGCTGTTTTTCATCAAGAGTGCTCCAGTACTCGTTGTTAACCATCAAAGTAATAAAACGTCATTCCGTTACGCTGGAGGCTTTTCTACGACGTCATCCGGCAGCAGCAAAGCCTTAACTATTTTAGAGAGCATTCGATACGGCAATCAACCATCTGACGCCAAAGTGACTCAAAAAAACACTCCCTTTGGCGGAGTGCCTGTAAGGCATGATTTGAATGCAAACCAGATCTAGATCGCAGCTTTCACTCCAACGTAGCTCAATCTGGCTTTCATACAAGCCACTTTGAAAGCTTCGGGACGGGACACACCACGAAGGCGAAGCACTTCTTTATCACCAATAACAAATCTCAAATCACCGCAATCGTACCAACGATGGTAAGGTTTGCTGTTGATGACCTGAACGTCATCGAATTCATCAAGGTCAACTCCACCATGGACTTCGGCACTAGGTCCACCACAAGCGTCTTCAGTGATGATTTGTTGCGTGGTGATCCGGTAACGCTGTGGTTTCAAACCGAGTTTATCGGAAATCCAACCGAGCACTGGAAGTTGACTAATCGGGAGGACTCGGCCGATATATAGAGCTGCACAAAGGGGTGCACTCAACAAAGCCAAAATATATCCTACCGACAAAAAACCAACCCCCATTCTCTTGGTGGATTCCAGGATAGATCCAATGATCTGCCCGATTCCTCCCGGAGCTTCCGAAATGGACGGATAGACCGTCATGACAGTGGTTTCTTCGTCGAATGCAACAACGCCAGCGATCGCCTGATTCATTGTTTTAATCGTTCCTGATTAGTTTCTTCGTTTGTAGAGTTTTTATGATAATCGACTGAAGCGACGCTGCTAGACCTGCACTACATCAAAAATCACGTCCATCATTTTAACGAGATTACCTCGTGGTGAAAAGGCAATCGAATTCCAAACTATATTTATTCATCCGGACGGTATACTTCGATATTCTGCTTGATGTGCAAGATCGAATTGGTTCATGACGTCTAGCCAGGCAAGCGTAATGGTGTTGGGTGTATTTTCCTAATTTGGCTTTCCTAACTTGGCGCAATAAAAAAGCCCACTTGGCTGGCAAAAACCAAGTGGGCTTTGAGAACTTTGATTAATTCTGGTAGTTGTATTCGTCTTACGACTTATACGCCTCGTGCTCATTTTTTAGGAACACATCCACTATGTACCTATGCGTGTTACCACTCATAGGTAGATAATCCTTAGAAAGGAGGTGATCCAGCCGCAGGTTCCCCTACGGCTACCTTGTTACGACTTAGTCCCAATTGCGGAGTTCACCTTCGGCGCCTGCTTCTAAAAGTTAGCTCAGCGACTTCGGGTGCCCCCCACTTTCGTGGCTTGACGGGCGGTGTGTACAAGGCTCAGGAACATATTCACCGCGGTATGCTGACCCGCGATTACTAGCGATTCCGGCTTCATGCAGGCGAGTTGCAGCCTGCAATCCGAACTGGGGCGCGTTTTCTGGGATTTGCTCCACATCACTGCTTAGCTTCCCTTTGTACGCACCATTGTAGGACGTGTGCAGCCCTGGTCATAAAGGCCATGATGACCTGACGTCGTCCCCACCTTCCTCCGGTTTAACACCGGCAGTCTCCCTAGAGTCCCCAACCGAATTGCTGGCAACTAAGGATAGGGGTTTCGCTCGTTAAGGGACTTAACCCGACATCTCACGACACGAGCTGACGACGGCCATGCAGCACCTGTGTAAAGGCTCCCCGAAGGGCACCCTCGACTTTCACCGAGGTTCCTAAACATGTCAAGACCAGGATAAGGTTCTTCGCGTATCCTCGAATTAAGCCACATCCTCCACCGCTTGTGTGAGCCCCCGTCAATTCCTTTGAGTTTCAGCCTTGCGACCATACTCCCCAGGCGGAGTACTTAACACTTTCGCTACGACCGAGAGGCTGTGGAAGGCCCCACGATCCAGTACTCATCGTTTACAGCTAGGACTACCGGGGTATCTAATCCCGTTCGCTACCCTAGCTTTCGTGCCTCAGCGTCAGAAGAGACCCAGTAAGCCGCCTTCGCCACTGGTGTTCCTGATGATATCAACGCATTTCACCGCTCCACCATCAGTTCCGCTTACCTCTGTCTCCCTCTAGCTTTGCAGTTTGGAACGCAGTTCCTCAGTTGAGCTGAGGGATTTCACATCCCACTTGCAAAGCCGCCTACGCACCCTTTAAGCCCAGTGATTCCGAATAACGTTCGCACGGTTCGTGTTACCGCGGCTGCTGGCACGAACTTAGCCCGTGCTTCCTCTGAGGTTCAGTCAAGCCGAAGCTTTCCTCCCCTCTGACAGCGGTTTACAACCCGAAGGCCTTCATCCCGCACGCGGCGTCGCTCGGTCAGACTTTCGTCCATTGCCGAAGATTCTCGACTGCAGCCACCCGTAGGTGTCTGGGCAGTGTCTCAGTCCCAGTGAGACGGGTCATGCTCTCACACCCGTTACCCATCATAGCCTTGGTGGTCCGTTACACCACCAACAAGCTAGTAGGACGCGGAGTTCTCTCGAGGCCAAAAAGATTTGGTCCGGAGACATTATTCGGTATTACCTACGGTTTCCCACAGCTATCCCGATCCTCAAGGTAAACTTCCACGCGTTACTCTCCCTTTCGCCGCTGTCCGTTCAATTAATCATTTCGAAAAAATCAAAAAAGAACTTAGCGCTCGACTTGCATGCCTAATCCACGCCGCCAACGTTCATTCTGAGCCAGGATCAAACCCTTCAATTAAAGTATTGAGGCTGACTTCTAAAAGAAGTCAGTTATCCATCAAATAACTCAATCGGAGTTCGATTGGAGTCAAGGAGTTTTGAGTCACTATGGTCATAAGTGACTACCTTGCCAATTAAATAATCCTGAGTTCCTAAAAGTTGACTAAAAATATAGTTATTCCAAAGGAATAAGTACGAGGTCCACCAAATTTTCAAAGATCAATACTTAACAATTTTCCCTAAAAGGGAAAAGTCAAATATACAGTGTCTATCCGTACCGTCAAGCGGTCAGGGAACACTTTTCTTCGGTTTTTTTGAGAGTATGACTTGCGTCGTACTCTCCCAGCAAAACCTTAACGATTCTACTGAATGAACCCCCGAAAGGACTCCCGAAGAAGTGTTGAATTATAAGTGAGGCTTTCTCAGCGCATAGGGGGTAGAACCCAATAATGAGAAAAAACACCAAATAGCTATCATGAGCCTTAAAACCAAGAACAGTACCACCACTTTCCCCCCCGTGTCTAATTCCTTTTTGACACATTCGAGGGTATGCTAAGGCTAGAACTGGTTAGACCAATGAGTGCCAAATTATCGCAACTATGGATCAGCAGTCGTTTGATACAGTCCACTCAAAGCCTTGTCAGTATGACGAAAAAATAAACAGGTAGATGAAGTATGAATTGTCGAGGAGTTCGTGGAGCCACCACGGTTGATAACAACGACCGTGAAGAAATACTTACTGCGACCCGGCAACTACTCGCTCTTATGATCCGTCTCAACAACATCCAGCCTGAAGATGTCGGCAGTGCGATCTTCAGCATCACGCATGATCTCAATGCCGAGTTCCCTGCTCTGGCTGCCCGGCAACTTGGTTGGCTTGACGTGCCTTTGATTTGCACGCATGAAGTCAATGTCCCAGGATCTCTGCCAAACTGCATCCGTATCCTACTTCACTGGAATACAAACAACCCGCAGTCGGACGTTCAACACGTTTACATAAAGGGTGCCATTAAACTTCGCCCCGACCTGTCTGATCTACCTCCCGTGGATTTCCAGGAGCTCGAAGAATGGATCCAAAACGCTTTAAATCAATAACCGTGGAAGCTAACCTGCTCATGCCTCTCACTCAATCCCATGCTTAAAACAATCATTTTCATCCTGCTTCTCCTGATTTCAACTTTCACAGCCATGGCCGTTGTGCCACCTGGAGCCCCTGTTCCCGAGCAACCCAAAATTGCCGCAGCCTCCCCGGATGCTGAAAATCAAATCCAGTCCTTTCAGGTTCCTGAAGATTTCTCAACACACCTGTTTGCTGCCGAACCAATGATGGCAAATCCCGTCGCCTTCACGGTTGACAATCAAGGGCGAGTTTGGGTCTGCGAATCCTTCCGACAAAACCGCGGGGTCACCGACAACCGGCAACACAACCAACAATGGCTCGAACGTGATATCTCCGCATTGTCCGTTCAAGATCGCATCGACTATCACAAAGAACTGCTTGGTGCCAAGATCTCGGAATATACGAAATACGATGATCAGATCCGCTTGCTTGAAGATAAAGACAAGGACGGGAAAGCCGATTATTCCACCGTCTATGCCAAACACTTCAATCAAATTGAAGACGGGACAGCGGCCGGTATTTTAGTCCGGGGAAACAGCGTCTATATGACATGCATTCCTCACCTTTGGCAACTGGAAGATACCGACAATGACAACCTTGCCGACGAACGAAAAACACTACACTCTGGGTACGGGGTCCGCGTAGCATTCCGAGGACATGACTCGCACGGCCTGATTATGGGCCCCGATGGACGACTCTACTTCTCGATCGGCGATCGCGGTTACAACATCGAATTTGAAGGCCAAAAGCACTTTGACCCACGAAGTGGGGCGGTCTTCCGATGTGAGCCCGACGGAAGCAAGCTGGAAGTGTTTGCCACGGGGTTGAGGAATCCTCAGGAACTGGCATTCGACCAATATGGCAATCTGTTTACCGGTGATAACAACTCCGACTCAGGGGACCGTGCTCGCTGGGTTCATGTCGTTCAGGATGGAGACACCGGCTGGCGAATGGAATACCAGTACCTCTCTGATCGGGGTCCTTTCAACCGCGAAAAAATATGGCACCCTTACAATGAAGATACCCCGGCCTATATCGTGCCGCCGATTCGCAATTTTGCCGATGGCCCTTCCGGTCTAGTCTATTACCCCGGTACGGGAATGCCTGACCAATTCGATGACACCTTCCTCTTGTGCGACTTTCGTGGCGGACCAAACAATAGTGGTGTTCGGAGCCTCAAAGTAGAACCTCACGGAGCAACCTTCAAAGTTGTAGAAGACGCACAACCCTTTTGGAAGATTCTGGCTACCGATATTGCATTCGCTCCTACCGGAGGAATCTACCTATCAGACTGGGTGAACGGCTGGAATGGGGAAGGCAAAGGCCGAATCTACCATTTCAAGCCAACGAATGAAAAAGTGCTGGAAGCGGCCCAGGAAACTAATAAGTTCCTCTCACAGGACTGGTCCAAACTGAATCCCGTCAATCTCGAAGAATTACTCAACCATGCCGATTATCGTGTACGACTGGAAGCTCAACTCGAACTCGTCAACCGTGAAGCCTATAGTTCTTTTGTCAAAGTCCTCGAAGCGTCGGACAATGTACTGGCTCAACTTCACAGTCTCTGGGGAATGGGCATTCTAGCTCGAAACGGATCTTTTGAAACCGAAATCAAAAAGATGCTTCCTAATTTCCTTTCCGAAGATTACTCGGTTGAATTACGATCTCAAGTGCTAAACCTCCTTGCTGACCTTCAAATTAAAAGTGCCGAAGAGACACTGCTTGATGTCATTAAAGCCGAAGATGCTCGATTGAAGTTCTTCGCCGCTAAAGCCCTTGGAAAAATTCAAAGTCAAAAAGCATTCGATGCCTTTGTCACGTTATTAGAAGAGAATCAAGACCAGGACCCCGTCCTGCGCCATGCGGGAGTCATGGGCCTTGTAGGAACCAGCAATGCCGCACAACTTGTTCCGCTGAAAAACCATGGATCCCGCTCAGTCCGAATAGCGGCTGTCGTGGCTCTACGTCGACTAGAAGACCCATCAATTGCCCAATTCCTTGAAGATACCGATGCAAAAATCGTACTCGAAGCCGCTCGTGCTATTCACGACCTGCCGATTGCAGGAGCGTTCGAGGCTTTGGCCAATGCAGAATCCAAGATCACATCACACCCTGAAACAGGACGTCGCATTCTCAATACCAATTTCCGTCTTGGAACGGCTGAACGAGCAGACTTAGTCGCGAGAGTTGCCAGTGATTCCCAGGTCGATGAGTCTCTTCGAGTGATCGCCATCGAGATGCTGACAAACTGGACCGACCCATCCGCGCGTGATCAGGTCCTTGGATTCTGGCGCCCACTGGAAAAACGTGATCGAAACATTGCTCGCATTGCGATGACCGCTCATCTAGGGGGGATTCTGTCAGGCAGCGACCTGGTGCGTTCAGCGGGAATTAAGGCGGCAGCTAGTCTCGGGATCGAAGAAGCCGGCCCGATACTTATGGAAGTACTGCTCGATGGGGAAGCCGAAGGGAAATCCCGAGCCGATGCACTTTCGGCTTTAGGTGCCATAAAACATCCTGAATTTGAAGAGGCCGTAGCCAAACACCTGAACGACAAACTTGCTGGAGTTCGAATTCAGGCACGCCACGAGTTAATCTCCATCGATCCTACCAAGGCGGTGAACATTCTTAACACAGCTATTGAGTCGGAAAACCGAAACGAGCGTCAGGCTGCCTTCCGGGACCTGGCATTGATAAAGTCTGATGCTGCAGCAGACATTCTGTTAGCCGGCGTAGAGCGATTAAAGAACAACCGCTTACCCGCAGACACAAGAGTTGATGTTCGGGTAGCCGCGCGGCATTCACAATCCGAGGCTGTGAAAAAAGCCATCGGTGATTATGAAGCTTCATTGGATACCAACGATATCACCGCTCAATTTCTGGATAGTTTAGAAGGCGGAAGTGCTGAGCGTGGCAAGAAGATTTTCTACGAACGAACTCAGGTCTCCTGCGTACGCTGTCATAAATTTAATGACCGCGGCGGAGATGTAGGACCTGTTTTAGATAAACTTGGCAGGGAAAAGGATCGCAAGTACTTGCTGGAGGCGATCGTAAAGCCAAATGCCGATATCGCTAAGAACTTTGAAAGTCTGACGATTGTAGATCTTGATGGTGTCATCACGACCGGGGTCGTTAAAGCTAACAACGAAGAATCTGTCGAACTATTAACTGCCGAAGGCAAACGAGTGAAGATCTCGAAAGGTGATATCGATTTTCAAAAACAGTCTAAATCACCGATGCCTGAGGATCTTGTAAAGCATCTGTCACTTGACGATGTTCGAGATCTGGTCGAATTCCTGAAACTTGGTGTCGAATAAGCTATTTCCGCTCTGAAAGCCTGAGAACCTTCAAAGCACGATTAAATAAGACCTTGTTCCTGAAATTCTCAATGTGCGGGGCCTGCTGTTTTATTAGAATAAATGAAGTCCTCCATCCTGTTCCACGGTTTTTCTCAATCTACCTATACCTACACCTAGTATGAGCTCCCTCCGACGAATTACGGCTTCATTCCTACTTTTGGCAACCGTCTCTGCTGAAGGGGTATTCGCCGAAAACGATGACAAAGCTGGTCATGTATTCTTCGAGAAAAAGATCCGCCCTGTGCTGGTGCGTTACTGCTACGAATGCCACGGGGAAGAAAAGCAGGAAAGCGATCTTCGCCTAGACAACTACCAAGACCTACTGCGTGGTGGCGGGACTGGTCCGGCCGTCGTTCCTGACAATCTGGATGAGAGTTTGATTATCCATGTACTGAAATATGAAGACGAAGAGCTTCAAATGCCACCCGAACAAAAGCTGAGCGATGAAATCATCGATGACTTTGTGAAGTGGATTGAAATGGGAGCTCCTCATCCGGATGCATCCAAAACAAAGATCGAACCAAGAAAAGATGGGGTTGACTGGGAAACGGAACGGGAATTTTGGTCTTTCCAGTCGGTCAAAGATCCATCGATCCCAACCACAAAACAAACCAACTGGGCAACCCAAACACTCGACAATTTTATTCTTGCTGGGCTGGAGCAACAGGGCCTCACACCGGCTCCGCAAGCTGGCAAAACCACACTTATCCGCCGAGTGACATTTGCCTTAACAGGTCTACCTCCTACACCCGAAGAAGTTGATGCCTTTTTAGCCGATAAATCTGAAGGGTCCTATGAAAAGCTGGTTAACCGTCTTTTAGATAGCTCAGCCTATGGTGAGCGTTGGGGACGGTTCTGGCTCGATGTCGTACGTTATGCAGACTCCAATGGTCTGGATGAGAACATCGCTCATGGGAATGCCTGGCGTTATCGTGACTATGTTATCAATGCATTCAATGAAGACATGCCATTCAATCAGTTCATTACGGAACAAATTGCCGGTGACTTACTGGAAAACTCGGCTGACATCCATACTACAAATCGTCGATTAGTCGCCACAGGATTTCTCGTACTGGGGCCAAAGGTATTAGCTGAAGGCGATGAAGAAAAACTCGCGATGGATATCATCGACGAACAAATCGACACTATTGGCCGAGCCTTTATGGGGATGACGATTGGATGTGCTCGGTGCCACGACCATAAGTTCGATCCTATCTCCACCGAAGATTACTATGCACTGGCAAGCATCTTCAAAAGCACTCACACCATGGAGTCCTACAAACGGATTGCCAAGTGGAATGAAAACGAGGTGTTCACACCGGAATCCAAAGCTAAGTATGAAGACTTTAACGTTAAGATTGGCAAAGTCCAGGAGCAGGTTAAAGCTGCGACCGACCAAGCCAATCAAGAACTGCTAACGCGACTAAAAGTAGAAACACTGCCCGAGAAACCTGCCGAGCAATATAGTGATGAGCACCAGAATAAAATTGAAGAGCTGAATCAGCAAATTGTTAAACTCACCGCAGAACGTGGGGAAACCCCGACCGCAATGGGGGTGAAAGAGGCGGAGCCGGTTGATCTAAAAGTGCATATCCGCGGATCACACTTGGCTTTGGGTAGACAAGTTTCGCGCCGCATGCCACAGATCTTCCAGCATTCCACTGAATTCCCAGTCCCGGAAGCTCAGAGTGGCCGACTACAGTTTGCAAAATGGCTCACGAGTGAATCGCATCCTCTGACGGCTCGAGTTATGGCTAACCGACTTTGGCGATGGCATTTTGGGGACGGCTTACAGGGCTCGACCGATAACTTCGGCAACCTGGGGGATACACCTGTCAATCCTGAACTATTAGATCACGCCGCACAGCAACTGCTTAAAAACAACTGGTCTATTAAAGAATGGCACCGCTGGGTGATGAATTCGTCCACCTATAAGATGAGTAGCCACTATGATGCCGAAGCCAGCCGGCGAGATCCGGAGAATAAACTTTTATGGCGTTTCCCCGTAAGACGACTTGAAGCTGAGAGTATTCGAGATTCTGTTCTGGCAGTCAGTGGTATGTTAGATCGCGAAATGGGTGGCAGCATGTTGCACGTAAAGAATCGCGAATTTCTGTTTGACCACACGAGCAAGGATAATACCGACTACAGTTCGCTCCGTCGAAGTGTCTACCTCCCTGTCATTCGCAACAATCTTTATGATTTCTTTCAGCTATTCGACTTCAATGACGCCTCGGTTATCAATGGTAATCGAGAAACCACGACGGTAGCTCCCCAGGCTCTTTTCATGATGAATAGCCCGCTTGTGGAAGAAGCAAGTCGCCAGTTGGCCCAGCGTCTCGAGGATTTCCCTGAAAAACAACAAATCACTCAGCTTTACAAACGTGCTCTCGGCCGTTTACCAAGTAAGACAGAGCTTTCCACGGCCCGGCGATACCTCAAGCAATTTCTCGTCACACCGGTTGTCTCTGTTTCGTTGAAGACTAAATCCAGCGAAGAGGCTGAGGTAAACGAGGATCAGCTGAAAGAGCCAATGACACTTGAACTTCAGGCTCTTAAGCTTTTATGCCACAGCATCCTCGCCAGTAATGAGTTTATCTACATCAAGTAAGTACTTATCATGACAAGTTCAGACCACTATCGCGACCGCTGCCCCTCCGGCCCCAACCCTTGCTCTGATCGAGCGATTGTGTCACGACGTTCTTTTTTCAAGTCATCCGCATTAAAAACAACGGCACTTGGATTTGGGCATCTGGCTTTAAGCTCATTGATTCATGGAAGTACCCAAGAAGTTGCACTCAACCCACTGTCACAAAAACTCACCCATCATCCCGCTAGGGCCAAGCGAGTCATTTTCTTATTTATGAAAGGCGGTCCCTCTGGAGTCGATACATTTGACTACAAACCCCAACTCCAAAAGGACGATGGTAAAGAGCTGCCGTTTGATAAACCACGGGTGCAGTTCGGTGAAACCGGAAAGCTGATGAAGTCTCCATGGAAGTTCCGCCCCTATGGTGAGAACGGTATCATGGTCAGTGAATTGTTTCCGCATGTGGCTAAGTGTATCGATGACATGTGTCTTCTCAACAGTGTCCATGGTACAAATGCAGCCCACGGCGGAGCCTCACTCAAGTTACACACTGGCAGCGACAACTTCGTACGCCCAAGCATGGGCTCTTGGGTAACCTATGGGCTGGGGACAGAAAATCAAAACCTACCTGCCTTCGTCACCATCTGCCCTACGTTGGCTCATGGTGGTCTGAAAAACTGGAGTTCTGCGTTTCTGCCTGCTGACTACCAGGGAACTCCTCTTGGTGTAGCCAGCCAACCCTCGACCAACGCCAAAGTAAAGTACACGCAAAATAGAAGGATTTCCCGCAAACAACAACGTATTCAGTTGAACCTACTAAGGCAAATGAACGAGCAACACCTGGAGGGGTTGGGGCCTAATCAGGAATTAGAGGGACGTATCAACAGCTTTGAGCTGGCATTCCGCATGCAAAATCAGGTTCCAGCGGTATTAGATCTCTCTGGCGAGACAAAAGAAACCCACCGACTCTATGGCCTGGATGGTGAGATGACTAAAGATTTCGGTCGACAATGTCTACTCGCGCGGCGCTTTGCCGAAAGAGGGGTACGTTTTATACAAATCACTCACAGTGACAGCTATGTACAGTGGGACCAACACGGGGATCTGGTCAAAGGTCACTCCAAGAATGCTTTGGAAGTCGACCAACCGATTGCAGGCTTGTTGACGGATCTGAAACGCCGTGGGTTGCTTGAAGACACGCTGGTCTTGTGGGGCGGGGAATTTGGAAGAACCCCTGTCATGCAAGGTTCAAACGGACGTGATCATAACCCGGAAGGCTTTACTATGTGGATGGCCGGCGGAGGAGTCAAAGGCGGTTATCAATACGGAGCCACTGACGAGTACGGATACTATGCTCAGGAAAACAAAATGCATGTCAACGACCTGCATGCAACCCTGCTCCATGCCGTGGGCCTTGACCACAGTCAACTGACTTATCGCTATGCCGGTCGTGACTTCCGCCTAACTGACGTCGGTGGAAACGTAGCGACCGATATCTTTGCTTAATTTCAAACTCACTCTGACGCTTCTGAGATTTAGAATAAGCTTTACTGACAACCAAGAAAGCATAACTCGATGCCGGCAACTTTTAATTCTGAACGACTGCAAAGACTTTCAAGCATCGCTCAACAGGAAATCGACCGAAAATTAATTGCTGGATGCGCTGTTGGCGTGGGTAACGAAAATGGTTTGCAATTGGAAAGCTATCACGGGCTAGCTAACTGTGAAGACTTCGTTTCAGTCACTGCTGACACGCTGTTTCGTATCGCCTCAATGACCAAACCAATTACCAGTGTGGCGATGATGATGCTTTACGAACGTGGGAAGTTTCTACTGGATGATGCCGTCGAAAGATACCTACCGGAGTTCTCCAATATGCAGGTCTTCAGTGGACAACGTGATGAAAAAGGAAATGCCTTAACGCGTCCGGCTAAATCATCGATCACGATTCGCCAACTGCTATCTCACAGCTCCGGAATCGGCTACAGTTTCAGTCATCCAAAACTTGCTGGCTATTACAAAACAGCCAATGTGCGCGATTGGGGCTACAGCGACTGTACGACAATTAAAGATGTTGTCCTGCAGATAGCCCAGCAACCACTGGCATTCGATCCTGGTACCCGCTGGCTCTATGGATTGAACACGGATGTGCTAGGGCGATTGGTGGAAGTCCTCTCAGGTATGAGCTTTGCTGATTTTCTGCAGATTGAGATATTCGAGCCATTAGCGATGAGCAATACGACCTTTTATCCTGATGCCGAACAGGCAGAACGACTGTCTCGAGTTTACACACCGGATGTCGCCACAGACCGTTATGATGACATCAGTTTTTGGGCAGCCAAACAGGAATTCAACATCCCGGAAGGTGCCGGACTAAGGAGATTAAGCAAAACTGAATTGGAATGCCTTGTTAACGTCGACTTTGATGTGGTTCATGCTCCTGAAACTGGTGAGCAAACTTATTATTCCGGTGGGGCGGGCTTACACTCGACACTTCAGGACTACAGTAACTTCTGCCAGATGATGGTGTCTGATGGTAAATATCAGGATCGAACAATTCTAAGTGCGACCAGTATTGATCTGATGCGTTCCAATAATATCGGCGACCTGAATATTACCCTGGGAGGAAGCCCGCAGGATAAGTTCGGATTGGGATTTGGTATTATCGGGGACATTGGAACTCAACCTTTTTTAAGTGCCGTTGGAAATTACTACTGGGGCGGAGCGTATAACACTCGCTTCTTCCTCGATCCGGTGAACCGGCTATATACTATTTCGCTGACCCAGCTATATCCAAATTTTCACTGTGATATAAACAACCGTTTAATGGGCCTAACATATCAGGCCTTAGAGTAGCCTCCCCCCATAGCTTGTCCTTGACGATCAGTCACGGTGAGATATTCTTACTCTATATGACGTCGAATTTTTGACGACGTCCCAGTAGCTCAGGGGATAGAGCAACGGTTTCCTAAACCGTAGGTCGGAGGTTCGAATCCTCTCTGGGACGCTTCTTTCTATTTGAACTAATCCTGCGCAACAAAAAACAGAGCCATACCGAATGGGTATACCTCTGCCATCAATTGTATGTAGCTGCGCAAAAGGGAACCTTATGTCCGCTCCCAATCAGGAAGAGTCTTAGCTCTTCGTTTTTTGACGTCCTTGAATCACTTTCTGCTCTTCACGGCGTAAGCCATAGAACATCGTGCCTGCTACGGCCAGTTCAATTACCCAAGCTGTAATTCCTGCCATTAATGGATCCATCGTTTCACCTGTCTCTTTAGATTCTTCTACAACTACGAATTTGGTCCGCTTACCCTGATCACTATTAAGTTGTTACATATTTATCTGTTATTACAAGGCTTTTCTATACCGGAATCCCGCCTTTACTACCCTTCGAATACTATTAGAGGTCGCATTTGCCACCTTATATGTCTAGTACGGACTCTCTATTAAGCCGTTGACGCTTCCCTAAAAAGCTAATTAGCATCATTAAGGGGGGGGAACGTTCCCTTAGGCTATATTTTCTTTATTGCTTGCAACGTGAAATGTGCCCACCTAAAAAATTTTTAACTTTTTGTTGGCTTGAGGGGCGACAGCACAATCGATCGAATCGCTTCATCTGCACCTAGACACAACCCCTTCACCAGCAAGCTAAGAACCCAAAGCCGATTCTTCAGATAAGGCCTGACCGGCCAAACACATAACGACAGCTTCTTCCAAGCTCTATCTTTCTATGGACCTTCATCAGCCATCTCAAATTCGGCTATCGGAACATAACGATATCCGACTCCTCGAACCGTTTGCAGTAAGACCGCACGCGTTCCCAGCTTTTGCCTCAAAGACTTCATGTGAACATCAATCGTTCGTTCCGTTGAGCAATTATCTTCTCCGCGACAGGCTTCGAGCAGTTCCAAGCGACTGTAAGTTCGCTCCGGTTGCGCCATCAAAAACCACAGCAGTCTCAGTTCCGTAGGCGTCAGAACCATTTGAACATTTCCGCAACTGGCGACATGATTCAAACGATCCACGCGAATCCCACAACTCTCAACAATATCATTCTGCGTCGATTCTCCGAGAGGCCGTCGCAACAAAGCTTTAATACGATGTATCAGTGGATGCAGTTTGTAGGGTTTGATGACATAATCATCGGCTCCCATACTGAAGCCGACCACTTCATCCACTTCCTCCCCTTTAGCTGTCAGCATTAGAATACGAATATTCTCAGTGTGGGGATTACTTCGCAACTGAGTGCAAACCTGTAAACCATCCATAGAGGGAAGCATAATATCAAGGACAACCAGGTCAGGCTCAACGGCCTGAGCTTTCTCCAGACCTTCCACTCCATCGTTTGCCGTAAACACCTGATACCCTTCACGCACCAGATTGTATTCAAGGATATCGGCCAACGCCTTTTCGTCCTCGATAATTAATATTCTCTCTTGAGCCACTTCCTTCTCCTCTTTCTTGGGTCTTTACCGAGTTCCCACTTCGCAAACACACCTCAGTTCAATTCATCACACGATGTTGATGGCGAACAATAACCCCTTCCACTAGGTAAACAACATCCTCCGCAATATTGGTCGCATGATCTGCAATTCGCTCGATATGGCGTGAAGCCGAAAAGAGATGCAACGCCGGTTCTATACAATCGTGCTGAGCACGCATGACACCTCGGAGTTGAGCAATGATCTGCATCTGTAAGGAATCCACATGATGATCGGTCGCAAAGACATCACGGGCCAAATCATTATCCAGACGAACATAGGCATCAATACTTTGATTGAGCATCTTCACAGCGATCCGCATCATTTCAGGCAAAGTCTCCGGGATGGTGATGACTGGTCCCTTCATAATCCCCATTGCTCGCTCAGCAATATTAACGCCAAGATCTGCTACACGTTCCAACTCATTAGAAATTTTCAAAACGGTCGCAATACGTCGCAAGTCACCAGCCACAGGCTGATACAACGCCAGAATTTTCAGACAGCTCTCCTCGATTTGGACATCCCATTGATCGATGTGATCATCTTCTTCCGCCAACGATTTTGCTAAATCAAAATCCGGTGACGTTAACTGTTCCACAGCTCGTTTCACAAGTTCTTCCACCATCACGCTCATTGTCATGACGTCTCGATGAAGATTGTCCAAGTCTCGTGTTAAGTGCGTCGACACCGTGCGATTTCATCCATAATTGTGCGACAGATTCAGGGCATCAACCCCTACAGAACTTCTCAATACCTTTCTAATCGTAGGGATTTTCATTAAGAAATCAGCGAAAGGTCTATTAAGATTGAGTGAAGAACGGGATACCAGGCGGGGTATAGGCGATGAGTCGGAGACTGCCCAACGTACTGCGACTCGTGAGCATTCCGCCTAATGCTTAAATCGATACCTTAGAACCGGTATAATCGGTTCAGTACCTAAACTGACAATTAGCGTTTTCAAGATAAGTCTGGCTCAAATCAAACTACGACTTGAAAAATAGCCCCAAAAGTGTAATTATTAGAAGGGTAGTAGAAACCCTCAACTATGTTTTAACTCTCACTGAAATAGGTGTGTAATATGGCTTCGGACGTAACCCGATTCAATATTCAAACAATCGATGGCGTTACCATCGCAAAATTTATCGACAATCGAATTCTTGATGAAGCAACCATTCAGGTTATCGGCGAACAGATGTATCGCCTGGTGGATGACCATGGATTTCGTAAAGTCCTACTGGACTTCGAAGCTGTTGAACACTTATCCAGTGCTGCACTGGGAAAGCTGATCAATATGAAGAAGAAGATGGATGCGGCCGGTGGGCAACTAGGTATGTGTAGCTTACGCCCTGAATTATTAAAGATCTTTAAAGTGACCAAACTCACGAAAGTCTTTGAAATCTCCGCATCTGTTGAAAAAGCCTTAAAAGGATTTTAAGGTAACCTCCCCGCTGGGCAATGGACTGGAATGATCATTGCCCTTTTTCGCTTCTTACAGATTTCCAGAGTTCTCTGACACGTCTTATCTACCGAGTTCTCGCGCCTGTAAACGCAAATATGTCCGAATTGATAATTTACAACCAGACTTTCGCAAGCGACTTGCATGTTTCCGCCGATGTCCAAAAGGAAATCCAGGAACTGTGGCAGGCTCGTGGGATGAGCGATATGGATCTCCCGGACCTGCAACTTGCGTTAGAAGAGGGGCTAGCGAATGCGATAAAGCATGGCAACAAAATGGACCCTGAGAAAAAAGTGACCGTTGAATGTTTCCTCAATGAAGACATCGTCCGCGTGGTCATTCAGGATGAGGGGCCGGGGTTTAACGTTAACGAGGTTCCGGACCCAACCCTTCCTGAAAATCTAGACAAACCAAGCGGACGCGGTGTCATGCTCATGAAAGCCTTTATGGATGACGTTCTCTACAATGAAGTCGGCAACCAGTTAACCTTCATTAAACGCTGCACCTTTAACAGCTAAAATTGCCAAACAAATCCAGGCCAGATCAAAGCTACAAATTGTCCAGTCGCCGGTTCACGATTTGGATGGGATTAAAGGCATCTACGGTGCAACCTTACAGAAAACCGTTTCAACGGTGTCTTCGAGTCTGAATCTGCTTTCAATTGCTGGATCCCAAAAAACAACTTAATCCGAGAATTACTCCAGCGCGTCCAATTCCCGACGAAAGCCGCCCGAGAGAATCGGGAAGCGACACCAGGTCTTGGGGTCCAGATTTTCATCATCCACATGAAAGGACGGTGCGAATCGCTCTCGCTTCCATTGATTACGAGACCAAAGTTGAAAGAAACGCTTAATCCAGTCAATGACTTGCCGGCGATCGGCCTGGTAGGAAGATATCAATTCGTGTCGTTGTAAAACACGAAGAACCTCTGACGGCATCATCTTATCTCGAATAGCCAAACGCTCAATCAGATCCAGAATCTCATAAGGCATTAAATCGGATTCGTCCGTTTGATTTTCCTGCGGCGGCCGGAGTTCTGCAGTCGGCTGTTGAGCATTCACCTTACCTAACTCAGGAATGGGTTCACCACCCTCGGGGCCGGCGATTTCCAACCAGCGAAGCCATTCTCTTAAGAATGCTTTATCAATTCCGGCAATCGGAGAGATTCCGCCGCAGGTATCTCCATCCATCGTGGTATACCCCACCGCTGCTTCAGAACGATTACTTGTTGCCAAGAGCAATCCACGTTTGATATTTGCTAACATCCAAACACTCGGTGCACGCCCACGCGCCTGAATATTCTGTAATGCCAAGTCATCACGATCCCATGTCAATTCTCGTTGCAGCACACCACTCACTAGTGACTTATACTCTTCAACCACGCCATCAACGTTGAGTTCATAAAATCGGGCACCGATTGCATGAGCAATACTTTCGGCAGCATCACGAGTAATCTCGCTACTGTTGCGGGTGGTCTGGTAAACACACCACAATAATTCACCAACCAACTTTTCCGGAGTTTCGGGAACTGAAGCTTCAAAGCAATGCCGTAACCGGTGTGCTAATCCTGACAGACCGATCTCCTTCACAGCAAAGTCAATCATGAGTTTGACAAGCACAGCCACGGTTGCCGAGTCGGCGCCTCCACTGAGCGACAAAACAAAACCACGCGAATACGATTTACGCATGTAATCGAACAAAGCCAATGAAAGAGCTCGTGCAAACTCCTCCTCTTTCAACACTTTGCTCGTTTCCCAGGCACACTCTTCTAATGCGCCGACAGTGACAGGCTCACCCGTTTCAGACAACTCAAGCTCGGAGGGAACAGCCGTTAGAGACTCGGTTACCGGTACAGCAACAACGGCAGTGGTTAACACCACATCCAAATATGAGAAACGAGGCCCGGACGCAACAACAACTCCATCTACACCGATCATCGTATCGCCGTCATAGATGGCTCGGCCTGCTTCATTCCCAACGAGATTGGCGTACACGTAGGCACCCTGAATTATTTGACTACCCGCCACGAGCAACTGTCGCCGAACCTGATGTTTCCCAAACGCAAAATGGGATGCACTTGGATTGAGTACAACGTCAACCTTTCTCGATGCTAATCGTATGGCTGGTCTTTCTTCTACCCATGCGTCTTCGCAAATTTCAAATCCAACATGCACCCCACCAATCTGAAACGTCACGTCACCGAAAGGAAGGTTGTTTCCGGCAACTTGAACGAGGGTTTGTTCATTGGCCGGCCAGGCCGTAAACCAACGAGGCTCATAATGCAGGCCCTCACCAGCTAAGTTCTGTTTGGCTACAAATCCCTTTAACTGACCGTCAACCACCATCGCAACGGCATTATAAGTGCGACCATCAATTCGCATCGGCAAGCCAAATGCGACGGCGATACCTTGGGTGTGTGGAATGAGATCTTCGACAAGCAGTTCAAGCGAAGTTGCCAGTACACCTTGAGACATAAAGGCGTCTTCGCATCCATAGCCCGAAATACATAACTCCGGGAGACAAAGCAGGTCCACCTGTTGAGCTTTAGCTTGCGCAATAGCTGAAAGAATATTCTGACAGTTTTGTTCCCAGGCAATCGGAGTTTGATTCAACGCAGCGGCCGCTAGCTTCATCCGTTTCATCATATGCTCCACTGAACTGAAATCATCAAATGCCGCAATTGTCAGACCCTATTCTTTATCCCGTAATTCTTTGATGGCTTTGGGAAGTAGCTTATCGACAAACCCACGTGCGCCACGCCCTTCTTCATCGATACGAAAATCAACATCGTCAACGATGAGCTGAACATCCGCTTTCCAGAATTCTTCCTTTTCTTTCATCGATAGTCCGTCCTCTAATGGGCGGACTAAACGCATCCCCACTCCAAGGGCCGGTCCACTCGTAAACCACCATGGGCTAAGAGGGATATTAGGATCTTCACCACGCCATTCATCATCACTTGACGGAAACCTTGAAGCACTACGACAATCCTGCGGATCCAAATCATAGTAGCCCCCACGAACCACACGCGGAAACAATTCCTTGGTCTTAACCAAAGCAGCAGACGTGGAAACTCGCTTACCATTAAATTTGGCGTAGCCATCTTCCAGCATCCCGTCCAAAACCCACTCGCAGGCATTCCCATACATGTCATAAAGGCCCCATGGATTAGGACTCTTTTGACCAACAGGATGTGTGGTTTCGTTTGAGTTTCCGTAATGCCAGCCGTAGTCATCCAAGTCTGCCGGATCATCACCGAAATGATAAGCCGTCTTAGTCCCCGCGCGACAAGCGTACTCCCATTCTGCTTCAGTCGGCAATCGATAGAAGCGGTCACTCATTAGCGACAACCACTTCGTATACTGTTTCGCAGCATACTGACTCATCGAAACAGCTGGTAGATCAGGCTCTTCACCATTGCGATAAGTGAAAGAGGTGTCGTAAAGATTTGACGGCGCTGAAATGACGAGTGGGCTGTTATCTTCGGACAGAAGACGCAATTTGTGGGTTTCAAAACCTTTGAAAATGTCATGCATTGACATATAGGATTTGTATTCTTTCCACGTCACTTCGTATTGGCCAATCCAGAAAGGGCGTATTTCCACTTCGAACTGAGGACCTTCCTGATCCTGACGATCAGCTTCCATGTCCGGGCTTCCAATCGTCGCAACACCTCCGGCGACTGGAATCATCTTATACTTGACGTCAGTACCAGGAATCACTGTCTCATATGGCACCATGTAGCCGCGTTCGGTCTTTACAGAAGGGCCTTCTTCAGGCTTTTCAAGTACCATTCCAAACGGCAGTTTCTCTTCAGCTGAGCAAACACTCGTCAGCAAAACCAGCAGACAAATCCCGGTAGACGTACGCATTTTCATCATCACTATTAAATCGCTTTCTCAATTCCATGCTTTGGCCGCGTAAGACACTCGCAGCATTCTTTGCAACTCTTAGTGAAGTATCGTTTGCCTTGGCTTCTGTGTAAAGAGAACGCACCGACTGTTGAGAGATATTCACCTAATGTTGGTTCGTTTTCAGATAATTTGCAAGTTGAGAGATAACTCGGTGGTGTTCTTTGTACAAACTCTTTCTCTGTCTCTTGGGAAATTTTCCTGTCCGTAAATACCCTAATCGTGTATTCCACTGAAGACGACAGAATGCTCCATCTGGAAACAGATCAAATTGATCGATACTGGTAACTGAATGGGCCAGAGACTGACTGATTAAACACAATCGGCGATCATGCCACGCCTGAACGATTTCCCGCGAGTTCATGAAGTTCGTCCCGCTTAAGAACAACACCTGACCGATGCCTGGTTGCTGGGTTGCCTGACCATACTCCTCTGCTTGCCCATACCATTGCCACCACTTCGACAAATCCTCCAGTTCCCGATAGATCGTCGCCGGTGAGAAAGGAAGACAATGGACCGTGGTAAACTCCTGTCGAAGTAAATGAGCCCGCAAACCCAACCCAATGCGAGCAGTCAGTAACAGTGTGAACCCGGCCAAAGAGATTGCCAACAATATTCCAGGATCGACCACGATTCACCTCCAAATCAACACAACTTAACTCTTACCAAGAATTGTCGGGAAGAATGGATATTTGTCATGTATTTGGGAATTCCATAAAGAATCGAATCACTCCGCCAGGGAGGGGGCAGGCTCCTCCTCATCCGTTTTCGGCATTAGATACACGGCTATTATTCCAAGCAAATACATGCACCCGCAAATACGCCCTACTGTGTCATAACGCCCTTCGAACTTTTCTTTAAGGATAAAGGCGGTCAAAACAATTAAGATCCCAACAATAATACGCCCAAAGTTAAAACTGACGCCACTCCCCGTCGAGCGAATTCTAGTATCAAACATCTCCGGTAAACAAAGCGGCAGCCAACCGAAGAAAAATCCGCTAAAGAAGCCAAGGCCTCGCACCCAAAACATAAAGTCATCATGACTCGGATCCGGCAACGCATATAAAAACTGAGTGCAAATAAATGCCAGAACACATAAACCTGCGTAGCTCAATCGGCGGCCAAGAAAAAACGCTAGCCCGCCACCCAACAAGCTGCTAATACTACCCGGCCAAGCTCGATGAAAGTTGGCCTCGGCCTTTAAATTTGTTTTTGTTTTTAGTTCAACTGTTTCAGCTTCATCAACTTCCATCTGGGCTGTTTCATTTTGCTTATCATAGTCAGCCGCCCAATAGTTGGCCCAATTCGCTACACCCCAACCACCAAACAGTGGAACAAAAGCTAGCACGATTCCAATCGCTGTCAACTTGGCATTCTTGCCACTAAAGACTTCCCCAAATGTCACAGGGCTCGGATCGCTCTGATTCGCGGTAGCCCCGTCTGCTTGCTCTGAGAGCCAGGAAGGAGACTCGGGTATAAAAAACCACGTAAAGATAGCTAACAGAATTGGTGCAGAACCTGCTTGAAGTGTCCAGTGCCAATCACCGGTGTTCACATCCTTATACATACACCATAGGGAAAACAACATAATCCCCACATTGGCCGAAGTACCCAATACTCCGGCCAAAATTGGTTTTGCAGTATTAGGCCAAGCTTCCTGAATGAGAGCCATTCCGTTGGGCCACATTCCGCCAATTCCCATACAGGTTATAAAACGCATAATCCAGAAGATATAAACATTCGGTGAAAGAGTAGATAGGAACGAGAAGATACTGTAGCAGGCAATACTGATAGCCATCGCTTTCGAACGGCCAAATCGGTCCCCTACCCATCCAAATAAATAACCACCGGCTGCAGCCCCAAAAAGAAACGCACAAACAAAAAAACCTGCCCATTGCGCCGCTGAGTCAGCCCTTGCTTCCCCGAGCAAGTCAGCGGCAGCTGGAAAGTGCACAATCCCATTAATGCTCATTTGCGTACCAGCAAACATCCATCCTAAGAAGGCCACTACTAAGATGAGTACTCTTTGATTCATACTCAAAGAGTCACCTGGTGGGTTAGTCCCTTTCGTTCCCATTACATCGCTAGCCATCTTTTTATATTCCTACTTAGTATCTACCACCTGAGTACCAGGTGACCTTAGAACACGCGACCTTTAATCATCAAACTTTACACAACGCCATTCATCACGATCGGATGTCACATCGATGACATTCCCATCAGGGTCGAGCACTTTGAAGGAACGCCCGGGACCTTCGGACAACTCAACTTCCGTCCGGTCTTTTACATCTCCTTTGGAGATCTCAGCACCCCACTTCACAGCCCGGTCCCAGATTTCCTGAAGATCATCCACGATCACACCAAAGTGAATATACTCATCACCTTCTTTAAATCCCGGACGATGACCATCGTAGGGCAACAGTGTAATATTGATGCAACCATCCGTGATGTCCATCGAATCACCCTGCGGACGCCAGGCAAAAAATTCAAAACCAATAACATTGGTATAAAAATCGCGAGACTTCTCGAGATTTGAACAGCGTAGTGCCATATGAGCCATGCGAGTGATCGCCATCTATACTTTCCTCAGGTCTTAGTGGATGCAGCTAGTCATTACGTAGATATGAAGCACCATTATACTAATATCGAAGGCCCCCGCCAAAACCGACTAAAGCTGGTAAGCTCCAGTTTGGTTTCTAAAAAAGCGACGACATTTTTTCACATACTCGGTTGCTGCTTCCAGAGTCTCGATTCCCTGTGCCTGATGAAGCGTGAAGCTACCACCATACTCGATATCACGTAAGCCCTGAAAAACCTGAGTGAAATCCACTCCACCTGTCTCCCATAAATACAGATGATGAAAGCGTACAGGGCCTCGACAATAGGTATCTAAGACTTCCGGCCCCTTGGGGTCAAGACGATGATTCTGTACATACACATTCATAATGTGAGGGGCGAGTCTTTGCAGCGTCTCGACACCATAATCCTGACCATTGAGTAACAGATTCGCAGGTTCATAGATGATGCCGAAGTTGTCACGGTCGATTTCTTTCAACACGTCCAGGATTTGATCAACTTCTTCAAACAAGCTGCTCGTATGACATTGATGCGCGAGGCGGATTCCACGTTCTGCCGCCAGCTCTGCCGCCTGTCGTGCAAAAGCAATATCGGTTTCGTTCTTCATGCAAACACGAATCAAATCACAATCAAATGCTTCCGCCACGTCGAGTGATGGGCGAATATTCCGCAAACTGTTTGGGCCTTCCGCATTATTAAGCGGAACATCGTAATCTGCCGTGACCATGGTCACGGGAAGATTTGCGGACGCTATTTTGGAAGCAAGCGTTTGCAGTTGTTCAGGGCTTGCTTCCACACCAGCACCGCTAGCTCGCATACAAATCGCACTCGCCCCTCCCTGCTTTACGATCCCGATAAACTCTTCGACGGGGACATTTAATTTTGTCTTACAGGTAGCCTCAACAATGCGAACGGAGACAGAAAGATACATGAAAGTGATTCCTGCAATGCAATATTTAGAGACAGACCAACCAGCCTTCATTGTAGAGCATCGTCTTTGAGGTCGACGTTCCACCATGTCAGAAGCGCACAAAAATACCCATCGACCGAAGCCGATGGGTACTTGTGAGGGTGCAGGGACTTGAACCCTGGACCTACGGATTAAAAGTCCGTTGCTCTACCAACTGAGCTACACCCTCAATATGAAACTTAGTTGAATGAGAAATCCTCAGTTTGTCAACCAGTCTATTACTCTAACAATTCGGCAATTTACGTTCCTAACTGTTCAAGAAATTCCTAAACTGTCGAGATTACTTCTGTCTTATGTTATAGAGACGTTCAGCTGTCCGAATGATGAGTTGATCGCCAGCAATGGACGGAGTCGCCATTGCCATATCTTCCACGTGTAATTTATTCTTGCCAACGACTTCAAATTCATCTCCAGCCTTAATGACAAATGTTTCGCCAAACTCATTAATGCAAAAAATATGCCCGCGATATGCCCAGGGTGAACTGGTGAAGGCTCGGCCCGCATTTAATCTTTGTTTTCCATAAATCTCTTTTCCTGTCTGGGCATCAAAACAGGCAAAAAACCCGCGATCATATAGCACATAAATACGACCTTCATACAAAATCGTACTCGGGTTGTAGGGAGCGGCCTGTTTCTGACACCAGGCTATGTATTCATTACTGGTCTCCCGATCTTGCAGACTGATATCCCCACTTGCGCCGGGCTTAATCGCAAATAAAGGTTTTTTCTGATCAAGCACATAGCCACTACTAACATAGAGTAAATCGTTCTCGGCATACGGCGTGGCAATCGTGATACTTGAGTTCCCTCCAAATTCGTACAATAGTTCTCCATCTAAACTGTAAACACGATTCATTCCCGTGCCGGGCGTAACGAGTTCAGTCCGCTGGGAGTTTTTCCATACAAACGGTGTCGCCCAGTTACTACCCTCGGGCCGCTTCGCCTGCCAAAGTTCTTGCCCCGTCTTCTTATTCAACGCTAACAACGTGGACTGTTCTTCATTGTCATCAACAATAAACAATTGGTCTTCATAAAGCACCGGAGAAGCTGCTGTTCCCCATCCATAACGGGTCTTAGTAACCTTACCGCGGCGTTCCCAAATCAACTCACCATCCAGATCTAAACAAAACACTCCCACATGTCCGAAAGATAAATACAACCGTTCGCCGTCAGTCACTCCCGTTTCTGAAGCATAGCTATTCTTAATGTGGACCGCGCCTCCCGGAATCCCTTGATGAACTTCTTTTTTCCAAACCAGGTCTCCAGATTCTAGATCGCGACAAATTACTACCCAATGATGCACACCTTCCGGTGGTTTGGAACGATCCCCACCGAAATACAGTCCTTTGCGAGCACCTTCCGTCATTCCTTCATTACTAACGGTCGTGTAGTAGATCTTGCCGGAGGTGATGATAGGCGAAGACCAACCGCGACCTTCCGTCTTCACTTCCCACTGGATACCGTTGCGTGTTTCATAATCCCACTCAACAGGCAATTGATTATTATCACTGATTCCACGTGAACCCGGCCCGCGAAACTGATGCCATTGCTGAGCCCATGTATGTCCCGTCAATATTTGAATCGATGTCAAAGTTATCAATGCGAGTAATATTTGTTTCATCTTGGTTTGTTTTCTTGGTTAAGTAATTTCTTAAACTTCTGTCGCGTCATCGTCGATTGAGTAAGCCGAAGAGGCTATATTGCATATAGTCAAACCGACACAATACTATTGCAACTATAACCGAAAGGACCTTCTGATGAAGCGATCTTGCATGAAGATCTGTGGAATGCTGGCCTTACTGGCGATGACTGCTATTCCGCTGAATGCCGAAGTCAAAACAGGAGATAGTGCTCCTGACTTCGCGTTAGCTGGCAGCGATGGCAAAGTCCACAAATTATCGGACTACCAAGGGAAGGTAGTTATTGTCGCATGGTTCCCTAAAGCATTTACTGGCGGTTGAACGGCCCAATGTGATTCGCTGCGTGTCAGCGGAGTAAAAAAAGGGTTTGATCTAAAACTACTTGGAGATCGAACATTTAGTGTTGCGGCTCGTGAAAAAGGCTCTGGTCTCGACAAGTTTGACGTGGCCTTCTTCACCGCAAGTTGTGACACGGCTGAAACCAACAAGCGTTATGCTGAATCTCTCCAACTGGATTACCCAATTCTTAGTGATCCACAAAAGAAGACTGCGCGTACCTATGGCGTTGTCAACGACGAGCGGCCGGTGCCTTTCCGTTGGACCTATATCATTAGCGCTGAGGGGAAAATTCTTCACGTCGACAAACAAGTGAACGCGAAAACACATGGCGCCGACCTCGTGAAAAAACTGAAAGAGTTGGGTGTCCAGCAAAAGTAACTTCACCCTCTGGCACGAAACTGCCCCATTACATTAGCTATTAATTCTCCTATATCTCTCAGCCCTCTGGGCTGAATGATCTGGGAGGAGTTCTTACTAGAACAGGAGATTCTCAGCCTCTCCCTCGGCGGTCCTAATTAGTTGTTCAAAGGCCGCTTCCGTTAGAATTTCAACGTCCTGTTGCTCCGCTTTTGCCAGTTTGCTACCGGCATTCTCACCCGCTACAAGGTAGTCCGTGTTTCCTGACACACTCGTCCCGGTCTTACCACCATGCTGAACAATCATGTCATGGATTTGACTACGCGTATAACTTGTCAGAGTGCCGGTCACGACGAATGTTTTCCCTGCAAATAAGTCGCTGAGTCGTTCATTACCTAAATCTTGCTGAACCATTTCAACACCGGCCTCTTCGAGTTCAGACAGCATCTCCTTACCGGGAGATGCGTGAATGAAACGATGCAGGCTCTCGGCAATCACTTCACCGATTTCATTGATTTCACTCAGTTGTTCGACACTCGCCCGCCGCAGTTTTTCAAGTGTCGTAAAGTGTTGGGCGATCGTGGCCGCGACTTGAGATCCCACGTGACGAATCGAAAGCGCGTTCAAGACTTTAGCTAATCCACGCTGCTTACTGTTCTGAATATTAACCACGACGTTTCTGGCAGACTTCTCTCCCATCCGATCCAACTCAGCAACTTGTACCGAAGACAGCGTGTATAGGTCCGCGTAATCAGAGACAAGCCCCGCAACGACTAACTGTTCGACCAGTTTATCCCCGAGTCCCTCGATATCCATCGCGTTACGGGTAGCGTAAAAACGGATTCTTTCGCGCAGTTGCGCGGGGCATTGATAATTTGGACAGCGAATGTAAACACCGCCCTCGTCTTTCACCACGGCAGTTTCACATTCCGGACAGTGTGTTGGGAATGGGAATTCCGGTAAATCCGTTTTACGTTCGTGCTTTTCGACTCGCACCACTCGCGGAATGATTTTCCCGGCTTTCTCAACAACGACCACGTCACCTATGCGAATATCTTTACGTTTAATTTCATCGGCATTGTGCAGACTCGATCGGCTAACCGTCGTTCCAGCCAACTCAACCGGTTCAAGTTCGGCTACGGGAGTGATTGCTCCTGTCTTACCAACTTGCACCGTAATATTTTTCAACTTCGTGATGGCCTCATAGCGTTCCCATTTGTAGGCAACGATCCAGCGGGGGCTTTTCGCTGTATTACCTAACGCTTCCCGTTGATTGAACTGATTCAGTTTGAGGACAATCCCATCCACTTCAAAATCGATGTCTTGAATTTCCTGCGTCAGAAATTCACAATGCGCGATCGCTTTTTCGAAGGTTGCGAAACTGGAAACGAACGGAGAGGCTGGAAGCCCATACCCTCGAATTTCATCCAGGAAATCCATATGTGAAGAACTACGAATTCCTTCACAATGCCCGATCCCGTGACAGAACATTCTTAGCTTACGCTCGGCACAAATACGGGGATCAAGTTGGCGTATACTTCCAGCTGTCGCGTTTCTCGTGTTCTTAAATGGTGAATCACCCCGAGCAATCTGACGTTCATTAATTTGTGCCAAATCATGGTTAGTCATATACACTTCACCACGGACTTCTAACAACGCTGGCAAATCATCGCCTAGAAGTCTTAACGGGATATCAGCAACGGTTCGGATGTTGTGAGTAATATCATCCCCCTGCTGACCGTTACCTCGAGTTAATGCTCTGGTTAGCACACCGTTTTCATATATAACCGAAGCCGCAACACCGTCGATCTTCAACTCCACCACCCACTCGGCTTCTCTTCCATCGAGTAAGTCTTTTGTTCGTTGACCAAATTTCCTTAACTCTTCAAGATTGTAAGTATTGTCGATCGACAACATGGGCAATCGATGGTCAACCGTTACCAAATATTCGACTGGCTGTTCGCCAACCCGCTTCGTAGGACTATCCGGAGAGTCATACTCCGGATAAAGCTGTTCAAGTTTATGAAGTTCCTGCATCAACTGATCGTATTCAAGATCGCTGATTTCGGGCTGAGCGTCGATGTAATAGCGTTTATTATGGCGCAGCAAATCACGGCGTAATCCGGCGATTTGTTCTTGTGCTTTTTTACTCATCGCTGCTATCCCTTTTACACGTTACCCGCAGACTCTTCTGCCTGATCATCAGTGGCCACTCCACGGTCACTCGAAGCCACCCCTAAACCCTCAAACGTTTTCGCCTGTTCTGACAAACCATCCGGATCATGAAGTTCGTCATAAGCGATCGCGGCAAACGTTAAAACACCAAGCACACCTAGTTCCGCCAGCATGAGATCAAATCCGTTTTCATCCAGGAAGCGAAATAATGGATGATCAGTATCGGCCGGATCACTCGATTCAGTTATCTCCTCGGACGCACGCAAGTACGTTACCGTCATGACCCCGTAGGACGTTGCCGTTAATGCAAAGACGATACCAACACAAATGAGCATTGTGTAAAAAGGATTTTTCTTTTTCTTATCGCTGGAAGCCACCTGACCCGGCCTTTCGTTCGCCCTTGCAATACCTGACCTACGTGATAGTCAAGTTCACCGTGATATATCTCAGATTACTGGATACTAGCTTATCTACTCGTTATCGAAAATCCCGCTTAACCCCTTCTTTCATGCCAGAATCAACTGGAATTCCGAATTCTAAAATTCTATCATGAGTGATTAGTGATCTGCCAAAGTACCTCACTGTATCCCCAGTGAAATATTGGAAACCGGTAGCAACGAATAAACACTGTTTAGATCTGAGCGGAGCTCATTTTGGCAGCCACAAACCACACTGTAAGCGATGATATACCGGTCGGTGAGGCCCTTGATATCCAACTACGCGGTGTGCATGTCCACAATCTCAAACACGTCGATCTAGACATTCCCCACAATCAGTTAGTCGCCTTCTGTGGCGTGAGCGGAAGTGGCAAGACGAGTCTGGCATTAGATACCCTCTATGCAGAAGGGCAACGTCGTTATATCGAAAGTTTTTCTGCCTATACCCGTCAGTTTCTTGATCGTCTAGAAAAACCGGCGGCGGATCGAATCGACGGTATCCCTCCGGCTATCGCAGTCACTCGAGGCAACCATAATCGAAGCAGTCGATCCACCATTGGGACAGCCACAGAAACCGCTGATTATCTTCGTCTACTGTTTGCTCGCATCGGAGAAATTACCTGTCATGGCTGTGGAAACATTATCCAAAGAGATTCACCTCAATCCGTGACCGATGAAATCTATAAGTTACCGGATCATTCACGTTTCATGGTGGGATTTGCAACCTCAATCTCAACCGAGACTTTCGAGTGGGGTAACCAACAGGACGAAGATTTCGATGGGGTCTCGGTACTTGAGAATTACCTTGCCCACTTTTTGGAAGATGGTTTTGTTCGCGTGATTGCAGGCGGAACTACTTATCGCCTCGAAGACGAAGGCTCCACCCTCATTGACTATTGCAAGAACTGTCTATCCAAAAGTGAAGAGTCCATCGAACTGCTCTTTATCGTAGACCGTTTGTCCTTACAGAGAGATGACAACTTCGATGGTCGCTTACGCGATTCGCTCGAACTTGTCTTCAGTCAGCCTGAATCGATCTGTGTGATTACGATAGAAGCCACTGAACCAATCAAGAAGTCGTTGAGAAATTCCGATCAGGTGGACATCGATGGTCGCGAATGGGTCCAACACCGTTTCAGTGCTGGTTATCGTTGCGACCAATGTAATCTCGAATATGCGACTCCGGAACCGAGACTCTATAGTTTCAATAGTCCATTGGGAGCGTGTACCGAATGCGAGGGATTTGGAAACATTATCGACAACGATATGGAGTTGATTGTTCCTGATTCGAGTAAATCCCTTCTTGAAGGCGCGATCGCCCCATGGAGGACCCCTGCTTACGAACACGAATTGCAGGAATTGCTGGCTTTGGCAGAAGACTATGAATTACCTGTCGATATTCCGTTCCGTGAGCTAACCAAGGCACATTTGAAGATTGTTCACGAAGGCGTGCCGGAACGTGAATTTGGCGGTCTAAATGGCTTCTTTGCCTGGCTGGAACGTCGCAAATACAAAATGCACCTACGCGTATTCCTCAGTCGCTGGAGAAGCTACCGGCAGTGTCCGAAATGTCGTGGCGACCGACTGAAATCCGAATCGTTGGCGACGAAAGTCGGGGGAAAAAGCATCGCCGAAATCTGTCAACTAAAGATTGGTGAAGCCATCGAGTTTTTCAAACAGATTAAATTTACCGAATGGCAACGCGAGGTTGCCCGACACGTGATTGAACAGATTCACTCCAGACTACACTACCTAAACACTGTCGGACTGGGATACTTAACACTGGACCGTACATTGCGCACGCTCAGCGGCGGTGAAGCTCAACGCGTGAGTCTTACTACGGCTTTGGGATCTAATCTGGTAAACATGCTTTATGTATTGGACGAGCCGACAGTCGGCCTCCACCCAAAAGATGTCAGGCATCTCTGCAAGGCCATTATGAGCTTAAAAGACCGAGGTAATACGGTAATTGTTGTAGACCACCAAGAAGAAATGCTGCGTAACGCTGATCAACTTATCGAGGTTGGACCTGGTGCTGGGGACCGCGGTGGAAAAATCACCTTTCAGGGTACCATCGAGGAGATGCTGTCCCAGGAAGACAATCTGACCGGCAGTTATATCGCCGGAACGCGTGGGGTCGTGATTCCCGAACGACGTCGCCCGGCCAATCGAGGCTGGCTTAAACTTAAGGGGGCTAGCGGGAATAATCTAAAAGACCTGACTGTCGAATTCCCACTTGGTGTCCTCTGCTTGGTCACCGGAGTAAGTGGTTCCGGCAAAAGTACACTTGTCCAGGACACCTTGTACGGTGCCGTCTGTCGTCGCAAGAGAAAAGATAGTACGAAACCACTTCCCTACACGGATATCGTGGGGGATGGTCAGATCGATGATATTATCCTTGTGGATCAAAGCCCTATCGGGCGTTCCCCTCGGTCAAACCCCGTAACCTACATTAAAGCTTTCGATCAAATCCGTGCAGTCTTCGCTGACACTTTAGAGGCCCGAACTCACAATTATTCTGCAGGTCACTTCAGCTTTAACGTGGACGGAGGCCGCTGTAGCGTTTGCAAAGGTGATGGCCAGTTGGAAATTGACATGCAATTTCTGGCCGATGTCTATATGAATTGCCCTCAATGTGGTGGGACCCGATACCGGGACGAAATATTGAACGTCACTTACCGAGGCTTAAATATTGCCGACGTTCTGGGAATGACCGTCCGCGAGGCATTCTCCTTCTTCCGTGGTCAGAATAAAGTCCAGACGAAACTCAAACGTCTTATCGACGTTGGGCTGGACTACCTGCAACTTGGACAACCCGCTAACACCCTCTCTTCCGGTGAAGCTCAACGGCTGAAATTAGCTGCGTACATGTCGACGCACAAACGCAATCGCACCTTGTTTATTCTGGATGAGCCTTCGACCGGCCTGCACTTCAATGACATCCTGCAACTTCAGGATTGCTTCGACACACTCTTAGCACTCGGGCATTCACTAATTGTTGTCGAACACAACCTACAACTCATGAAAGCGGCCGACTATATTATCGATATTGGTCCTGGAGCAGCAGATGAAGGAGGAACCGTGATCGCCCAGGGGACCCCCGAAGACCTCACTCGAATTGAAGCATCCCATACCGGACGCTTTCTTCGAGACGTGCTCAATATCGCCTAGGAAAAACATGTCGCAAACCGATTCCACCCCTACTCCGAAACTCTTTTACAGGAACCTCAATAGCGTTCGGGTGTCCGTCTATGCTTCAATCGATGGTGTATTCCGTTGGGCCGATGGGTGGAGAATAGACGGCGATGTCTACGGCCCACACTGCAGACTAAGTGACACGCTGCCTGCAAGAATAAAGCTTCAGGATCTTGGCCCGGGCAACTCGCCACTATCGTCAGCAATCGTCCCTGATCCCTGCCCCTGGTCTGCTGAATTACCTGCCACCTATAAAGTCACTACAAAAATCCGCCAAAACAATGAACTCATTCAGTCCGAGGTACAACAGGTCGCTTTTAAAACACTGACCGCAAAGGCGAACAAACTGGAATTAACCGATCTGAATGGATTTACAAAGCGATGGGTTCTGCGGGCTGCCGCCGGAACAGTCAACTCGGCATTAAGTGACGGTGGGGATGAATGTCGTGAGCTCCGACTTTCACGAATTATTAGCGCGCCGGGTACCGATGATTGCCGCCGCGCTACCGAGGAGGGACTCTGGCTCATCGCAGTATGCGATCCAACAGACTCACCGTTACAACAACAGCTTGACTGCCTGAGTCAGTGGCCGTGTGTTGCTTGCTGTATCCTGCCAGCAGGAACGGATTTAAAAAACATCGAACAACCAGACCACTTACTTCTGGGGACTTACTTAACGAACAATCAGGAGGCCCCTGAATGGGCTGAGATAATCATCGCGGACGCCGTAAACCCTGTGGAGTTCAACGCTCGTTGGGATTCCTCTGTAATTCCAGTTATTGCACATCAGTTGACCTCATACAATAATGATCGAAATGCACGAGAAAAATGTGCGGCCTTGCAAGCGAGTCTGGCTCCGCAAACAAATTATGCAGGCTACGTTATCAGCAAACAGTCACTTTACTAAGTTCAGGATTACCAGATTTGAGTCAGGACATCCCCGAAGAATTGCAACGCTATGTTCGCCAAATGCGATACGCTCCATTGGGCATTGAGGGCCAACTTCAATTAGCTCAAGGCCGAGTATTGATCTGCGGTTGCGGAGCATTGGGAAGTGTTCTGGCGAATACACTGGCACGCGCTGGTGTTGGTTTTTTGAGAATTGTTGATCGCGACTTTTTGGAGTGGAACAACCTTCAACGGCAGGTATTGTACACCGAGCATGACGTAAAAGTAGGCCTTCCTAAGGCTATCGCAGCCAAAGCCCACCTAGACCAGATCAACTCTGAGATCGAAATTGAGGCCGTTGTGGCTAATGTATCTGCCGAAAACATTAGCGAGTTGATCGATTCCGTCGATTGCATCGTTGACGGAACCGACAACTTCGAAACTCGATTCCTGCTCAATGATGCGGCCATCAAACATAACATTCCTTGGGTCTACGGAGGGTGTATCGGAAGTGAGGGGCAAACCATGACCATTCTACCAGGGGAAACCCCCTGCCTTCACTGCCTCATGCACGGTGGACCTCCGCCGCCGGGCACCACACCAACCTGTGACTCAACTGGAATCCTCTCTCCCATTATTAATGTCATTGCTTCACTACAAGCCTTGGAAGTGATCAAAATCGTCAGTGGTAATCGTGACAGGATCAGTCGAACATTACAGATTTTTGACCTCTGGGACAATCAAATTAGGCAAGTAAAACTAGGGCGGTTAAAAGAAACTGGTGAATGCCCAACCTGTCACACGCATCAATTTGACTGGTTAACCGGAAAACTGGGGAGCCAATCAGCTATTCTTTGTGGGCGAAACGCCGTCCAATTGTCATTCTCTGGTGAATCACAAATCAATCTGGAACACCTTCGTCAGAAGCTTCATGGTCTGGGCGAGGTCAACAGCAACCCTTTTCTTTTAAGAGCTTTGATTGACGAATTTGAACTTACAGTCTTTGCTGACGGTCGGGCTATCATCAAAGGGACTGAAGACGAAGTCGTTGCGCGTAATGTATATGCAAAATATATCGGGAACTAGGGTTATTTGAAGGATATTTCAGACCTCTGAGTTAACGGAAATTGCCTAGGTTTACCTTGCTAGGTTCCCATTTGCAAAATAGAATCGATGGGTTGGGGCCTTGCTTATTGCTTGCTTCCAAAACTATTGATCCGTTCATACAGATTTACAACAAGGAACGCGGAATGAAACGCTTCTTTTGCTTCACAGTACTAATGCTGTCTGCCGTTATCGTCGGCTGCGATTCGGGCGATGACAGCAGTTCGAATGCTACCCCAGAAATTCCGAATAATACGGGCTCCAATGTGGTAAGTACTCCCACAGTTGCCTATGTTACCAATGGCATCGCTTCCTTCTGGGATATCGCAGAAGCCGGTGCTCAACAAGCTGGGAAAGATCTCAAAGTTGACGTTCAAGTCCATATGCCTGTCGACGGAGTACAGGATCAAAAGCGAATGCTCGAAGATCTTATTACACAACAGGTTGATGGTGTCGCCGTTAGCCCTATCGACTCTGACAACCAAATAGACCTGCTAAATCTGGTTGCCGATGCAACTACTCTGATCACTCACGACTCCGATGCTGCTGATTCAAACCGAGAACTGTACATCGGAATGAGTAACTACGACGCTGGCTGGATGTGTGGTCAATTGATCGAAGAAGCCACCGCAGACGTGGCTGGCCAGGTTTCCATCATGATCTTTGTTGGTCGTTTGGAACAAGTGAATGCACGTCAGCGTCGTCAGGGCTTAATTGACTACCTGATGAAAAGAGAAAAAGACGATCAACGTTACGACAAACCCGGTCAAGTAATCGAGAACGATCGTTTCTCAATCCTCGGCACCCGTACCGACGATTTTGATGCCAACAAATGTAAGTCCTACGTTGAAGATACCCTGACTGCCTATCCGGACATTACCTGCATGGTTGGTCTGTTCGCATATAACCCACCGCAAATCCTGGAAGCTTTGACTTCAGCGGACAAACTGAATGAAGTTCACGTGATTGGCTTCGATGAAGATGCTCAAACTCTACAGGCGATTGTCGATGGAACTTGCTACGGCACCGTGGTACAGAATCCTTATCAATACGGCTATCAATCAGTGAAAGTACTGGCTGAGCACGCGACTGGTGTGAAGGATATTTCTGACCTTGAGGACTTCATTGACATTCCAGCACGTAAGATTATGAAAGACAATGTGCAGGAGTTCTGGGACGAGTTGAAAAAATTGACCGGCGAAAACAATGCTGATGAAGGAAGCGATTCAGCAGAGTAAGACCCCAACGATCGTTATTATCGAAATCTAACTGGGGACTGTCTTTCAGTGTTGAATACAGTCCCCAGTTTTTTTTGATTTGAGAACAACATGTTGCAGCAAAAACTCATCCTTAACGTTGAAAATCTCACCAAACGCTTTCCAGGCGTGGTGGCATTGAACAACGTCAAATTGCAATTGCACGAAGGAGAGTTTCTGGCACTGATTGGAGAGAACGGGGCTGGTAAAAGCACATTGATGAAGATTCTTGCCGGAGTACAACTTCAAGATGAAGGTACCGTCGAAGTTTTTGGTGAAACCGTCCGCATGGACAGCGTGAAGACAGCTCAGCACCACGGAATCGCACTAATTCATCAAGAACTCAATCTAAGTGAAAATCTCAGTATTGCTGCGAATATTTTTCTCGGTCGGGAACCAGCTAAAGTGGGCTTTATTGACAAAGCGACGATTCGTTGTGAAGCTCAGCGATTCCTCGACATGGTAGGCTTAAAAATCAATTCGGAGACCCTTGCCGGAGATCTGTCGATCGGCCAGCAGCAACTTGTCGAAATCGCCAAGGCACTTAGCATTGATGCTCGTATCCTCATTATGGATGAACCTACATCCAGCCTAAGTGCCGGTGAATCCGAGCGACTATTTGAAGTGATCGCAGAGTTACGCACACGGGGCGTGAGTATTATCTACATTTCCCACCGATTAGGAGAAGTCAAAATGCTTTCCGATCGCGTAACAGTCTTCCGTGATGGACAATATGCGGGTGACCTATGCGGGGAGGAAATTACGCATGATGCCATGGTGAAACACATGGTCGGGCGTGATATTTCACAATACTATTCACACGAACCAAATCCAATCGGCGATGTCATTCTCGAAGTCTCCAATCTGAGGACTCAGGCAAACCCGGAACACGAATTATCCTTTAAGGTTCATGAAGGCGAGATCGTTGGCATTTCCGGACTCGTCGGAGCAGGTCGCACTGAATTATTAGATGCCTTGTTTGGAGTGGCTCCGGCAATCTCCGGAACCATTGCAGTTGCAGGTCAGGAAGTCGAGCTCAATTCTCCCAGCGATGCCATTGCTCTCGGGTTAGCACTTGTCCCGGAAGACCGTAAAGGTCAGGGCTTGGTACTTCAAATGAGTGTCAAGGAGAACACAAGCATGGCTTCCCTCAAAGCTCATGCCATTAACGGCATTTTCAGAAATGCCGAAAGAGAAGCGCTGGACACTGACGAAATGATCGCAAGGCTCAGTACTAAAACTCCCCATGCCGATCAAACCGCTGGTTTTCTTTCCGGTGGAAACCAGCAAAAGGTCGTGCTTGGTAAATGGCTTGCCACTTCACCGACACTATTACTTCTGGACGAACCAACCCGTGGCATTGACATCGGTGCCAAACAGGAAATCTATCAATTAATGGAAGAGCTTGCCTCGCAGGGTATGGCCGTCTTGTTTGTTTCCAGTGAACTGGAAGAAATCATTGGCATGTCAGATCGGACGATCGTTATGCACGAAGGCAAAATAACCGGTGAATTACGCCGGGAAGATTTGGCCGAAGAATCAATCATGCATCTGGCCACCGGCGGTGTTCAACACTAAATCCATTGCATAAGTTTAACTCCTCTAATTACGAAGGTGTCATCGAATGAATAAGATCATGGGAATTCTGATGCTACTGGTATTTGCCTGTATCGCTACGAATATCCTTAGTGGTGGCAGTTTTGTAATTCCATTTAACTTACAAAACCTGATGGTACGAACGTCTCTGTTTGGAATCATCGGTATTGGAGTGGCATTTGTTATCATCACGGGAGGGATAGACCTGTCCATTGGATCTATGATCGGTCTGATCGGCTGCCTGATGACCATTACCCTTATTGATAAAGAACTCGGGATTGTTCCAACATTGCTTATCGTTTTGGGCGTCTCTATTCTGCTCGGATTCGTTCACGGGTTATTGATCACAAAAGCTCACTTACAACCGTTTGTGGTGACGCTCTGCGGTTTACTGATTTATCGTGGTGTAGCCCGTTGGATCACGGGCGACTCGACCGGGGGATTTGGTAAACAATACAACGATTCCCTTCGTTTGCTAGCAACAGGCAAGCCGTTCTCGACAGCCGCAGTCTTCATTGTTATAGGCATCGCAGTTACCCTGTTTTGCATCTACAAAATCGTACAGATGATGCGGAAATCGGAAGGAAAGCCACTGAACTGGATAATCGGTGCTGTGATTAGCATTTGTATAGCCATCAGTGGCGCCAGCCGATTCAAGAATGTCTCGGAAACTCAGGTTCTGCAACTGAGCAAAGGGACGTCAGTAAACATTATGAGTAAACGTGATCCCACAAAGCTCGACATTTCTAAATTTGATGCAGACAAACCTGGTAGACGCCCCAGCCAGTTCATGCCCGAAATTCTGTTGAACTACGTTGGGTATTTGGCAATCCCATTGGCCGTGAGTCTGGCATTTGTTTTTCTAAAGAGAGATACCAATACGGCTTTACTCTCACTTGGTTTGCTGATTTCAGGAGCCACATTAACTCTGTGGGCTTCCAGTTATGTCAGCAGCTTATTTGAGGAAAGAAAAGATGTCGGATTACTGGCCATCACAGAAGTCATTGTCACGCTAGGTATCTTTATTGCCGGTGTGGACAGATTTCTTAAAGGCGTCTATCGCTCCTTACCTGAGTATCGAGGTCTTCTGTCGATTACTTGTATTCTGAGCCTATGCTGGTTGGTGAGTCAAACTCCGATTTGCCGAACACTAGTTCCAACGCCAATGGTATTCTTAGCCGCCATTTCTACGGCAGCCGCAATTTTCCTCAACAAGACTATCTATGGGCGATACTTACTCGCTTTGGGGAATAATGAATCTGCGGCTCGTCTAAGTGGCATTAACACGGACAGAATGATCATTCTGGCTTATGTCATCTGCGCCTTTTGCACTGCCATCGGCGGGATACTATTTGCCTTAGACGGCAACTCAATCCAGCCGGCTAATCACGGGAATTTCTACGAACTCTATGCAATTGCTGCCGCTGTCCTTGGAGGTTGTAGCCTGCGTGGTGGGGAAGGTAGTATCGCGGGAGTAGTGATTGGTGCTGCTGTGATGCGAGTCCTATACAATTCAATCACCTTGCTCAAAATCCCAACTTCGCTGGAATTCGCCATTATCGGCGTTGTCATCATGATTGGTGTTCTGGCCGACGAATTTGTTAAAAAACTGAATCACGCTAAACGTCAACAGGAAGAAGTCGAACGAGCCAACCTTGTTGAAGAATAGCTTTCTTACTAGAATGGAGGCTCGATGCAGCAGGAATGTATGCCGGCTGCAAATAGTAGTCTTCGTACGACCTCTTTACTATTTAGGAAATATAATCATGAAAAAAGCATTCCTTATGATGCTATTCGTATTCAGCGTAGTCATCGCTGGATGTGGTGAACAAAAAGCTGAAGTACCTGCTGATCCCAATGCAGATAACGTTTCGAGTGGGATGGACGAGTCAACAGAAACACCTGAAGATCCAGGTGCAGAAGGCGAAGGCGAAAACTCATCTGACGGTTAATTGCCAGTTCATTTGAGCATAGCTTAAATCATTAAAAGGCGTGGGTAGTTTTACTGCTCACGCCTTTTACATGCTCTCAGCGATACGCATCACATCATACCGCTCGCTCTCTCTAGCAATAATCAAATGGCGACTTATGTTTGTAAGCGCAATAAATCAGATCCATTGGATGCATCACCCGTACGCTTTGATCCTGTACCCGACGTTCGCGGTCAATCTGCATTAAACAGCCCGAATTGGCCGTCAGCACAATACTAGCACCTGTCTCTCTAATGTTCCCTAACTTCCGGTTACTCAACTGATCCGCCATTTCTGTTTCAGTCAGGTTGTAAGTTCCCGCAGCACCACAACACATGTCACTTTCAGGAAGGTCGACTAATTCAACTCCAGGTATCTGACCAATAATATTCCGTGGCTGCTGACGTACTTTCTGGGCATGAGCTAAATGACAAGCATCATGATAGGTCACTTTGACATCGAGCGGAGCTTTCGGCGGGATAAATCCTAACTCGTCAAGAAACTCATGGACATCCTTAACTTTTGACGCGAATCCACTGCGAGCTTCCGCTGTTTCCTCGTCATTCCAGAGATGAGCGTAGTCTTTCAACATAGAACCACACCCCGCAACATTGATAATGATGGCGTCAATGTCATCCCGATCAAATGCTTTTAAGTTGTTCGCAGCCATCTCTACTGCAGGCTCTTCACTACCCGTGTGATAATGAATCGCTCCACAACACCCCTGACTTTCAGGAACAATCACATCGCATCCATTTTGTTGAAGCACATGCGCAGTGGCATAGTTGGTTTGGGCAAAGACTTCACTCTGCACACAACCTGTAAATAGAGCGACGCGAGCGCGTCGCTTTCCAATCGCAGGCATGACGTGTTCCAATTTCCCGTCTGCCCGACGAAGCTTGGGAAGCAAGGTAGCCATTCGACCTAATCTAGGTGGCAAAAGTCTCCATAGCCCGGTAGCTAACATCAACGAATCAAGTTTTAATGTTTGGGCGAGTCGTGCAAAGCTCAATGCCTTTCGTAATCGCTTAGGATGTGGGAAGAGACCGAAGAGAATAAACTTATGAAACCAATCGTTCGTCTTCGTCTCACTATCGACCTCCTTTTCCATTTCCAAACGGAAGGGTTCAATGAGACGACCATACTGAACTCCGGAAGGGCAAGCCGTTTCACAACTACGACAATCAAGACATAGCTCCAAATGCCGTCTTACGTTTTTATTGAGATCCACACGGCCATCGGTCACAGCTCGCATAAGGTAAATCCGTCCGCGAGGAGAATCGTTTTCATTGCCTGTCATGACGTACGTGGGGCATGCCTGAGTACACAAGCCGCAATGAACACAGTCTAGAAAGTACTCATAGTCGATCTTCTCACCTGGATTAAACGATTCCACAGGTAACGGATTCTCGCCTCGCTCAGGATTTATTACTTCCCCTAGTATTGATGGTTCACTCATTGATATACAAACCTGCCGGGATTCAAAATTCCTCGAGGATCAAATTGCTCTTTAATACGATGATGCAGCCATTCGGGGGCTGCTAAATGGCCCCACATGGTACCTAACGTCAAATTCTCCGGGTTTGAACAGCGTAATGTTTCAACGTGACCATGATAAGTCGTCGCCAGTGGACCAAGTTCAGTAACAACAATTCCTGAAATACCTCGGTCAGGTATTTCATCAAACCCAACGGTAACCACGCCATTACCGGCGTCCGACTGAATCGTACAACTCGGATCCAATGCGCGACATGTTTCAATCACCGGGACTGCGCCGCTGGAAACAGTTTTCACTTGGATGGTCAATTCACGTTCTTCAGCCGGGAATTCCTGAATCTGTTCCCATAACTCAAAATGAGTTTCACTGGTCAGAACGGAAGCTCCCGGAGCCCCCTGATTCTTCAGGTCATCAATCAATCGTCGCTGTCCCCAAGCTGTCTCTACAGCCGTACCGCTCAATTGAACAACCAGGGTCAGATTATCTTTGAAGTTACCTGTCAGTTCATTCCATGCATTACCATAAAGTAGCTCAATGGCTGAAGGGACCGTCGGCGATTCCAACAACATCGCAACGCACGCCTCCGCTATATCCGCATGCTCGACTCCCACAACAACCGTCACGGACTCTTCAGGCAGTGGCTTGAGCTTCACGGTAGTCTGGGTAATGATCCCCAGTGTTCCTACAGAACCGGTCAACAGTTTACAGAAGTCATAGCCCGCAACGTTTTTAACAACCCGGCCGCCACCATGAAAAACCTGACCTTTACCATTGACCGCTTCAATACCGATCACATAGTCTCGCACAGTACCAAAACCAAAACGCCGAGCTCCATTCGTATTCGTGGAAATGACTCCGCCAAGTGTTGCGCGCGATTGCTGCGGTACGTCAAGCGGCAGCATCAGGCCTTCTTTAGCCAATGCATCGTTCAAGGTTTGCATCGTGATGCCAGTTTCCACGGTGATTGTTAGATCTTTCACCGGGAAGTCAACAATATTGTTCAATTGGGTGGTGGACATACCCCAACCATCGTTCTTGGCTGCCAAACCATAGTGAATGGCTGTTTGACCTCCAAGTGGATAAACAGCTATTTCCTGATCGTGTGCCTGTTGGACCAATGCAGCCAATTCAGCAACCGTTGTTGGCTCCAGCCTCTGAGTGATCGGTAATTGGTAAGTTGAATCTGTCACTTGGGTTTCTTCTTATCTCATGGTTCGCAGACGCTACTGCTTCACTACATCGCTACCATCTTACTAGGAGCTTTGCGTTCCATCCCACAGGCTCCAGCTGTAGGCAGCATTTTATCGGGACTAAGTCGATTGTTCGGGTTAAATGCCTTTCGCAATGCAGCCATCACGTCCAGATCCTCTTCCGAAAACATTTGTTTCATAAACTTTACTTTCTCGACCCCGATACCGTGTTCACCTGTCACACTTCCACCAGCATCTAAACAGGCCTGCAGAATTTCGCCCCCCGCCTGCAACACTCTCTGGGTTTGAGATGGATCACGTTCATCGAACAACATAACCGGATGAATATTACCATCACCGGCATGGAAGACATTCACAATTCGAATGTCATACTTCCTTCCAATCGCCATGATCGTTTTATACATCTGAGGAATTTGAGTCCGCGGAACAACCCCATCCTGTGTTACTAAACTAGAAGCCAAACGCCCAATCGCGCCAAAAGCCTGTTTTCTGGCTTTCCATAATTGTTGACGATGCTGCTCGTTCTCAGCTTGCCGTACTTCGCGAGCACCGACGCTTTTACAAATCTCAATAATCTGATCTCGCTGGGTATCCAGGCCGGCTTCGATACCATCGACTTCGATAATTAAAATGGCTTCCGCATCGAGCGGAAAACCAAACTGAAAGGCTTCTTCCAGTGCCACCATAATATCATGGTCTACCATTTCCAGTGCCGCTGGAATGATTCCGGCACCAATAATAGCACTAATTGCGTTCGTGGCATCATCAACACTATCAAAAACCCCCAGCATCGTACGGACGCCTTCCGGGTTTCGTGTCAGACGCACCCAGACACGAGTCACAACAGCCAAAGTCCCTTCACTGCCGACCATTACTCCGGCTAAATCAAGTCCGGCAGGATCTGCATTCGGGCCCCCTAGCCGAAAGATTTCACCCTCGGAGCTAACAGCCTCCACTCCGAGTACATGGTTCACTGTCACACCATACTTCAAAGTATGTGGACCACCGGAATTAGTCGCAACATTTCCTCCAATCGTACAAGCACCCTGACTGGAAGGATCCGGAGCGTAATGATAACCCGTACCGGCCAAGGCCTGAGTAAGTCGAATGTTAACCACCCCCGGCTGTACAATCGCATAACGATCACGAAGATCAATTTCTTCAATCTCTTTCATGCGAGTTAAGACGAGCATCACCCCACCACCAACCGCTAAGGTGCCGCCGGCAAGACTGGTACCCGCTCCCCGTGGCAAAAAGGGAATCTCATGGCGATTACAAGCTTTGATGACCGCAGCTACCTGTTCCGTCGTTGTCGGAAAGACAACGACATCCGGGCAACTCTTTTCAATCGTAAAGCCATCACATTCAAAAACCATCCGATCGGACTGGGCGGTTAGCACACCATCACTACCAATAATTTTTTGAAGCTCATGAACCAGAGCAACTGGAATACCCTTATCCAGATCAACTGGACCGTCCATCGAATTCTCCTCGATTATTCCTCATCAATGACAAAAATTTATTATAGCAATCAAATGCCAATCGTCTGTCTCGGGCACATGAAATCCTTAGAATCCAAACTCTAATTATTTGTGTTGCAACTCAGCTCCAAAGCGAAATCTAACAGGCCTGTTTAAGATTCAATCTGCTCGGAGAGATGTTCGAGAATCGTCTTGCCGATTTTCAAAGAGCTTGTGGCCGCCGGACTAGGAGCATTACAAACATTTATAATTCTCGGGGAAGACAGGATAATGAAGTCATCGATCAATTCCCCATCTGTTCCGAGCAATTGTGCTCTTACGCCGGCACGACCTCGAATAAGATCATCTTCTGTCACCATCGGAACGAGTCGCTGCAGGGCCTTAACAAATGCCTTCTTGCTAAAAGAACGCCACATTTCTCCCAGACCCATTTTCCAGTGCTTCGCAGCCATCCGACGGAAGCCTTTGTAAGACAACGCTTCGGCCAAATCTCGCAAGTTGACATCTCGTTTTCGGTATCCCTCACGAGCAAATGCGAGAACGGCATTCGGCCCACACTCCATCCGACCATCAATCATACGCGTAAAGTGAACTCCCAAAAACGGAAACCGAGGATTCGGAACTGGATAGATCAAATGGTTGCATAAATGATAGGACTCAGGCTTTAAATCGTAGTATTCCCCTCGAAACGGGACGACTTTCGATTTGGGACGTTCACCCGTTTTCTTTGCGACCCGATCGCAGAACAGTCCTGTGCAGTTAATCATGTACTCTCCGTGGAAATCCCCCGCTGATGTTTCCACAACCACTTCGCCATTACCCTTTTGAACACCTCGGACGAAAGCATCATTCACAACCTGACCACCGCGTTCTTCAAGTTTCTGAGCTAAGCGAATAGCAACGTCCCGGTATCCCACAATTCCAGCATCTGGCACCCAAATCGCTTTGATCCCTGCCGTGTGCGGTTCTATTTCACATAATCGCTCGCGGTCGATAACCTCACAACGCACACCATTCTTTTGGCCACGCTGATAGATATTCATCAATCGTTCAACTTCCGAATCATTCACAGCCACAATGACTTTGCCACAAATATCATAGGGAACCCCTTCTTCCTTACAAAACTCTTCCATCATCGTACGACCTTCGCGACAATTCAAAGCTTTTAAGGATCCCGGTTTGTAGTAGATACCCGAATGGATGACACCCGAATTACTCCCCGTCTGATGAACCCCAACCGAAGATTCCTTCTCAATCACTGTGACTTTCATGTGAGGATATTTATTCGTAATTTGATAAGCCGTGGCTAATCCTACAATCCCGCCCCCAGCAATCACTACATCACTCTTACCACTCATAAGTCCAAACAACCACTTCCTCTTTCTGACCTGCGAAAAGTTGAATATTGTTCCGCAACAGACGTTTATCTATAATTTCCCAAAGGTGCAACCATCCTATTGTACTATCTCATGCCGCTACGAATTGGCATGTCCTTATACCCTACCAAACAAAGGTTTTGCTCTCATGGCACTCCGAATTCTTTCTCCTCCCAAATTTACTGCTCTCCTCACTCTGCTTTTGTTGGGATCGACACACAGCTTACAAGGTCAAGCGACTGCTGATTATCCTCAAACGACATATCAGGCACTGCTTCAGGATGACGCCACCACGGATTCATCCGAAAAGCCCCAACAACAGGATGAGGAACTTTATGAACTCATCAAATTGCTCGTTGACACTCTCGATCAAATCGATCGAAACTATGTGAAAGAAGTTGACCGTCGGGAGCTTATTGATGGAGCTATTCAGGGAATGTTGGGGAAACTCGATAGACACTCAAACTATATTCCCCCGTCGAATGTTGACAACTTTAAGTCACGTGTTGAAAACGAATTTGGTGGTATAGGAATCCGCATCAGAAATGACGATGGCAAACCAACGATCATTACTCCCATGTTTGGCAGTCCAGCATACAAAGCTGGCATCCGCCCTGGTGACGTTATCTTATCCATTGATGAGCAAACAACTGAAGGCAAGAGTCCTAACGACATTGTGAATGCACTGAAGGGTAAGATTGGCAGTAAGGTAAAACTGGCTCTTCACACGCCCTCATCAAACGAATCAGCAACAGTCGAAGTCGAACGAAGTTTAATCCGTGTCAAATCTGTACTCGGAGCGGCGCGCAATGAGGATGACACTTGGAACTACTTCCTTGATAAAAAGAATAAAATTGGCTATCTGTTAGTCACCAATTTCGGGCGACATACCACTGGAGAGATCCTTGATGTGGTCAAAGGCTTAAAAAGCGAGGGGGTGAAAGGGTTGATCGTGGATCTGCGTTATAATCCAGGCGGACTGCTTTCCGCCGCCATCCAAATTTCAGATATGTTTGTAAAAGAAGGTCGCATTGTCAGTACCGAAGGCCGGGTCACACCAAAACGAATCTGGGACGCAAAAGCCGCAGGCACGTTTGACGATTTTCCAATGGCTATTCTCATCAATCAGTTCAGTGCGAGTGCGAGCGAAATCCTGTCAGCCTGCTTACAAGACCATGAACGTGCTGTTATCGTTGGCCAGAGGTCATTCGGTAAAGGGAGTGTTCAAAACCTTATTGAACTTGAGGATGGCAAGAGCGTCCTGAAGTTAACGACGGCAGGGTACTTCCGACCAAGTGGTAAGAATATCGACAAACCGTCCGCTGATGGAAGTGACGAATGGGGCGTCTCGCCAAATAACGGTTTTGAAGTTACCTTTAATGAGGAACAAAACCGTCTACTGCGAGAGGCACGGCGAGATTATGACATCGTCCTCAACGGAGCCACACACAACCCACGTGAAGGCAAAGAATACTTAAAGTTGATTGATACTCAACTTTTAACTGCTCAAAATTATCTTTATACCGAGCTTTCACTTCCGACGATCGAAATCCCTGAAATGGAAGACAACTCGGACGCTGAACCAAAAGAAGCCTCACAACCGGAAAAGAATAACGAGACAAAACGGCCGTTTAAACGTCCCAAAAAACGTCAGCCGGTAGAATAGAACAACAAATGAAAATACTCACGATTGAATCAACGTGCGATGAAACGGCGGCGGCTGTCATTACTGATCAATTTGATGTCCTCAGCAGTATTGTTGCTTCCCAGGAAGAGTTACATCAGAAATTCAATGGTGTTGTACCTGAAATTGCGGCTCGCGCCCATGTCGAGCGAATCCTTCCGGTCATTGCCGAAACACTCGAGCGCGCAGGCATCGGCCTTTCCGACCTCGATGCCATCGCTGTTGCCAACGAGCCCGGATTAGCAGGCTCATTACTTGTCGGGGTCGTGGCGGCCAAGGCTTTGTGTCTGGCTCATGAAATTCCGTTAATTGCCGTCAATCACCTTCAGGCCCATATCTTTGCCTGCCGTCTGGCAGCTGGAAAAAATGTGTTTCCCTGCGTAGGCTTGATCGTTAGTGGTGGGCATTCCAATCTTTATAAGTGTAATACGGCGCTCGATTTCACTCCACTTGGTGGAACCATCGATGATGCGGCTGGTGAAGCATTTGATAAAGTCGCCACCATGCTGGGACTTCCCTATCCTGGTGGTCCCTCGATCTCGAAAGTCGCACTAAAAGGAGACGAGCAAGCTTATCAATTCCCTCGGCCATTTCTCAAGGATAAAAATTCGCTTGATTTCTCGTTTAGCGGATTGAAGACCGCCGTCCGATACGAAATCGCCGGTCAGGGGCAAGTGGACTTTAGTAAACTTCAGATTCCCGAGTCGAAGATCGCAGATGTGGCTGCGAGCTTTCAGGCGGCTGTGGTCGACTGCCTAGCCGGTAAGGCCCTGCTAGCGTTACAGAAGTCAGAAATGAATACGTTGTGCGTCGGTGGGGGAGTAGCCGCCAATCACGTCTTACGAGAACGCTTACAAAGTGAATGTCAGGCGGCGGACGTTACATTACACATTGCGCCGTTCAAACTATGCACTGATAACGCAGTGATGGGAGCCATCGCGATTGAACGCCTGAATGCAGGTTTGCTAGAGGATCTTTCGCTTGATATTTCTCCCGGTTTAATGAGAATTGGAAGGAGCTAATTATCGATAGCTGCCAGTGCCAATTGCAATAAAAAAGGCCGGACATAAACTGTCCGGCCCTTTTCTTTTTTTACTTCTCGATAGCTTAGTTATTATTACCACCACCTTGACCGTTTTGGTCATTGCCCTGGCCGCGGTCGTTATTTTCTATCGTTTGAGCCTCACCACTTGCAAAGTTAAATGTGCGAACATCACCAACGCCCATCTTGATAGGCATTGGAGGAACGGTCACTCGCACATAACGACGGTCTGGAGATACAATGGGTGCCATGGCTGAGAAAAAGGCACCTTCTGGCAAGGTCGTAATTTCAGGTCGGTAACCAACCGCTCCGCGACCGGGCAAGAAGAAGCGGCCATTACGAGCTGCCATTTTACGTGAGATGGCAAAGTCACGAGCGGCGTCTGAGCCTGATAGGCTGTGAAGCTGTTGGGCTAAAAGAGCCTGCCCGACCATTTCCTGATGCTCAAGCATATTCTCTAGTTGATGAGCTCCGATTGGCTCAACACGTCGACCGTGTAAGACATCAAAAATCACTACTGCACCGGTCTGGTCTAATTCAAGTTGTTCACGAATATGAGGCTTTTCATCGTTATCTGTGAAGATATCAACGGTAACTTTACCTGCTGTGACGTTCCCCCAAACCCGGCGAATCAAGAGTCGATATTCACCCTTAAAGGCCTTCGGACAAATATAAGATTCACTGTAACCGTTCACTGGTTGTTGACCGGCAATCGAAAACTTATCCCCAAGGAGAACACCGCCAGAGGTCGTTCGTTCATTTTGCAATGAGCAGATCGTTCCGGTTGGTTCCTGTACGAACAAATCGATATCAGCATTTCCAGTCCAACTCACTACGACACGACAATCACGATGTGTCGCTGCATTCAGCGTTTCACCAAACGATTTAGCCTGATCTAGTAAACCGGCTTGCTTCAATTGCAACATGACCGCTTCCGCAGTACGCTGAGCATCAAACTCAACATTCCGTTGTTCGTTGGTCCATGCCTGAGCCAAGACACCAGCAGAAGCCCATTGAAGCGATTCCAGATCGCCGAGCCTTTTAGCTAATGCCAAACCACGAACATAAGGCTCAGGACGGTATGGATTTACTTCAGAAACATCACGCAGAACTTTGAGAGCTCTTTCATGCAAGCCAACTTCGGACATATAGATGCCGGCAGCAAGAAGAGATTCTTCATCATTACTGTAGTCGACCGCCGACATCAACGCACGTTCAACGTCTTCAATTGGAGCATGATTAGCCTGCATTGCCAGTCCAAGTCCTTCATACATCCAAAACTGTGATTGTTCATTTCGAATAGCAGCCAGCATGATCGCAATTGATTCGTCGACCAAGGATTTCGCTTTTTCACTTTTGTCTGACTGATGAAGCCGCTGGGCCTGTAACATGTGAAGCTGTACTGTATATCGAACCTGTTGATCATGGTTAAGCTTATCGTCAGCATCCAGATCTATTTTCGAGGCAAAGTATCGATCCCAAGCCACGTCTAATGACTCGCCATCCTGAACAGTCACTTCCAGTTTATTCAGTTGCTTTTTGATTACTTCTGGTACTTCAACTTCTTTCGTTTCCTGAACAACTGGCTCCGACTGGTCCTTTGGTTGAGCGTTCGTTGCAGCTTTGGTACCCAAAATGAGTTGGTCATCGACAACCTGAAAGCCGCCGCCCATACCGCCGCCGCCCATGCCCATACCACCGCCGCCCA
>Ga0115011_10000067_pt1 | contig 101905 bp, 87 predicted proteins | sample TroAtlMetagenome_2_FD_88705 | JGI IMG/M metagenome (GOLD analysis project Ga0115011, IMG submission 88705) | Marine eukaryotic phytoplankton communities from Atlantic Ocean - Tropical Atlantic ANT8 Metagenome | ecosystem: Environmental > Aquatic > Marine > Oceanic | place: Tropical Atlantic... | reverse complement strand
TCCCACAGAATTTCAATGGTTAAGCATCGATGACGATGCGGACGTCGATTATTACACCTTTACTCTGACAGCGGAATCCCAACTGACTGCGCGAGTCATCCCGAGTAACATGATCTACCCTGAGGGGGCAGAAGACGAACAGGGATGCCGAGCCAGCGCAAACTTTGACTCCTCAACACTCCATGATCTCTCTCTCGCCTTACTAGATCGCAATGGACAGCCCGTGGCTACCATGGATAGATCCCCGGCGGGTAGCGCTGAGGCCTTGGAACGATTCACCATTCCGGAGCAGGGACAATACTTCCTCCGTATTACCGGAGACGATTCAGACGCCGCCCAGCTCTATCGTCTCGAACTGGAAGTTCGCGAACCTGCGGTAGATCTAACTTTGGCTGAGTTCGGGATTTCCAATGAATCAAACGGCCCCGCTAACGGAATGGTGGAGCCAGGGGAAACCATTGAACTTCAGGTAGCCCTCACAAATTCGGGCAGCCTTACCGCACAAAATGTCAGGGCCACTATTTCGGCACCAGGCCAACCAGATAACTTTACCGGCTTTGATGTCACCCGGAATTACGGAAATCTCGCCCCCGGAACTACGGATTCGCAACCCTTCACCTTTGCTCTAAGCGGGTTCTGTGGGGACATTCTTGCCCTCGAACTCTCCGTTACCACTACCGATAATTTTGCCCGCTCCTTTCCAATCGCAATGGAGCTGGGAGAACTCTCCCTTCGTCTTGTCGAGGAATTCGATGCCAGCCCTGAGGAGTCCTTACCTCCAGAATGGTCCTCGAATTATTCAGGAAGCGGTAGCGGATGGTCTTTCTCAACGACACAGTCAGAACCCGGGAATTCCGCTTCCTTCGCGGAAACCTTCTCCAGTCTGGGCACCTCCACCCTTGTTTCTCCTGCCCTTACGCTTGGTGCTCAGGGTGGAAATCTCCGCTTTCGTCATTTCGTGGCAACGGAGGCGAGTTTTCGTAATTCGGACGTTGGTTTTGACGGAGGGGTCCTTGAGGTCTCTCTTGATGGCGGTGAGTGGGAGGACATCGAGTCTGCTGGTGGAACATTTATCGAGGGGGCTTATAACCGAACTCTGAGTGCCGCCTACCAGAATCCTCTGCCCCGCCGCCGGGCCTGGTCGGGTTCTCTTGGCTGGATCAATACCGTGGTTAACCTTCCCTCAGAATTCGGATCCCGGACTATGAGGTTCCGGTGGAAACTCGGCCACGATACCTCTGACTCCGATGAAGGCTGGTATCTTGACGCAATCCAAGTGACCGGCCTGACATGCGCCAACACCAAGCCCATAATCCGGCTTGATCTTAACGACGGATTTGCCTCCGAGTTCGACCCGACGGACACCGCTCACCTTACCTTCTCTCCCACCCTGCCTCTCGCCAGAGACCTCATAATTCCGCTCCTAACAGATGGGAATGGGACCCCCGGGGTCGATACCAGGGCCTTCAGCCCTCTGATTCTTCCTGCGGGGGACACCGTTCTAGGATTGGAAATACGACCAGTCCGCGATAATGAAGTCGAAGGACCTGAGACCATCAGAGTCTCACTGGAACCAGACCAAGTGTTCCCTGCGGGGGCTAGCTCTGCGGTTATCACAATCATAGATACTCCCTACGGGCAATGGGCTGCCCAGCGTATCGGTCGAGGAACCCCAAATAGACAAGGACAAGACGCTGACGGGGACGGCGCCAGCAATATGGAGGAATACTTCTGGGGCAGCGATCCGACATCCTCATTCTCAGTCCCTCTTCCCAACCCTCGGATTTCAGGAGGGTTTCTGCAGGTCGATTTTCCCCTCCAGAGCTTGCCCCCTTCCTCTACGATTCAAGCCCAGACTTCCACCGACCTGTGGAACTGGACCGAGGACAACGTAGAGCCCATTGCCTCCGGATTCCGGGTGCCTTGGGAGGGTCCAGCCCGCTACCTCCGCCTTGTTTACACCGAGTCTCTCCCTCGCTGAGGCGTCAGCCTAAGCCTGCCATGGTAGCTTCCACTAGCCAAGTGGCATAGAAACTGCTACTTGCTTTTCTCAGTAACAAGCCGCGTCTATGAAAAAAGTTGAAGCCATCATCAAGCCATTCAAATTAGAAGAAGTCAAAGAGGCTCTCGCCGAAATCGGAGTTCAGGGGATGACGGTTACCGAGGTAAAGGGATTCGGACGCCAAAAGGGTCACACCGAGATCTACCGTGGTAGCGAGTATACCGTTGATTTTCTGCCCAAGGTAAAGATAGAAGTCGTCGTGGACGACGGTGAGTCGACCGCTGTTGCCGAGGCCATTGTGAAAAGCGCCAACACGGGCAAGATTGGAGATGGAAAAGTTTTCATTTCCGGCATCGAAGAAGCCATTCGGATCCGGACTGGAGAAACCGGTGGCGATGCCGTCTCGGTCAACTAGAGCCCGGGATAAAGAAGTCCTCGGAGGGGGTTTTCCTCCTTCGGCACATTCGGGCACCGAAACAGACCCACTCTCGTCTCAGTTGACAGGGCTGGGTCTGGGCTACTCACTTGCCTCGCGACCTGATTACAGACCGTCAATCATCGGAAGCATTGAAAGTGTGCTACTTCAAGGACTGATAACCACCCGGTCTCCCAGCTTCGTAATTGCCCAAAAATCGGCAGCAGTTTTGGATGGCATTCGCAGGCACCCATGCGATGCCGGTTGATCCGGGCAGTAGCCCTCGTGAAATCCGATCGCACTGCAACTAAGACGCTGGAAATAGGGCATTCTAACATCCTTGTATATGTTGGATACATGATGGCGGTCCCTATCCGTAATCACAAACTGCCCGGGTTCTGTTCGGAACCCCTTCTTTCCACTTGAGATCCTTGTGGTCAGCAGTAAACGATCCTCCCTTCCATAGACCCAAGCCCTCTGCTCTGACAAATCCACCTTGATCCAGCGTTCTTCATGCTCCGGATCTACTCCAAGCAGTAACTGCATCATCTTCACATCTCCGCGACGCGCCGCAAATCCCATCAGTGAAAAGAGCTTGCCTCTAGTGGATACCGAACGCTTCGCTCCGTGTTCTATCAAAAGACGGGCCATTTCGAGATTTCCGCAATCAGCTGCCGCCATCAGTGGGGTCACTCCCGAATCGTTTTTCAGGTGGCTTTTGAGAAAGCCCACCGGCCTAACCAACTCGAGGAATGCGGGCGTAGCTGGACTGGCAAACTCCTCATTAAGATCAGCCCCTTCCTCCACCAGCGCTCGACAAAGATCCATGCGGTCCATTGCAACCGCAAGGTGAAGCGGGGCCTGACCCTCCCGACCCCGTTTCCTCAGATCTCCATCGCTCAAAGACCCTGACTTCAGAAGATCCTGCAGGAGCGCTAGCTTTCCTCCACGCACCGCCGCAACAAGTAGCGAATCAGCAGGTTCCTCCTTGTGCTTTACTCCGTGCCTGATAAGAAAACGCAGGAGCTCGCGTTCCCCCTCCACAGTTGCATTGTATAAAGCCGGTCCCGCCTCGCCACCGTGTCGCAGAATAACCGCCGCACGCTCTAGGTCCCGAGCCTGTAGCAGCGAGCTAATCGCAAGTCGCCCTCCAGGGCCCGGCAGGTTCGGATCAGCTCCCGCCTCGAGAAGAATTTCGAGTTCCTCCGGAGTCGCATTCAACGAAAGCGCAAGCGAAAGGGAGGTCATTCCACCCGGTCCTCGCTCGCGTGGATCTGCCCCATAAGAGACTAGAATGCTCAGAATCTTCTGATTGCCAACCTGAAGGGCCAGTTGCAACGGGCTCCATCCACTCGGATGTCGCAGATTGCAAGGGCTACCACCGGCCAACAGCTGAGAAAGAATATCGGGACGATCCCGTAAAATAGCACGGTGCACAGCAGACTCTGTCCATCTGCTGAGTATCGACCCCTGTGCGCGCCCCCAATGAGGAGCCTCCATTAGCGGCGGCAGTCGGCCATTCGCCACCCTAATAACGGGTCGAAGAAAAATAAGAGACTTAAGGCCTCCCCCGTCTCCCCTCAAAGCCTCGCTGAGGGTTGGCACAGCGACAAGCAGCTTACTGGGACCGCTTGGGACGGTGACCTCCGCCCTATGTGGGGGAGCGCCAAACAGAAGACCTGCCATCGAGAGCCCAAGAATGGAGGTCCCTGCAATGGCGCATGAAGTCTGCATCTGATCCCGCACTCCATCATGTGGTCACCAGCAATGTCGAGGTCCTTTCACGACCTCTTCATCCCCAGTCCTGGGTTACCTTGAAGATCGATCTGCGACGGTCCCCGGCCGAAGCCCTCCACCCGCTGTCCGCTATCCCAGCATCGCTCCCAGCCGGGCGCATACTTCCTCGACATTCTCCCGCGAGTTAAAGGCAGATATCCGAAAGTAGCCTTCACCTGCCGCCCCAAATCCTGCCCCTGGGGTGACCACCACCTGTGCCTCGTGTAACATTCGGTCGAACATCCCCCAGCTATCAACCCCCTCGGGACAGCGCACCCAGACATAGGGAGAATGCTCTCCTCCATAGACGTCCAACCCGCAATCCTCACAGGCACTCTTCAGGAGCGCCGCATTTCCCATGTAGTGGTCCACCAGCTTACTGATCTCGGCCTTGCCCTCGGGTGAATATAGAGCTTCCGCCGCGCGCTGGACAGGATAGCTCACCCCGTTGAACTTAGTGGAATGGCGGCGTGCCCACAATCCATGCAGGGCCACTCTCTCGCCACTTTCGTCAGAACCAGTAAGCTCCTTGGGAACGACGATAAAGGCACACCGCGTTCCAGTGAAGCCACCATTCTTGGAGAAGGAACGGAACTCGATCGCGCATTCCCGGGCTCCCTCGATCTCATAAATCGACCGCGGCAGATCCGCGTCCTGAATAAAGGCCTCATAGGCCGCATCATAAAGGATGATCGCATCATGCTCCCGCGCATAAGCAACCCATTGTTCAAGCTGCTCCCTCGTCGCCACTGTTCCAGTTGGATTGTTCGGGTAGCAGAGGTAGATCAAGTCTACTTTTTCCTGCGGCAGTGCAGGGGTAAAATTATTCTCCGCAGTACAGGCCAGATAGACCAGTCCTCCATACTGACCATTCTCGTCTCCCTCTCCGGTGTTCCCCATCATCACATTGGTATCCACATACACTGGATACACCGGATCCGTGATCGCGATTCTCTGTCCAACCCCGAAGATATCGAGAATGTTTCCACTGTCGCACTTCGATCCGTCCGAAACGAACACCTCGTCGGCCTCTACGCTCAATCCACGGTAGGAGTTGTCCACGATGGCCTGCCGCAGAAAGTCGTATCCCTGCTCTGGACCGTATCCACGGAAACTTCCCCTCTCTCCCAGTTCATCTACTGCCTCTTTCATCGCCGTTCTTGCAGCAAGAGGTAGTGGTTCGGTGACGTCCCCGATTCCACAACGGATAAGACGCTTTGTTTTCTCAGGCTCAGCATCCGAGAAAGCGTTTACCCGCCGCGAGATCTCCGGAAAGAGGTAGCCCGCCTGGAGCTTCAGGAAATTTTCGTTAATTCGAGCCATGGCGTGCACCCTGTAGCTGGCATCCGCCAAACTCGCAAGCACCAGAGTTCGCTCTGGCAATTTTGAGGCCTAAAGAAGTCAGCCGGGCCCAAGGACCCGGCTGATTCACGAGAGGTTTAATTTTCCTGAGCCTTATCCAACGGCCCTGCGCAGGCCATCAGCCACGGTGTCCCAGTTGATAACCTCAAAGAAGGCCCCAACGTAATCGGGACGCCGATTCTGATAATTCAGATAGTAGGCGTGCTCCCACACATCGAGGCCGAGAATTGGGATGCACCCCGCACACCCAGAAATCTCGCCCATAAGGGGATTGTCTTGATTCGCGGTGGAGCAGACTCCCAACTTACCTTCCTTGTCTGAGCAGAGCCATGCCCATCCGGAACCAAATCTTGTCATTGCAGCCTTGGTGAAAGCTTCCTTGAAGCCATCAAGAGAGCCGAATGCGGCATTGATGCCGTCCGAGACCTCACTACTCGGCTCGTTGGCCCCACCTGGCTTGATGCAGTCCCAGAAATGACTGTGATTGAAATGGCCCCCTCCGTTGTTCCGCACGGCTCCCCTGATGTCTTCGGGCACATCCCCGATATTCATCACCAGCTCACAGATAGACTTGTCTGCAAGCTCTGTTCCTTCGATTGCGGCGTTCAGGTTCGTTACGTATGCATTGTGATGTTTGCTGTGATGGATTTCCATCGTGCGTGCGTCGATGTGCGGCTCGAGCGCATCATATGCATACCCGAGATCGGGAAGTGTGTGAGCCATTGGAATAATGTGTTGATAGGTGTTAACATGTTTGCTTTGCGCCCCCCGGACATTTCCGGATATATGAAGGTCAAAGCTTCTTCCTTCGTAAGAAAGCAGCTTCCACCCATTCCGCAAGGGCAACTTCACCATGGAACTACAACCTTGGCTCTTTCTTCTCCTCCTTATTCTGGGCACCTCGCTGGGCGCATCCCTTACTTGGTTCCTGTGCCATAACAGCAGCCAGGCGATGCGCATTCGTCACCGCGAGCGCACCAAGGCTCTCCTTAAATCCTTTGCCGAGCTCGAGGCCTGCTGTGCCAAGCTGGAAGCACAAGTTCAGAAGCTCCGCTGCAGCGAGGCCGGATCCCTACGGCGCGAAGTAGAACTTGAGACCCTCCTCAAAGCTGAGCAACGAAGCATCGTCGACAGGGAGCAGCTTTTAAGAGAGTCCGAATCCCGGATTCTTCAGGGATTCCAGTCAGCCTCTCTCCGGATTCTCCGAGCAAGCGAGGAAAGCGAGTCCGAGAATACCCGTCCGGCACAGGGAGCCTCCAGGGAAAAGGGGTTCTCTGAAGATCAGGATGCGAACAGCCCCTCCACCACACTCCGGGAGAAAGTGGTTTCCGGTATGCTCGAAGATCGTGCTGCGGTTATTCCCGCACCTTCTCAAGACACGCGTTAACCCTAACGCGAATTGAACCATAGTCTGTCCTCAGCACACTCTGATCTCGAGTGCGGCTAATGCTCCTTCACGAAGATGTTAGCAAACTGAAGCGGGTTACCGTGGTGTTGGAATCCCAGCCGACCAGTGGCCTGGACCCCGGGTAATTGTGCGTCATGTAATACGACCTTCCCGTTGAGGACTACTGTGAGACGGTCGCCCTTCACCGTGATGACATAACGGTTCCACTCTCCAACCTTGTTATCCGCAGGAACTCGTGGAGTGAGCGCTGCCCGGATTGGAAGAGGCTGTTTTCCATCGTTGCGAATACCGTAGACCTCACCCGAGCCAACGGTCCAATTCCAGAGATTAACCTGGGTCCGGACTGCTCCCCGTAACAATACCCCGCTGTCATACTCATCGATCTCAGCGGTCACGCCTTTCTTATCGGCCCCTGTCTTTTGCAAGCCATTGAGCAGTAAAACAGGCTGATTCCGCCTTCCACTGTGTTCCCCGGTCCAACGCCAGTCCACAACAGTGGTAAAATCCTTATATTCCTTACTGGTCCAGAGGTTAGTCCCCTTCCCATCGTAGTGCAGGATCCATCCATCCTTGACTGTCCAGTGGCCTTTGTTGTTCGCGTCCTCCGCAAAGTTCTGGAGAGATCCGCCCGTCATGACGGGCGTGAACCCCAGGCCCGCGAGCGTCTCATCGGCCTTACCGGCCGGCTGATACCAGGCTTCTGACTTGTCTTCCCCGAAGGAAATTTCCGCAATCCGCATTTTGCGGACACGGATGATATCACCGTGACCTGCAAAGCAAATGTGACCTTTTCTGCGCTTAACGCCCTGATGCTTGGGCTTCTTTTTGCTCAGCTCGTCCAGATTGGCATCCGTAATACAGACTCCGTTTAACTCCACCGTGAGACGTGGCCCCCGGATTGTTACCCGCTGCTTGTTCCACTCCCCCACCGGGGCGAGGTGCCCACGAAGTGAAGGGGCCAGAGAATAGACCGATCCGTGAAACTGCCATTCTTTCAGATTCTTATATTTATCCGCGGTATTATCGAGAATCTGCAATTCCATTCCCGTGTAGGCTGCGTCCCCACTCCCCGGATAATGAACTCCAAGTCCGTTATTCGCCCCGGGAGTCAGTTGAAATTCAAATTCCAGAATATAATCTGAATACTGCTTCTCCGTAATCAGGTTTCTGGATTTGCCAGACGACTCGATGATACCATCCTTCACGAAATACCCGTTCTGTTCGGTTTTTCCGGAGGCTCCAAAATTGGTGAAGTCCTTTCCGTTGAAGAGCTCCACCCAGTCAGCGGAGGCGGGAAGGGACAGGGCGATAAGGCAGGCAGCAAGTGCTTTCATGGCGTTCGTGTTGTATATATGTGGTTGAAAGTAATTAGAGCTCCACGGTTTTTCCTGTGCGGTAGGACTCATCGGCCGCCGCTACGATCCGCATCGAGTTGAGGGCGTCCTCCATATGGTCGCCAAGGTCAAGGTCCTCCTGGATGGCCTTGAGGAAATACTCCTGCTCCCGAAAGCAGAGTTCATCGTGGTCCGGCTCGTCATTCATGTCGATCCACTCATCTTCCTTTGTAAACTCCTTGTTCTCATCGATTTCACTGTGGTGAATTCGAAGGGCCTCGGTCTTGCTGTGGGCATCAACATCCGCAGAAGCGCCTTTGCTCCCTGCGTCCTTAGCTTCGATGGTAACGCAGCCCTTGGGGCCCACCACGTCCTTCACAAAGAAGGCCATCTCACTCATCATGGGGCCCCACCCGGCCTCATACCACCCAACACTTCCGTCCTCAAATGCCACCTGCAAGTGCCCATAATTGATTTTATCCTCGGGGATATCATCGGTAAGCCGCGCCCCCAGGCCCGACACCCGAACTGGCCGGGAACGGGTCATCTGGCACATCACGTCGACGTAGTGCACACCACAGTCCACGATCGGAGAGATTGAGGAAATAAGGTTCCGATGGGTCTCCCAGGCCGAGCCTGAGCTTTGTTGATTCAGGTTCATCCGCATCACCAGCGGCTTACCCAGCGTCCGGGCGATCTCAATAAAACGTATCCAGCTCGGATGAACTCTGAGAATGTAGCCGATCACCAGCTTCTTGCCACTTTCCCTCGCCTTCGCGACGATACTCTCTGCTTCCGCCACGGTCTCTGCCAGTGGCTTTTCAATGAACACATGAGCCCCGGCCGCGAAAGCCGCCTCCGCATAGGGGCCGTGGGTATCGGGGTAGGTTGATATACTTACCGCATCTGGTCTGGTCTCAGCGAGAGCCTCATGGAAGTCTCCGAACTCTGCATATCCCCCTCCCAGTTCCTTATTCAGCGCTCCACGCGATTCAGGTGACCGGGTCACGATCCCTATAATCTCAAATTCCTCCAGCTTATGGTAAGCTCGTGCGTGCGAGCTTCCCATGTTGCCAGCACCAACGCAGAGAATACGGATCTTTTTACTCATAGATTACGGAGAGACGTTGGCACGATCATCTCAGCCCTGTCCAGCCGAGACCGGAGGCAACGAGGCACCACTACACTTTCCAAGGACCCCGCATCTCCTGATGCACATACTGATCCGCCTCCGGCTCATCAATCTTGAAGGTCTTCGGATCGAAGCGGAAACTTTTGTTCGAGCGGTGCGCGATCACACCAAGATTCACGATCGATGCTGAGCGGAAACCATTGCTCTCATTGAGGGCGAACGTTTTACGCTCCCGCACCGCCTGATGGAAGTCGGTGACCTGTGGATCCGGGTCCTTGAGAGACTTGAGCTTCTCCTTCAAGCCCGTGATATCAGAAGCCATGCCACGACTGATACTCCCTTCTGAGCCCTGAATGTAGGGTGTGTTTTTCTCCCGGTTGTCCCCGTCGAGAATGACTTTTGTCCCGTCTGCATACTTGTATTCAATACGCCGCCAGCGGCCCACTGCATCACCGTGCTGCTTGTCGGCATCGATAAAGACCTCCACCGGACTCTCCTCATCCTTGCCGATAATATACTGCACCGGGTCGAGATAGTGCTGCCCCATATCTCCAAGGCCGCCCCCGTCGTAATCCCAGTACCCACGAAACGATCCATGCGTTCGGTGCCGGGTGTAGGGCTTCACTGGCGCCGGGCCGAGCCACATGTTGTAATCAAAGTGGTCAGGAATCTTCTCCTCGGGCTGGTCGACCTTGCCGGACCAACCAAACTTCCAGTTGAAGCCCTGATTGCCGCCGACTGTCACAGTCAGTGGCCCATCACCGAGGAGGCCATGCATGACCGCTTTGCGAAGAGGAGTCACCGTTGTGCCCATTCCGTAGAAGCCTCCCTCAAAGCGAAACCAAGTATTAATACGAAAGATCCGCTTGTGCTTCTGGACCGCCTTCATCATTGCGATACCCTCGCCGATCGTCCGGCTCATGGGCTTCTCACACCAGACATCCTTTCCCTGCTTTGCTGCCTCAATAGCCTGCAGCGCATGCCAGTGGGGGGGCGTACAGATGTGCACCACATCAATATCGTCACGGGCACACAGTTCACGGAAGTCGTGATACCCCTTGGGGTCATGTCCACGTTTCTTGGCATCGTTGGTTCGATTTGCCAGATGGTTCTTATCCACGTCACAAAGGGCCAAAAGCGGCCCCTGCTGTCCCACGTGGGCTCCCGAACCAGAGATGCCTCCGCACCCGATGATCCCCCTGGTCACCTGCTCACTCGGCGGCTTCTTCCCATTTGCACCAATGACATGGCTGGGGACAACCTGGATGGTCGCAAGTGCCGCCAGTCCCTTCAGAGTTTTGCGGCGGGAAAATGTGTGTGTCTGGTTCATACTGTCTCGTTTTACGTAAGTTGTGGTAAGGGTCTTGCGATCTGTTTCCGTTGTGGATTGGCAGGGTCAAATGTTGGAGCGCCTACTCAGGGCTTCCCGAAGCATCGCCGGCAGTGTTTTCATCGTCATCCGAGACTGAAGTCTTGTCCCAGAAGGCCACAAAGAAAATGACTGTGATCACAGCCGCCATGATGGCTGGATAAATCCAGAAGGCCTTCCATTTTTCCATCGCAGCGGAGATGAGGTTTCCGTCAACGCTCTCGGGCATCTTGACGGAGAACATTTGGCCAAGCTGTTCTCCGAAGCTCAGGTTTCCTTCCCCACGATTGCTCGCCTCAGCGATAGAGTTATCGAGCGCCTGATAGTCTTCACTGACTGCCCCGAACTTCCCAAAGGCTACCTTGTATCCAAAATACATGCCAACCCCCTGCGTGAAAAACACCAGCAGGCTCTGAGCCTGACTGCGAATCGACTTCGGAGCGATTTTGTCGGTATACATGAAGCCCGTGACGAAGAAAAAGTCGTAGCAAATGCCGTGTAGCGCGACCGAAAAGAAAATCATCCATATCACCTGCTCAGGAGCGCCGAACGCAAAGAGCAGATAGCGAGCGACCCAGGCCAGCATTCCGACAAGAATCATCCATTTCACTCCGAGTTTCCGGAAGAAAAACGGAATGAGCAGCATGAAAAAGATTTCCGACATCTGACCAATAGTCATGGTCGAAGCCGCCTGTTTGAAGCCGGCATTGGTCAGGTAGTTCCCGGTGAGCCCGTAGTAGTAGGCGAGCGGAATGCAGATCAGGCAGGAGCAAATCATGAACACCGCAAAGGCCGGTCTTTTGAAAAGACTCAATGCGTCCACCATCAGTAGTGCGCGCATGTTGACCGGCTCGCCTTTCGCAGGGGCCGGAGTGTGGGGAAGGAAAAAAGAATAAACCCCAAGGGACAGAGAGGCCCCCGCTGCGAGATAGAACATGCTGAAACTGGAACTCCATCCCATGAAACCAACTGCCAAACCCGCTACAATCCAACCGATCGTGCCCCAAACCCTGACCTTTGGGAAAGCAAGCCGGTCGAGGTTCGCGAAAGAAATGGAGTTACCCAGTCCGAGGGTGGGCATGTAGCACAGCATGTTACCGAGCATCAGCCAGACCATGAGTTTCCCATTCCCGCTCGAGGCCACTCCGGGGATAATGAGGAGAAGGAGACCCCCAATCAGGAAGAGAACCCCCATCACCTTCTGGGAGGGAAAAAAGCGATCAGCGATTAGCCCCAGAAACAGCGGGGCGAAGATGGCTCCCAGCGGAGCCGTCCCATAGGCGTCTCCTCCAAAGTCAGCCAACCCATGTGAGCCCAGACACTGCCCCAACGTTGCAAACCACGCTCCCCAGGTGAAGAACTGGAGGAACATCATGACTGAGAGCTTCAGGGTATTCGCGGAGCGGGGATCGGACATTAGGTGTGATCGTGTTGTGAGTGGTGCATTTGAGAGGCTGGCTCCCATTCCCGCAAGATCTGAATCCATTTCGAGCTTTCTTCCGCGGGTCCGGGTAACGAAGCATCATCCCAGATCGTGAGCGACCGGCTTCGGCCCCCAAAATCACCGTTGATTTTCAAAATCAGGGAAGTTCCAACAGGGATTCCTCAACCTGATCCTGAAACTGCGGATCACCCCCGAGGCTTTTTCCTGTGCTTCAAGGATCAAGGAATCTCCGCCGCCGAGAGCTGATCTCCCGGCAAAAGTCCTACAGGTGGGGTAAACAAATGCTCCGCATCAGTGCCGAGAAGCCCCTTTCGCCCTCAAACGGGCCTAAAACCTTGAAAGGAAGGGCCGAAACCCTACCGTATCCCCTCATAGGACACCTGAACACCCAATGAGCGAGACCACCAACTCCAACCGACGTAATTTTGTCAAGACCGCTACAGCCGCTACGGCCGTCGCTGGCTTCCCCCACATCGGCCGTGCCGAGATCGGCAGCAGCAATACCATCAAGATCGGCCTGATTGGATGTGGTGGCCGGGGCACAGGCGCGGCGACTCAAGCCCTGAAGTCTGATGACAAGGTCAAGCTTTGGGCCATGGCTGACGCCTTCCCCGAAAAAATCGAGGGCCCACTCAAGACCCTCGGAGCAGCCTTTGGAAAAGAGCGCGTTGAGGTCGACAAGAGCCGGCAGTTCACCGGACTAGATGCCTTTGAAAAACTGGCCAACTCCGACGTAGACGTAGTCCTGATGGCTACTCCTCCAGGATACCGTCCCTCGATGCTGCGGCAGTGTATCGAGGCTGGAAAGCATGTCTTTGCCGAGAAGCCCATGGCTGTCGACATGGCGGGGGTCCATCACCTGATGGAAACCGCCAAGATTGCAGACGAGAAGAAACTCGCTATTCAGCACGGCTACTGCTGGCGTTACAGCCCTTCCAACCGGGTAGGTTTTGGTAAGGCCCTAGGCGGAGAACTCGGCCGCATCACAAGTTTTGTGGGCACATATCTGGGCGGCACCGTGCGTGCTCTCGCCCCCGATGCAAAGCAACCTGAGGGCATGGGAGACGTCGAATGGCAGCTTCGTAACTGGATCAACTTCGAATGGCTCTCAGGCGGACCGCTCCTTGAACAGTGTATTCACGCTGTCGATAAGATGGCATGGGCCATGAACGATGTTGCCCCGATTGCGGCCTTTGGTAACGGAGGCCGAGGTCAGCGCCGCGACCCGGGTAATGTTTACGACAATTACTCCATTACCTATGAGTATCCGGGCAATGTTTTCTGTCAGATTCAACAGCGTCAGTACAGCAATTCGTTCAACGAAAATGTAAGCCGTATCATCTGCGAAGGCGGAACAGTGGTTGGCCCATGGAAGGTCTCCACCAAGGATGCCAAGGGTAAGACCAACTGGAAATACCGGGCTGAAAAAGGAGTGGAGCAAAACATGTATCAAACGTGCCATAACGAGTTCTTCGCCAACCTCAGGGCCGGAAAAATCATTAATTCCTGTGAATTCATGGCCAAGTCAACGGCACTCGGAATCCTCGGACGCGAAGCTGCCCACACCGGACAGCGGATCACCTGGGACAACCTCTGGGAAACCAGTGAGGACCAAGCTCCTGACAATCCTCCTATGAACGGTAAGATGCCGATTCCAGCGCCGCCCATCCCCGGGACCGATTCCCTTGCCAAAGCCTGACAGACGCCACAGGCGGCAGGGTCTCAAAGCAGTAGCCGGCGGGGCAGAATTGCCCCCGCGTATGCAGCGACCCTGCCTTCCAAATTTTTCCATCAATCCCCATGAAAAGCATCCACCTAATCTTCCCCTCGACCGCAGCCATCGTGCTGGTCGGCATCGCTGCCCTTACAGATGACTCCAAGTCCGAGGAATCCCCGGCGTCCAAAGCTCCGGCGAAGTTTACCAACTCTACCCCTACTCCGGCCCAGTGGGACCTCCCTTCGACTCACCGACTCTTCGTCAGCAAGAAGATCCACGAGCTCGTCACCAAAAAGGGAGGGCCCGGCGTGGCTCCCGAAATGAAGGACTACGAGGAAGTAGCGCCCAGAGCCAATGAGGCCAAATACAAGATGATCGCCCTGAAAGGGGGGGAGTTCCTCATGGGCTCACCAGAGGGCGAACACGAAAATCGCACAGACGACGAGGGGCCCCAGAAGAAAGTGAGGATCGAACCTTTCTGGATCGGACAGACTGAAATTCCCTGGGCTCTCTATAAGCCCTTCTACGAAAACGGTATTGCGCGTAACAAGGACGGCAGCCTGCTTGCGGCCGATAAGGACAAGGAAGTGACCGTCCGCGGGAAACAGCGCAAGAAAGCAGTGAAAGATGCTCTGGCCCGTGGTGATAGTAGTAACATCGTAGACGTGGTCTCACAGCCAACGCCCCAATACCACGACATGTTCGGGAGCGGTGAGCACGCCTCCGAATTGAACTATCCTGCCATGTGCACCACCCACCATGCTGCCTCCAAGTTCTGCCAGTGGCTCAGCGCCCAGACTGGCCACTTTTACAGGCTACCCACCGAGGCCGAGTGGGAATATGCGTGCCGTGCCGGAACTACTACCGCCTTTCACTTCGGGGACGACATCGCCAAGCTGGACGACTATGCGTGGCACGGCGATAATTCCGAATTTACCTATTATCCGGTCGGCACCAAAAAGCCGAATCCGTGGGGACTTCATGACATGCACGGTAATGTCGGCGAGTGGGTCCTTGATGGATTCAGCGAAGGATATCGTGACACCATCAAGGATGGAGCCGTCAATCCCTGGAATATTTCCCTTACGCGTTATCCTCGGATCGTAAAAGGGGGCTCATGGGACCAGAACCCTGATGAATGCCGAAGTGCCGCCCGCGTGCAATCCGTGAATGACTGGAAAGATACGGACCCGCAGGTGCCAAAAAGCATCTGGTATCATACGGATGGTCAGTTCATCGGCTTCCGTATCGTGCGACCACTGAAAACCCCAACTGCCGAGGAGATGCACGTTTACTGGAACACTGACTGGTGGGAACCCACCAGAAACGCCGAGGACCTTTAGGGCGAATCCGCTCAACCTCTTCTTCTCTCGTCAAAGGCGCAGCTTCGTGCTGCGCCTTTCTTGTCGTCGGGTCGGGGCTATTCGAGGGCCTCCAGAGCCTGAAGCAAATCCTCCCCTTGGCTACCCGCAGACACCTTCTCTTGCTTCCAGACCAGCTTCCCATCCTTGAATAAGTAGGCCTGCCGGGAGGCAAATTTCCCCAGATGTGGAACGCCAAAGGCCTTGATAATCCTTCCTTTCACGTCTGCCAGCAGTTCAAAGGGAAGCATTTGCTTTTCCACAAAGGCTTTCTGAGCGGATATCGTGTCGAAAGACACTCCGTAAATTGTGACACCTTTCTTCAGTAACTTTTCGTTTACGTCCCGTAAACTACACACCTGCTTTGTTCATCCCCCGGTCAGGGCCTTGGGATAGAAAAAGAAAAACGCCAATCCCTCTGCTGCCACTTCGTGAACTCGGACGAGCTCTCCCTTATGGTTCTTCGCCTCAGCCTTGGGAAGGGCTTTGCCAAGATCCAGGCTTTCCGCCATCGTTGGCTGAGCGAAGGCAAACAGCGACCCAAGCCCCGTTAGCCATCTCGAAAGTTTTCTCTTCATGACTCGATCCATATCCCGCCCGGGCAGGAATGCCAGAAGGATTTTCGTTGTCCTCATCCTCCTTGCTTGCGGCTGCTACCCCCTCTTCGGCCCCAAACTCTGGAAAAGGATCCAGACCACCCGGCAAGCGCAGGGCGAAGCACTCAAAGCCTCTCCGGTCTACTCTGCCGAGCACCCGATGATGGGCACAACCGCGCAGATCGTGGTTTACGCGACGGACCCGAAGAAGGGTGAAGCGGCCATTGCCGCAGCCTTCCAGCGCGCCGATGAAATCGGTCTGATCTGCAGCGACTATAATCCAGAAAGCGAATTGATGCGTTTGTGTAAGGGGCCGGTCAACGAGCCAATCGCTGTCTCCCATACTCTCGCTACCGTCCTCACCCACGCGCGGAGCATCGCAGAGACCACCGAAGGGGTATTTGATCCTACCCTCGGTGGATTCACCAAGCTCTGGCGAAGGTCCAAACGACAAAAAGCCCTTCCTAATCCCGCTCTTCTCGAAAAAGCCCGCAGCGCAGCGGGCTGGACAAAATTCGAAGTCTCTCTGGAGGAGAAAACGGTTACCGTGAAGGACGAAAATCTTCTCTTCGACCTCGGAGGAATCGCCAAGGGATATGCGGCAGACGAAATGCTACGCATTATCAAGTCCCATGGCATTTCCTCCGCAATGGTGGCCGTAGCAGGAGATATAAGGCTCGGTTCTTCTCCCCCGGGCCGCTCTGGATGGGCCGTTGGAATCAGGACCCTTGGGGCCGATGTAGAGCAAATCATACATGTCTCCAATTGTGCCGTTTCCACTTCAGGTGATATCGAGCGCTACGTGGAAATTGAAGGAACTCGCTACTCACATATCATCGATCCTGGGACAGGCATTGGGCTCACCCGGCGCATCGCGGCTACGGTGGTCGCGCCCACAGCCGTACAAAGTGACCCTCTGGCCACCTTCTGCTGCATCAGGCCCCAATTCGCCACCCAAGTCTTTGCCGCCGGAGAGATTTCCTGCCGGATTGTGACTCTTGGAAACGGCCCCTTCGACCAGAGAACCCGGCAGTTCCCACCCTTAACCCGCCCGTAGAACGCAGTTCCTGCCTCTCCGGAACTTCCGGACGGCATTGGAACCGCGGCGACACCCGCAGAAAGTTCTCGCAAACTCTCTGGTAACGCCTTTGATCAGCCGCCGTGTTCCTTGACACTTGGCTGCCTGATTTCTCGTTCCTCTTCCTCTCCATCCTGGTCGAGGGGGCTCCTTTTATCCTGCTTGGAACAATCATAAGCGGCTTCATCGATGTCTACCTTCCCTCGGGAGCGATAGACCGGCTTCTTCCCCGAAATCGAGGGCTAGCGGTTCTGATGAGCGGATTGCTCGGCATTATTTTCCCCGTATGCGAGTGTGCCGTTGTCCCGGTCATCCGGCGACTGGTCAAAAAAGGCCTGCCGCCTGCCTGCGCCATCACTTACATGCTGGCCGCTCCCATCGTGAATCCGGTGACCTTCCTGAGCACTTACAGCGCCTTTAAAAAAATCCCTCTCGAAATGGCAGGATCACGACTTCTATTTGGCTACGTAATCGCAGTGATAGTCGGTCTGATTCTCCTGCGGGTTGGCGTAGGGCGAATCTTGAAACCGCGCATCGTGGGAGAACTCAGGGAAGCCGAGTCCAGTCACGATCACCACCCTGACCATGGGAGCACCCTCCTGGAGAAAAAGAATCGTCTTATCATGGCACTCCGTGCAGCCATGCGTGACTTCGTAGACGTTGGAATCTATTTCGTGATCGGGATCACCATCGTGGCGATCGTCAACACTCCCCCTCCCGTCGACCAGCAAACCATCCCACTGCGTGATTATATTGATGGTACCGCAGAGAGCATCTGGGGTGCTCCGGCTGCCCTGATGGGCCTCTCCTTTCTCCTCAGCTTGTGTAGCACTTCAGACGCCTTCATTGCCGCCACCCTTGACACTTTCAGTAATGGGCCGCGCCTCGCCTTTCTCGTCTTTGGACCGATGATGGACGTAAAACTGCTATTTCTCTATAGCACGATCCTTTCCCGGAAATTCATTCTTATCCTCGCTGCAGGCCTCTTTATTGGTATCGGGACATTGAGCGTTCTTCTCGAACCAATTTTTGAAGGTTTCGAACGCAACAAGGCCCCTCCCTTCTCCCAGGGTATACAGGAGTAGTGCCCCGACCCAATGAACAAGGCGACCTTCAATCAGATCATCTCCAGTCTCGCTACGATCTCCTGGGGAGGGGTTCCGGTCTATCTCTACACGCGAGGCCTGATCGGCGAATACCTGAGTGAGTCCTTTCACGTGATTGCGCTGAGTGGAGGGCTGGCCATGATCGTTCTCGGCCTTTTCAATCTCCTGCATGCCAGACGGCAGGTCGGTTGTGGCCATGATCACAGCCATGAACACGACCACGGGCACGACCACGGGCACGAACACGAACACGATCATCACGAACAGAATCCGGTAGCTGCAATCTGCCTGATGATCATTCCGGTGATGCTTTGCACGGGATTCACGAAGCATGAATATTCCAAGGAGGCTCTCCGTTGGAAGGGCCTCTACAAACAACGCACTCTGAAATCGCTTTATTCCACCTATAATACGGAATTTACCCGCGAACTTCTCGAGAAACGAACCCCCAAGACCTCGGAAGGAAATTTTCTCCTTCAACTCACGGAACTTTATTGGTCAGCGGGAGATGAAAAAATCATGAAGATCTATGATGGCCTTCCCGCTCAGCTCGAGGGCCGACTTATAGAGGAAGAGCCTACTCTCAACCCTGACAACACCCGCAAACGCCTCTACAGAGTTGTGATGACATGCTGTGCAGCTGACGCTCAGGTGCTGGGCGTTCCTCTCGAATTCAGCACCTCTCTCCCAGCGCTTGCGGACAAAACCTGGATTACCGCTAGGGGAAAAGTCGCCTTTGAGCTCATCGACGGACAGCATTTTGCATATCTCAGCGACTGCGAAGTCGAAGCGACAGAACCTCCGGAAACCCAAAACAGGAGGCGCCCCTGACAAAACCTTCGGTCGCAATAACCCGCAACGCGGTCGGAAAAACTAGGATCCAGATTACTCCTGGGAATCCCCAGCTTCTTCCGTAGTACCAGACTCCACTACTGGTGGAGCGGAAACCTGCCCCTTCACCGCCGCCTGAAATTCCGTGATCCAAGTCGCTATGTCCCGGTGAGTCGTATGGGTTTCGATATGTTTCAGCATCCGGAGGGCCGCCTGCTTCTGATCCCCCACACCAAACAGGTCCATTTCTTTTTTCCACTGCAGCTGCGGGCGCCGCACCTCAAGAAACTTTTCCATCGGAGCAGAATGCTCCGGGCGTCCCAGCCCCTTCTTGGGCTTGTTCCAGATATCAATCATGGTTCCCTCGTGGAGGATTCTTCTATCCCACGCCTGCCCAAGCTCACTCAGGGTCTTTTTGCTTCGCAGAGAAGGCAGGACTAGGCCTTCGTAAACCGCTTCCAACTGCAGAGGAGATCCCGGCCAATCGGTAATATCAATATTATCAACGGAATAGGCCTCGGCAAAGACTGTCCCCAGGACATTCTGGCGAAGCACGGCTTGTGCCCCCTCCAGATCCTCCGCGTCCTTGAAGATCGTATCGATATGATCAAGTGCCTTTGACCACATTTCATCTCTCTTCTTGGGCTCGGAGGCGGCTTGGAGGGTGAGCAGGAGCCAGTTTAACTGATGCCGGAGGGCTCGGCGAAAAGCCGGGCTATCCGAACGCTCCTTATGGCGCCTCTTCCAATCTCGGAACTCGCTTCCGCTCTTCTGCTTCTCCTCAAACTGCACTTTCTCAGTACAATTGACAAAGAGCGCATAAGCCGCGGAGTCACTTTGGATTGCGGATCGGAACGCTGAATGCGCAGTGCTGTAACGGGCCCCTATGGCCTTTTGGGACCCTTCCTTCAGCGTCTTGATCTTCTCCAGAAGAAGTTGAACATCGAGCGCACTCAACTTCTCTGGTTCTCCGTAAAGAGGGGAACAGAACACTAGTAGCAACAGAAAGGTGGGAAATCTCGACATGGCTAAAGAGAGGATGGTGGTCGAGCCTCAACCAATTAAAGCAACGGATCAAAGGGATTTTACAGAGAGTTGGCCAACCTCCTGGATTTTGGGGCGGGAACATGCCGGGCAAAAGCGGCTAATCCCATGAGAAGCAGGCTCGGCAACCATTCCATGAACAATATCAAAAATGGCCTCCTGTCTCCGGAAATGCCTCCTCAGGTTGCTTTGGCAGGCTTCCTCTCAAAGAACGTTCATCTAATCTGCTCCTTCAGTTCTTCGAGGCCTGACGTAAGCTCCCATGGAAAAGAAACCAAAGAGGATCGGAATAAGCCCAAAGCATGCCCCCATAATCAGGTCTGCCTCCAACATTGGGCTCTCCAGATGTTCCGGAACACCGAAAAGTGGCAGGGGATGTGCCCCATCACTCCAAGAATAGGCGAGAGCTGTCAGGCCTGCTGAAAGCATTACCCATCCAAGAATTACAATGGATCTTGGAGCCTGCCCACGAGCTGCGATGAAGGCTAAGCCGAAGGACGCGGCCCATAGCGCAGCCCCAATGGCAGGCGTCACACTCATCGCCAGAAGGGCTCCAACTATTCCGCCTATGACCACAGGAAGCCCACAGGTGCTGAGAATTTTTTTAAGGCCTAAGATAGGAAATGTCGTTCCCTCTGAGCGCGCCTTCCGCAAGACCAGAAGGCTCGAGTAGACTATCACAAGGAGCAGGGCCACCAGCCAGCAAGCGACCCATCCGGGTTCCGATATACCCGTTGACTCAACGGTTCCCCTGTCGAGATCCGCCCTCTCCCGAAGAAACAGCACGGAGGAGAGTATCAGCACAAGGCTCCCTCCGCCCAGCAGGGCCAACCGCAGAGCACCGAGATAGCTGGGCACCTGTCCCTTAAGGGATTCACCTATCCCATGGGCCTCGACACCCTTAACCTTATTGGTCACTCGGCCAGATTACACCTTAAGCTGAGAGATTCAAACCAGCAGGGGCTTTCCAGAGGCTCCCAACCCCCTTTCGCGCACCAAGACTGCAATTTAAGGGAAATTTCTTGCCAAGGAGGCCTCAATTGCCTACTTCCCCCGCCCCTTCCTCGCGCCGCCGCAGAACAATGGAGAGCCGAAGGGAACGAACACGCGGCGGGCCTCCTGACAAAAGAGCTTCTGTGAATCAACGGAAGACACCGAAATGATAAACGACCTAATAAAGGAAATGGTGGAAGCGGGAGTCCATTACGGACACCAGACCCGCAAGTGGAACCCCGGAATGCGCCCCTACCTCATGAGGGACAAGGGAGGCATTCATATTATTAACCTCGAGGAAACTGTTCGCTGCCTGGATAAGGCCTCAGACTTCATCTCCGAGTTGGCAGCTAAGAAGCGGAAGATTCTCTTTGTTGGCTGCAAGCAGCAGGCTCAGCAGGCAGTAAGTGAGGCAGCTCAGGCAGCTGGACAATTCTACGTCAACCACCGTTGGCTGGGTGGAACCCTGACAAACCTCGCTACCATCAGGAAATCCGTTGAGCGACTCAAATATCTCGAAGGCATCGAGAAGGCCCCGGAGTATAAGGCCATGTCGAAGAAGGAGCTTGCCGCTTTGAACCGCGAGAGAAACAAACTACTCCGAAACCTCCAAGGTGTTCGCGAAATGGATAAACCGCCGCAGGCTGTTGTTATTGTCGACACCGCCAAGGAATCAATCGCAGTTGCTGAAGCTCGGCGGCTCAAGATTCCCATTGTCGGGATCATCGACTCAAATGGAGATCCCAGCGTAATCGATTACCCGATTCCCGCTAATGACGACTCCATTCGCTCCGTTAGGATCATCCTGCAGAACCTTGTCGACTCCATCGTAGTTGCCAGCAAGGGCTAGGGTTCTTCCCTTAGACAGACGCTACACTCAGCTCCGCCCGGAAGGGCTAATCTGAACAGATCAACACCAAGCTCACCTCTCTAATGTCTATTACCGCCTCTCAAGTTAAAGAACTTCGCGACCGCACCAATGCGGGAATGATGGAGTGCAAGAAAGCACTTCAGGAAACTGCAGGAGATATCGAGGCTGCCATCAAAAAGCTGCGCGAAGCCGGGGCCATCAAAGCTGCCAAGAAAGCTGACCGTTCCGCGAAGGAAGGCATTGTCGCCGCTCAAATTGAGTCCAACGCCAAGCATGGCATTCTTGCAGAAATTAATTGCGAGACCGACTTTGTTGCCAAGAACGATAACTTTCAGGCATTCGTCTCGGAGCTCGTCACTGCCGTTGCAGAGTCCGGAGCCACCGATGTGGAAGCCGCTCACGCCCTTGCGCATGGTGAAGGCAGCATCGAGGACTTCGTCAAGTCCAAGGTCATTGAACTCGGAGAGAACCTCCAGTTCCGCAGGATGACACGCTACGACATGGAGGGGTCAGGACTGGTCGCCTCCTATATCCACCTTGGAGGCAAAGTCGGAGTGATGCTGGAAGTCGGTTGCGAAAACGACGCAACCGTTTCGAACGACGATTTCCGGGCTCTCGTGAAGGACCTGACCCTCCACATTGCCGCGCTCTCCCCTGCAGGGATCAACCGCGACGATATTCCTGCCGACCTGATTGAGTCGGAGAAAGAAATTGCGCGAAAAGAGCTTGAGGCGCGCGGAGTCCCCGCCGAACGAATCGATGGAGCCGCCCAGGGAAAACTCGGCAAGTTTTACGCCGAACGCTGTCTGCTCGAGCAATCGTTCGTCAAGGACCCCGACGTTTCCGTTGGCGCACTACTCGAAACAACAGGAAAATCAGTTGGTGATACCCTGTCTATCCGACGATTTGTCCGCTACGCCCTCGGAGAGTAATCCACGCAAACCTGAACTCCTTTCGTTAAAACCCCGCGCTCGGACGCGGGGTTTTTTGTTCTCTGATAGGGCACTCCTACTTTCCTTGAGGGACCAAAATATGTCTGGCCTTCCTTTCCATGCAGGCATACGCGCTTATCTGTGATACCCAAAGCGCTTCCTCCTCTGATGGTCTTCCTGCTCTTGCTGACGCCTGGTGCTGCCCTGCAAGCTGGTAAGCTCTCCTTCTCGGAAGGCCGCTTCTCCGTCGAAATTCCCGCTGGATGGAGAAAGTCATCCGTAAAGGGAGATCCCTCTGCATTACTACAATACGATGCTCCGGGAGGGTCGGGTTCCTTTTCCATCTACCAACTCCCAGTTCTCAAAGGTCGGAAAGCAGACCTTGAGGGGACCCTCGCGGTAAGAGTCGGGGCTTTTGAAAAGGCAGGGCTTAAACTCGGCGCCAAGGTCCAATCGCAAAAACAGGACAACTTCGACGGCAAACCCGCAATCTTCGGGGTGGTTCCGGTAGAGGCAACTGCTCAGGGCGAGGTCGTCAGATTTACCTACTATCTTGTCCTCATCGATGCGAAGGATTCCGTAATCCTCATGCAGGCAGCTCTTCCCCGACCCCTCACCCCGGAGCTCCAAAAAGACGCGCTCTCGATCATCCAGTCCTTCCGGGAAAAACCTCCCGGATCCTGACCCTATCCCTCGGGCGACAACGATTTCGCACGCACCCAGCCGCTCTCCATCTCCTCCAGACTGGCATCCTTAAGCGAGCTGCCTCTTGCAAGCAGTTCCCTCTCCATCACCGCGAACCGGTCCTCGAATTTTACATTCGTCCCCTCTAGGGCAGCTTCGGGGTCAACCCCCAGTTTGCGGGCCAAGTTCACAACGGAGAAAAGTAAATCTCCCACCTCGGCTTCGAGAGCAGGCGTTGCCACCTCTCCGTTAGTGGGCAGCTCATCCTTTACCTCCTTTAGCTCTTCATCGATTTTAGCCACAACCCCCACAAGGTCTGGCCAGTCGAAACCCACCTTGCCGGCCTTTTTCTGGAGCTTTCCCGCCCGCAGGACAGCAGGGAGGCCCTTGCCCACCCCATGAAGATAAGGCTTCGCCTCATCCCCTTTTTCCTCGCGCTTGATCTCTTCCCACCGGTTCAGAACCGCCCCGGTATCCTCGGCTTCGCCATCGGAATAGACATGAGGATGACGCCGCACCAGCTTATCGCAAATCCCCCTCGCGATATCATCAAGATTGTATCTCCCTTGCTCCTCAGCGAGCTCACCATGAAACACCACTTGTAGAAGCAGGTCTCCCAGTTCTTCCTCAAGATGCACCCAGTCTTCCCGCCGGATCGCATCGACAGTTTCATACGTTTCCTCGATTAAATTTGAAATGAGACTGGCATGAGACTGCTCCGCATCCCAGGGGCAACCCCCCGGAGCCCGTAACCTATGCATGATGGCCCGCAGCCTCTCCATTTGGCGCCCAGGAACCATGCAGTTGATCATCTCCTCATCAGTCACAAAGGAAGTGAAGGCGAAACCCGGACGAAAAGGTAGTCCTAAAATTCCCTGTACTAGCCGCCAAGTCTCTCTCCCAGAGCCTCCGCAGGTAATCTATTTCTTGCCAGAATCACTAAGGAGCGCCCTCTCCTCCTCAGTCAGTGACTGCAGGCCGTGCTCGTTGATCTTGTCAAGAATGCGGTCCACCTCTGCAGCGGTTCTCCCACTGTCCTTCATCCTTGGGCGCAGCTTCTTCTCATACCGCTTGTCACTTTTTTTGATTCGGATCTGAAATCCCGGCCGCGTTGCCGAGCCTCGTCCACCGGGGCTTCCGAGTTTCACTAGCAACTCCCGTAAGATGGGAACTTTCCAGAAGAGGAATCCTGCCAATGCTCCGCCAAGATGACCCGCTTCACCACCCGCATTTCTTCCTCCCAGCAAGATCGTCAGTACCCCGATCCCAAGGAGGATGATCGCCAATTGCCTCATGGTGAGCGTCACCGGAGGAATAAGGAGGCGGACCTGCATCTTGGGAGCGATGAGCGCAGCCACCGCAAGGATGCCGAACACGCCCGCAGATGCTCCGACTAATTGCCATTGGAAGTCTCCCTGGAACAGGCCGAGCAAACTAGCCCCTAACGCACCCGCCACCCCACAGAGTAGGTAAAAGAAGAGGAAAGCACGACTACGGAGCTGCTGCTCCACGAAGGCCCCGAAAAAGTAGATCGCAATCGAGTTGAAGAAAAGGTGCCCGAAATCTGCGTGCAGGAACTGGAAGGTCACCAACCTCCACACTTGGAGGCCATACAGACCTTCCGTCACCGTAAATACCCCTGGATGAATCACCTCGCCAGGAGTCAGGAATCCATCGCCATCCTTATCCCACCTTTTAAATCTATCCTCAATTTTCCACGCTGGGACCGCCTTGGGTTGGGCCGCTCCCCAAAATTTCATCTCTGCAAGAGAGATTTTGGCATCTCTATCCAAATCTGCTCCGTCTCTGACCATCTGTTCCAATATTTTGTCCGGCCCTTCAACGAAGAGCCCTAAGAGAAAAACACCCAGATTGACGATCAGAAGCCACTTTACGACCGGGGCCCCAGCAAGACGGCTAGGAGGACGTCCGCCACCCTCCCTGAAATACTCTCTATCAGCATAGCCCATCTCCCTTCTCTCCTACCATTGCCCGACGCCTTTCTCAAGCGAAGCAGTTCTAATTACGAATCCGTCGCAAACAAACTCTCCTTTAACCCTGCAAGCACCTCCCCTCTCCTCAAGTTTTTTATTCTCCGATCTCACTGCATCTCACAGTCTCACGAATTGTTATGAAATTCGCTGGGGCCATCCTCTTCCTCATTTTATGCAGTCCATTATTCGCCGGCGGCGCCCAACTTAGCGAGGCCGAGGTGAAATTAGCGTCAGATCATCCCAGGACCTCCTATCGGGAGGTTCGTGACATCACCGCGATGGCAGAGGCACTTCGCCGGGAACTGTCTCTTAGAAACAGTTACTCCTTTTCCCGTGGATGGTGGGTCTGGGACCGCCTTCGTGCACGCTACATCGACGGAGGGCGCCGCGAGCGGAATGAACTATTAATTCTCCAAGCTGTGTTCCGCGCCCTGATTCTCGACTGGCATGCCAAACTTGAGAAACAAGGAGAGGAAGAGCTCATGTTCATCTTCTTTGTCACTACCGCTCCGGGGAGCAAGGTGGAGCGGAAACTTCCCGACGGAGCAGTTCTGAAAAGAGATTATCATGGTGGAGGATACCATGGCGGCTGGGGAGGAGGAGCACGGATGCGGATCTACGAGGAACTTGTCAGGCAGAAGATGCTCACCACAGAGGAACAGGCGCGCTTCAAGGAGATTGTTTGCCAGAGTATGAGCCGCCGCTTCCTCGACTTTAGCAAGGGCTCGCAGTCGGCAGACAATCACTCCTTCGGGAATGCCGGGGGCATTGCGATGGCCTTGAAACTCTTCCCCGAAGCCCCGCAGGCACAGGAGGCGCGCGCATGGATTGGACGGATCTGGAGCCACCTTACTGATTTTGGCGATTGGACGGAATGGAACTATTTTCCCTACGGCCCAATCTTCCTTCATGGGATGATAGATATCGCCGAGTCCATGGACTGGATGGAGACGGAGGCCGAACAGATTCACGCCGTAGGAAAACGCGTCCTAGGCTTCATCCATGGAGGAGGACTACGGGGGGGGCCCAACTGTGGCAGTCCCGTGTTTTCAGACCGTAATGCTCTCTACCGCGATCCATGGAACCTTGGCAATTACCGGGTTGAAAGCCCGGGACGTGACGGCCATTTCTGGTATCGACTCGCCCAGCATTATCGCAATAGCAACTATCTCTGGGCAGCAACGGAAAGTGTATTTGGTGGAGACTCTCCGGAATCCCCTAAAATCGAACCCTTTAAAGAGGCCTACTCTGAACGCTTTGGATGGTTCCAGCAGAGGGGCATTCACCCAGAGGTTCCGGAGGACACCTCCCGTATTGGGCTCCTAAGTTCCCTCAAACGAAAAATTCCGGAGCGCCTTTACCTTGGAGCCAACCGTAAGGCCGGAACGCCCTTTGCCTCCTATTTCCTTTATCCAAAAAAAGACCAGCACCTCGATAGCCTCTCCGGACAGCTTTACGAATACGTGGCCAATGGCGCCAAGTTTCTCCACAGCTCTGGGAAATACAGCATGCTGGGAAAAGGTGGCGGCACAGGGGAAGAAAGCCTCGATGTTCTTCTCGTCATGCAAGACAAGAACCCCTTCCCGCTCCACCCTGACCGGGCCGAAGGAGGCGACTTCATTCGAAAGGGAGCCATCCAGCTGATTCCCTCAGCACTAAAGGCAGGAAGCAATACGCACGGTGACTCCTATGGCCAGTTTGGCTGGGACAACTACTACGGCAAAGGAAGCAGATGGATTCGTCGAAGTGTCCTGACAAAAGAGGGTTTTCTGATCGTATCGGACACCTACACCCCTTCTTCCGAAATTGGAGCTGACTTCCTTGGCGGTCCGATATGGCATCTGGCGCGCGAGGACGGCCAGAAGGATGGCCTACGGAAGGAATCGTGGTTCGATGCCCCTGCCTTTGAACACGCCTGGTGGCAGAAATCCCCGCAGCGTATTCGACTTACCCTGCACCCCGGCAAGGATCTCAAATTCGGCCAGATTCGCCAGAAATCCTCCCAGGACCTCGATCCTAACATTACTTCCTACGCTTACCGCCCAGTCACACCTGGGAACCCCAACCACTTCCTCAGCGTTTTCACCCCCTACCCCGCCGGCACCCTTCCTCCGGAGATCGACACGGTCATCTCGGACCAAGGGGCCTGCTCAGCCTTATTTACTGACATGAGGGTTCATATTAACCCTGGCGGAGAGTGGCGTGTCACTAGGACCAAGAGACAGAATTGAGTGCCCCCGAGACACGAGAAGTCAATCACCGGCGGTCCTGATCAAGTCGGCCAGCGCCTGTTCCTCACGCTCACTCAGAAAAAACCATATCCTGCTTTCAAGCCTCTGGGCCGCCACTGCGATCCCCGTCTCAGGACATGTCCAACAGTCGGCAGCCCCCCGCCACCCGCGGGGGGCGCCCTTGATCGGCATGGTGGGAACCACGAATACATGAACAGGAATGTCTTCTACCTCGAAACAGAGGTGAGCGGCACGAGCCTTTCCGATCGTGGACACCCGGCATCCCAACAGGTTCCCTTCAGCAATCTCACGGGGAAGAACCCGGAAATCAAACCGAGGCCCTCCCCGAAACTCCAGCCAATCCTGATAGCTGTATAGGTCGTTCCCCTGAAGCTCGAAAGGCAGGTCTTCACTGATCGCGGCAAGGGCCTCCTGACTGAGGTCTCGTAATGTGATCAGTTCCTTCCCGCTAGCCACGGGTTTAGAGTTAATCGATGTCAACTCGAAGGCAGCAAAGGCACCCACCACAAGCAAACCTGCCAGAAAAACCACCTTCACTATTCCTTCTCTTCGCTTCCCGGAACCACTAAAGCTCAGCGAGCATGCGGGGCTGGCAAGACCACTCGCTGTCCCTGCGATCTCGACCTTCAACACCGTCATCTGGCGCTCATCAGATGTCCCTGCCTGCACAGGAGACCGCACCTCTCGGAGACTTGTCTGATCCGCCACAAGGTCTTCGGAAGAAGCTCTCGCCCCTTTCTCCAAGCTTACTGCAGCCAGAATGTCTTCCGTCAGGAACGCAGGAACCGGAACGTCCTCAAAAGTTGCTGCGATCGCGGCGTCCCGCTGGCGCTCAGCTGATAGCCACGCCCCGAGGGCTACATCCTCTGCGGCAACGCCCAAGGCTTCCTCAAAATCCGCACTCGCTTCGTCCGTTCCATCAGGACGAAGACTCTGAAGAATGAAGCGTGCCTGCTCCCTATCCATTCTTCCCCCCTCTGGCTCTTTCCTGAAGCTGATCCTTACCGCTGGCAATTCGCGACATCACGGTGCCGATCGGAAGGTCAAGGATGGCAGCTATCTCTCTATAATCGTGTCGCTGAAGATAGAATAATGTCAGGGTAGGAAGCAGGTCAGCGTCGAGAGAACCAAGCGGTTCTACCAGGTCGCCCGGCACTCTCGGAGCTACAGAGGGGGAGAGCATCGCCTTTCCGACATTATCAACTCTCGAGCCAAAACGACCTAAGTGTTCCCGGTAAAGAGTTGAGAAGAGCCCCTCATTTGCCTTCACGCGCTTCACCCCTTCTCCTTGCTGTCGACTCCAGATCACGAACGTCCGGGTTACCAGCTCCACAGCCCGGTCCAGATCCCGCACAAGCGAAAGAGCAAACCTGTACAAGGGTTGATTGTAGGCGTCGACGAGCTCCTCAAATTGGTTCATACCTCCACAGGCTTTGACTCTCTACTTCTATAAATTGCGGAGAGGGCTCACCTTTTCAACATTCTGCGATTGGCAGCAGATGCAAAAAGCCAGAGCCCTTTAACGCCCTTCAGGGGGACAAGTTGGCCCGGATAGAGCCGCGAAGCAATCTGCATTCCTTCTTCCCCCGGGCAAGTCTCCCTGCTTCACTTCTGCCCTGACGACATGCGTACTCTCAACCTTACTCTCGCCCTCGCACTGCTCTCGGCTGCTTCCATTTCCGCCGACATTAAGATTAATCTTAAACAGGAGAACACAAACCTGAAGGTGCTCGTCGACGGGAAACTCTTCACCGAATATCACGGAGATACCCGCGTTCCATGCCTCTACCCCCTGATGAGCCCCTCGGGCACCCACCTCACAAGGCAGTATCCCTTCGTGAAGGAAGTAGCTGGGGAGAAATCAGATCACCCTCATCATACCGGTTTCTGGTTCACGCACGGAAATGTGAATGGCCATGACTTCTGGCATAAGGAGGATTGCAAGATCGTGACACGTAGTGTCGGCGGGACCAAGGTGAGCTCCAGCAAAGATCAGGCCACCATTAGCTTCACTGCGGAACTCGCCTGGGAAGCAAAAGGGAATCCCATCATCCTGGAGAAACGCCGGTATGACATCTCACTTGCAGCAACTACCCGCTACATTGATGTCACCTCCACCATGAAGCCAGCCGAGGGCAAGGTAACCTTTGGGGACACCAAGGAAGGGAGCTTCGCGATTCGGACCGCTCCGTCCCTGAGGCTCGTGGGAGAGGTCGCAAAGGGGAAGATCACCAATAGCGAGGGCACAAAGGATAATGACGCATGGGGGAAGAGGGCCCGTTGGGTCGCCTACCACGGCCCTGACTCAGCCGGCGCCGCTCAAGTGATTGCCATTCTTGACCATAACAAGAATTTGCGCCACCCCACGTGGTGGCATGCCAGGAACTATGGTCTCTTGACCGCAAACCCCTTTGGGGTTCGTGCCTTCCGCGACAAGTCCCAAAAGGGGAGCGGAGACTTCCACCTCAACAAGGGCGAGTCCCTGACACAGCGTTATCGGCTCCTTCTTCACGAAGGGAGCCTGGAGAGCGCGAAGGTCGAGGAGGCCTGGAAATCATTTGCCGCAGGCAAATAACCTTCTCAGGCCCCTTGGATTCGGCGCCACTTCGTCAGAAGTGCCACGGTCCACTGAAACTTCCGCGCTGTCTCCCTGATCAGAAAGGGCTCATCGTGCTCCTCCAGAAGCTCGAAGGTTGGAGACAGTTTGTCTTTGAGCCAGTCCAGAGTAGACCCCGTCGGCCAGTGTTTCTTGGGGGTAAACTCTTCGAGCCAGGTGCAGGGCGTGGTTAGAACCAGCTCTCCACCCAATCTGACCAGTTCGGGCAGGCGCGCCAGCAGGCGGGAGGGATCCTGCAGGCGGCATAGGAGATTGGCGGCCAGAACCCGGTCGAAGTCTCCAAGATCTCTCCTGAGATCCATCGCATCCCCCTGCTCGAACTTGATGCATTCGGGCCGAGCTTCTGAGGGAGCCTCAACATGAATAGAATCTAACAGACCACCCTCATCAAGCCGGGACACCTGACATCCCCCACGCTTCTGCATTTCCCTTCCCGCCTCAACAAAGGAATGGGAATAGTCGATGGCGACAACCTCTCCAACCTCCCGAGACATCTCGAAAGCAGAACGACCTACCGCACAACCAAGATCCAGAGCCCTGTTCGCCGGTCCAGGTGAAAAACGTTCGACAATCCTTTTCGGAAATTCGTGAGCCTGGTCCGGGCCTCCCCCCCAGCTATGAATCTGTTCCGGCCTCCCATAGTGAAAGAGCAGGTATTCATCCCTCAGACGCTCTGACTCGTAAACGTTCACCATTGTTGTTCAAACTCACATGTTTACAGCACCGGACCTCAGTGGACCGGGTCGATTCCCCCTGCAGGAGCATCAGTTTCATCGTAGTAGAAATCATCCGGGTCGAATTTGGGCACCGAGATGTTGAACAGCTTGAGCTTCCCTATTCCCCGGTGCCGGCATCCGGGTTTGATCATGACCGCGGAGAAGGGCTTGACCGCTACCAGGTGCCCATCCAATTCCAAATGCCCTTCGCCCTCGAGAATGACATAAATCTCGGTTGTCTTCCGATGATAGTGGCTCGTTGGCTCCTCTGCGAGATCCAAGAGGTGAACCGAGGCAGGCCCCTCTTGACTATCCAAGAAAGCCCTGCGCACTACTCCACAGCAGCAATCTTGCTCGGAAAGGTCTGTGAAATTGACTTCCTCGTATCTTTTCATGGGGCTCAACTGCCCGCTAGGGCATCCATGACATACCTGCTTGGCTTGAAATCCTCGATGATTACATGCCATTCGCCGCCACGTTTCATTCTGACCTGTTTCAAGTTGAAATTAGGGGTCTTGTGCGGAGCAAACAGAATGTCGTCGTGGGTGCTGTTCTCGTGCTTCTTGAACATGTCCGGAATGATGTCTCCTCCGAGATGATCGTCCCTTCCGGTTGCCAGGTGGCAGGTTCCCAGAACCTTTTCATCCTGAATATCCTGATAGGAGACTGGTAAGACCTGAGTCCCAAAACCCAGTTCTCCCAGAGTCCCCGTCATGGGGTCGTCCGCCAGCCGCCTGTTGTGTTCTTCGATCGTTTCCTCGCTTCCCTCGATGAGGGTCGCCTTGACGACATCACGGTTGACCACGTCCAGAATTCCAAGAGTGCCATCCTCGTATTTCATGGGGAACTGGCCATGGGCATCCTGCGGAACGAAGTAGACTTCTCCTGCTGGAAGGTTCGCAATGTCCGGGGTTTTTCCCTTACACAGCCCGTGAGACTTCTGGGCCTCCTGCCCGCCCAATTCCAAGGAGGCCTCCAAAATCCTCCCATCTTCAAGCCCAAACTCGATCTCAACCTTATCCGCACCGGTCATTGCGAGACGAATGCGTTCGGCATCTGCTGAGACCTCATCGTAATCAACCGCCAACCCGGAGCTGAGAATGATTTCGTTCATCCCGTGCATGGTTGCACCACGGAATCCATATTCTTTACACTTGGCCGTGAGAGGCGCAGTTGCGGAGTAGGTAGAGACGCAGAGAATCAGGTCGAAATTCGTGTAAATGTCACGGTCCAGGGAAAGCTCTTCTCCATCAGTGCTCCACACCTCGTCATCAAGATCAAGATTGGATCCCTTGGTACACCGGTAGGCAAACATTTCCCCTCCGGTCATTTCAAGTTGGTCCATGACTCCGGCATGGAGAGTTTCGTAGAAATACTTGTGGGCGTTTTTCTGCACCTCGAATCCCTCCTGCTCAAGGAATGAGAAGTTTCTTATTAATTCCTGAGGCTCCTGAAAATCGGTGAGGATACATACTTTGCACCCCTCCGTGGGCTCAAACACCGTTGACAGGAGGCGTGCTGGGTCAAACGGGGGGAATTCCCTCTTTGAGGGATTCTGCAAAATCTTCTCGTCGAGGTAGGACGGGAGCATCCGAGTCATAGATTGCATAGGCCGGCACCCTAAGGGCTTTCGGGAACCGGGCAAGGGAAGAAGGAGAACATAAAACCCATTCTCTCCTCAGGAATCCCCTCCTTCCATCTCCATCCCCTTGTCCCTCAGTTCCTCAAGGACGCTGGTCATATCCTTCAACCCCTCCCAAACCTCCTTCAGGACGTAAACCGGAGCCTGCTGACGAACCGCCAATGCAATTGAATCGCTTGGGCGGGCATCAAGCTCAACGATCAGTCTCTCACTGATTTCATTTTCTGCCTCGATGAAGAGCCGCGCGAAAAACACATCGTTTTCAACTCTTACGATAACCACTCTCTGCACCACCGCACCAAAAGCCTTGAGTGCATCATTAAAGAGGTCATGAGTTAGAGGCCGCGGCGGCTTGCGATCGGAAAGCGCATCCGTGATGGAGGCCCCGATCGCTGGTTCGATATAGAAGACAATCGACTTCTGCCCATCACCGAGAAACACCGCACACCCTGCCTGCGTCGGCAAGAGTGCAACAGGTTCTACTTTAACCAGATCGGGCACAGCGCAAGGTTACGGACGTTCCAAGTTTCGAGCGAGGAACTTCCGTCTATTTTCCACATATTTCTCAGCCCACACCTTAACCCCAGCCTGCTCCTCAACGCTCAATCGCCTCACCACTTTCCCCGGAGAACCCAATACTAAGGAGCCCGGCGGAATCTCTGTGCCCATAGTGATCAGAGTATTGGCTCCTACGATGCTTCGCTCTCCGATGACAGCGCCATCGAGTATGGTCGCCCCCATCCCGACAAGGACCTCATCCCCAATCCGGCAGGCATGGACAATGGCTCCATGGCCTACCGTTACGAGCTCCCCTAGATAACAACCCTGATTGCTCTCGACGTGCAGAACCGCGTTATCCTGGACATTTGACCGGGGGCCTACCTCGATTTCATGAATATCTCCCCGGAGGGTCGAATTATACCAGACACTCGCTTCCTCACCAATTGTCACTCTGCCGATGAGATCAGCACTCGATGCCACAAAGGCGCTCTCATCAATTTGTGGCCAGTGGTCCTCAAACGGCTCAATCATCTCTGGATCTTAAGAAGACCTCTCGAAAACCCAAGGAACGAAACCTCTGGAATTGGCCGGAAACACTCCGAGGAAAGGCTGGTGGGACAAGAAAGAGCGAGGTCAAGCTGGTCAGCCCGGGGCCTTACCTGCTAAGTGGAACTGTGGAATTGATTACTATAGCGCAGCTCCGGCAGACCGCCAATGAGACCCCCAAGGAAGCGTTTTTCTACGCCCAGATCCAGGACCGCTCGGACAAGACCACCAAAAGCGGCTCTCCCTACATGGAACTTACCCTCGCCGATGCTACCAGCAACTTTACCCTCAAGGTATGGAGCAATCATTCTCAATTCACAGAGCTCGGTGAACTCCCCCCCGGATCCTCCATCCGAGCGGAGGGCCATTGGAGTCAGAATCAATACGGGATCGATGGCAAAAATTGGCGATTGCGCTCTCTCAACGAATCAGAAACCGAGGACTTCCTCCGCGGCGATACCGCCACTGCGCGTAAACAGCAGGAAGATTGGGATCATATTGTCGCTGCGTGCGCAGCACTGAAGGACCCTCGCCTGCTCGCACTCGCCAACAAGTTTCTCGAGGACTTTGGCGAGCGCTTCCGCCGCGCCGCTGCGGCTCGCCGTAACCACCATGCCCGCCGGGGCGGCCTCATCGAGCATGTGTCCCAGATGATGCGCACGGCTTCTGCGATCTCCAGCGCCTACCCCGACCTCAACGAAGACCTTCTTCTCTCCGGTGTCCTTTTTCACGATTGCGGTAAGCTCTGGGAAAATAACTACCCGGAAGCAGGATTTGCTCAAAACATCAACCTGCACGGCGAGATGATGGGGCACATTCCACTCGGCATTGAGCTGGTCAATAAGCTCTGGCGGGACCTTCTAGAATCGCCTCTTTCAAGCTCCTGGGAAACCCTTGACCCTCCCAGCGACCTTGTTCGCCTTCACCTTCTTCATCTCATTGCCAGCCACCATGGCACCCGCGAGTTTGGCTCACCAACTCTACCCTCAACACCAGAGGCCTTCGCCCTCCATTATATCGACAACCTGGACGCGAAATACGAAATGCTCGCCATGGCCTACGAAGCCAACAATGAGCTCGCCCCCGGCATTCTCGCCCGGCAATTCCCATTACCAGCCAATCCCATTACCCCCCTTCGGTCCTTCGAATGACTCCCTCTACCAAGGCACGAAGCCGAGCCTTTTTAAATCCTCCCACCCGAATCGATCCGCTCCTGGACCTGTTGGAGAAGCACTTCCAGTTCCTTAGCACGTCGCACTGTTGCCGAGTATTTTATCCCCACCCCGACCGCCCCAGCCACGCAGCCCAATAAACCCACTCCTGCCAATCCCATGCCTGCAAAGACGTAGGAGAGACCCTCCCACCCCGGCCCGGAAGGAATGAGGTACCCAATCGAAGCGAGCAGAGGGGCAAGAGTCAGACAGGAAGCCCCTACCAGAAGCGTGATCGTCGCCCAATTTTTGACCGCCCGCACCAATAGAACGGCACCCACCAGAAACGGGATCAGGATTACGACATTGATAAGGACCGGGAAGTAGAATTCTGAACCCATAAGGTGATCTTGCCTCGGATATGGCGACGGTGCGATCTAATTGCCGGCCGACCTCTGTGGCCTCGTGAAGATCTGGTTCCAGCCAGAGCCTTATCCTGCTGCCTCCACCGCCGCTAAAACCTTCACCGCCTGCCACGCTGCGTCCACATTATGCACACGGAAGATCTGAGCTCCCCGGGCCATCCCCGCAGCCAGAAGCCCGATCGTTCCGGGATCCCGCTCAGCGGGATCCGCAATGTTCAGGACCTCCCCGATCACCGTCTTTCGTGAGACCGGCAATAACAGCGGCCGTTCAAATTGGTGGAGGCCTTCCAGCTCCTGAACCAGCAGTAGGTTGTCTTCTCGCTGCTTCGCAAAATCAATTCCCGGATCGAGAAGAAGATGGTCCCGGGAAAGGCCCACGGACTCCGCTAAGTCCATCTTCTCCCCGAAGAAGCGCTCCAGCTCTGCCATGACATCGCCCCATAGCTGGTCAGTGCGCTCCTCCTTGGGAGGCCCCGCGGTGTGCATGACCAGAAGAGCCGCCCCACGATCCGCAGCCAGAAGAGCATTCCTATCATCAGGCAATCCACTCATATCGTTAATTAATTCACCGCCCAACTCCAGAGCGACCATAACAACCTCAGGGCGCCAGGTATTCACCGAAAGCACCGGAGGCCACACCTGCTCAGAGTCCCTGGGATTAACCCTCGAGAGGACCTCTTCCCATCTACCCAGGACCCCACGGAGCCGGGCGCACTCTTGCTCGACAGCGATTGCCGCCCGGTTGGTGCGAGCACTCTCCGCCCCGACATCCACGATATCCGCTCCTGCTTCAATCTGGCTGCAGGCTTGATCGAGGGCCTCCCCCACATCAAGAGTGCCATCGCCTGAGAAAGAATCATCGTTCACATTGACGATCCCCATCAACAGCGGCCGCCTTGGGAAACTCAGAGTCCGATCCGGAAAGCGCAGCTTCATTGGAATGCAACCCATGATGAATTCTTACGAATGGCCGTCACCAGAGCCTTTCTTATACAGAAAAGGAACTCCCATTATCACCAGCATCAAGTTTCTCCAGAATCGGCAGGGCACTCTCTGCCCACTGTTGCGGGTCCGGGCACTCGGCCGCCCCTTCACCCCATACTGTTCTCAGCATATCAGTGTCGATGACTCCGGGGTTGAACGCTACTGCAGCCAGGTTCCCGGGCAATTCGCACGATAGAGCCTGCGTCATTCCCTCGATGGCCCACTTGGTCGCACAGTAGGGAGCCACCTCTGGAGAGGTAGAGCGGCCCCACCCGGAACTGAAATTTACAATCACGCCCTTATCCTGCTCGATCATGGCCGGAACAGCATGACGCAAAACATTGGCCACCCCCTTGATATTCACATCAATCACCTCCCCAAATTCCTCGCTCTCAACCTCCCAGAGCGGGGCAGGCTCATTGATGAGGGCCGCATTATTAAGAAGAAGCCGTGGTGGCCCCACCTCACGCAAGGCAGCTACACAGAAGGCTTTTACCTCGTCTTCTTCAACTACATCTACCGAGGCTAGAAAGTGACCCTCTCCGAGACTCTCAGCCACCTCCTTCACGGCTCCCGCACTGCGCGCCAGCCCTGCAACAACCCATCCCCTTTCAGCAAGGCCAAGAGCCATTGCCCGCCCCAGGCCTCGTGAGCACCCCGTAATCCATGCGACTCTCTGATCGAGCATGGCGCACGATTAGAGTCTGTTCCTCCGCCTCACGAGAAAATTCTGCATTCCTGTGTCAGTTGGGACGCTCGGGGGAAAATGACCCTAATCCAACCTTGCCCTTATTCCTTCGCGCTCCCATGCCTATGTGGAGGTATGTCTGAGCCGAGAAGAAAACGATCCTGGTGGAAATGGCTTATTCCAGTGGCGGTCCTGGTGCTCATGGTCCCTGTTATCGTTCTCCTCGTCATCAGGGCCAACACCGAGAAAGCCTGGGAACAATACAAGTCCAAGTGGAACTCCCGTGATCCTTTCGCTCTCAGCCATTATGCTCCCGCCTCTGTCCCAAAATCGCAGAATCTCGCTTTCCACCCCCTGTTTGAAGATCTGGAAAAGAGCGGCTCTGCAGCACAGACTTGGTTCGCACAGTTCAACTTAAACCCAGCCTGCCCCGGATTGAATGAAGACTTCATGGCCAATCCGGCCACCCTGCAGCGGTCCGATCTCTCCAGAATCACCACAGTCTCTCAAGCGAGCTCAGAGACAGAGCGTGTCACAGAACTCATCCGCCTCAATCAACCAACCAGCGACCGCCTCGATCAACTCTCGGAGGCGCTCGCCGAGCGCCCCTTCTATCACGCTCCCTATCCATGGCATGACGCCCTCCTGTTTGTAACGGGAGAATCTAGCATTCCAACCCGCGGCGCAGCCCACGGCTACCTCCTTCGTGCAACCCTACGCATCCACTCGGCGAACCCCTCGGGTGCCGCTGACGATATCATAAACAGCCTTCGTCTTGCCACAGCAACTGGGCAGCACCCTACGCTCATGAATTTTGTGCTCGAAGCTTATCAACGGGCAAATGCCCTCAATGCTCTATGGGACGGACTTGCACGCGACAGTTGGAACAGCGAAGACCTCCAGAGGCTGCGCGCCGAGCTCTCGACCATTCCTCCCGCCGGCGAACGGCTTCTCACCATCGTCCGCGTTTCCCGAGCAGAAACTCTCGGATTGCTCGATCACGTCCAGAATCTCTCGCGCGGAGGCAGTAGCCGGAGCACTCCGGCTTTGGCTCGTTTTTTTCTCGCGGCCAATCGCCTTTCCTACTGCCGGGATCTGCAGGAATGCCTCCTTGCCCCGGGAGGATTAATCGCCCGGCAGGCAACCCGTTCAGCAATCCGGGATCATGAAGAGCGAGTTAGGACCCGCGCCGAGGGGCCTCTGAAATCTATCTACGCCTTATCATTAATGCAGACGACGAGTTTCGGAGGAGCTTTCTTAATTGCCTTGGAGTCCGAAGCGAAAATTCAGGCAGCCCGGCTGGCTCTCGAAATTGAGCTCCATCGCATGACCCGTGGATCATACCCCCTCAACTTGAAAGGCCTGGCGCCAGGCATCCAGACAGGCATGAAGAACGGCTCCGAAGAGGTGCGAAACGTCCTCTATGCCCTGAAACCGGATGGAACCCCGATAATCTCTATAAAATGGCTCCCTGGCAGGAGGCCGGGAAAAGGCACCGTGTGGAGCTACCCAGCCTCTTCTCCCTGAGCTTTCACAGACTGGGCGGCCCCTCCCCCGGACTTGATTTTATAGGTTTTGATAATCCCGGGGCCTCGAAATTCCTTGACCGGCTGCCGAATCACCGCTTTCCTCCCCGCCCCGCAACCCAGATCCACCTATAGAATGTCCCGAGTCTGCAGCATTAGAGGTTCCCGCGTCCGCATGGGGCGTAGAATCCACCGTTCCGGATTGGCCAAGAAAAAGGGTGGTATCGGTCGTCACGTCACGAAAACCGTCAAACGCTCGGTTTCTCCAAACCTGAAGACCAAGAGGGTGTGGGTCCCTGAACTAGGGCGCTACGTCAAGGTGAAGGCCAGTTGCAAGGCCTTCAAGACCATCAATAAGAATGGCGCTTACTCCACCCTGAAAAAGGCTGGATTGATCAAGTAGTCGTTCGCTCGGCACCCTGTTCACCCCGAGGTCTCTCCAACCAGCGGGCGCTCACATTTTCAAGCCCCCGCCTCGCAGACCGTGAGGATAGCATCCCGCATGCCGTGGATCTTCTTCTTGTCCGCAGGAACAATGGTGGCGAGACAGCCCCCCAGCTTAATGCCACACTCCTCGTCAACGAAGTAGTAGGGACAGAGCCTCGCTCGACCTCTCATCATTTTCCGAGAACCAGTCACGGGATCAAAGTAGGGGTGCTCCAATAGTTTTGCCTCCCGGAATTCTTGGAGAATATACGGTTGAGTTTCAAATCCCTCGCACGCCGCACTCAAGGCCTCAACCCACTCTTCCCGGGAGACGTCGTGACCAACGACCACTCCCCGGCTTCCCCAGGCTAGCTCACTGAAACCGCTGACCTTGAGGACCAGTCGCCGCAGTTTCTGGCTGAAATCTCCCAACTGCGACCACGAGTGCACTTCGAGGCGGGGAAGGCTCGCGTGAGGGGGCAGCGGTGCCGGGTCAACAACCCACCCGTAGGGCACGAGATCTCTGATCCTCTGTAAATGGCTCCCTCTCATCTCCGCGTCCCATACCTCCCGCAAGCTCGGCGACCAGAGTAGTGCCAACCAAAGCTTTTCTTCAAAGTGAGGCTTACAGGGCGGGGTGAGATCCCGACGCCTCGAAAGGGCAGACAGTGCAGGTATTGCCTCCCAATCAAATAGCTCAAAGAACCGGTAAAGGCCGGCCGATGAGTCCGTATCCTGAAAGGTCTCTGCCGATGCGATTCCCCAAGCCCCCTCTCCAGCCTGATTAAGGGCTTTAACCAACCAATCCATTTCCGGACGGTAGTCTGTAGATTCTTCAGAAATGAGGATCTCTCCGCCACTTGGCATGAGGGAGCGGAAGCCCTCCACCATTCCCGCCGCCCCGCCCAGAAGCCTGAAGCCCTCTGCGCCATATCGCCGCGCGAGCCACCCTGTGATTCCCATACCCCCCGGCACAGCGTCCAATTCAGTGAGAGCAAACCCACTCTCTGTCATCAGCAGATCGGGGCGGATGACCCGGGGAGCGACGTCACGCAAATCATCAGACTGCTGAGCCTCTGTCAGCCACTCGGGCTTACCGCTATCTAGCGCCCCGGCAATCCAACCTGGCAATGAGCCCTTGACGCTCCGGCGGTAAATCCGGTCACACCCCTGCTGAAACATTCGCAGGGGGTGGCCCAGCCGCTCCAACTGGGAAACTTCCGTGGGAGCCAGCCTGAGGGGCTCAGGCGAAAAGAGCCAGCCACGATCCCCACGGAAGCCCACTGCTTCAGCATCACGTAAGAAGTCGTCAAGCCCCAGCGCCATCGGGGAGCAATCTGACCGAGGACCTACTAGGACTGCAAACAGGAAAGCCTTTTGATGCCAATCACATTGATGGGCGGGGGCCTATGGCCCTAGCTGAGCTCTCGCAATGCCTCTCTGATAAGGTCCTCAGCGGCCATTTCGAGATCTCTCTCCAACACCACTTTTATCGCTTTCCGGGCATCGACCTGTTTGAAGCCAAGCGCGAGGAGCGCGAGTTCCGCATCACGGGAAGCAGATCCTGCCTCGTTCCCCCCGTCTCCCGCTTGCCACGTCTCCGTAACGCCCACCTTATCCTTAAGCTCCAGAACGATGCGCTCCGCGGTCTTCTTCCCGAGTCCTTTTATCGCCGAGAGCGCCTTCACGTCCTCATCTACAACAGCCTGCTTAAAACGCTCTACTGCCATGCCACTCAGAACAGCCATCGCGATTGTAGGGCCTATTCCGCTAACCCGGTCACCAAGAGGAGAAAAATGTCCCTCTCCTCCTGACTGGAGAACCCGTAGAGTGTATGGGCGTTTTCCCGGACATGAAGATGGGTCAAGAGGGTTATTTCCTCGCCTTGCCTCGGGTTCAAGCGATCGAAAGACGAAATCGGGACGAGGACCTGATATCCAACTCCGGCAACATCCACCACCAAACGGCTGGGAAGAGCCTCTACCACCTCGCCTCGCAAACGCGCGATCACTTAAATACCCTTAAGGGTCCAAAATAGGCGATCCAAGCCAAAAACCCGAAGAAAACGACGCCCTCAAGATTTATTTCTAATATAAGTAAACATTTTACTTGTAAGGAATTTGAAAAAAATATGAGCTACTTCCTTTTTCGTATCGCACTTGTACCCATTCGCTGCTACACTGTTCTCGCTATGGCTACCACGAAAAGAACGCGATTTTCACGTCGGCTCCCTGATCACGTCACTGACGAGTTGGTGAATGTACTCGGAGATGACGACAAGTTCTTCGGCTTTAATGACCTTTTTGAGTTGGTTTACGATCGGCTGAAGGAGCGGAACGCCGTGAGCGGAGGAGAAGAAATGCTCCGGCTCCGGGCATACGAGAAGCTGCAAAACCTTGTCACCCGCGGACTCGTCGAGAAAAGCGGGAAGGAATATAAAGGCCTCGACCGGATCGAAGAGGCCCACAGCGACAACATTGCGGCTCAACAGCAGCAAGCCTGAGCAGCTGAAATAAAAGCTTCAGCTGGAAATAATCCAGCTAGTCTTCCTTTAGAACCTGCGCCAGTCTCTGGCGCAGGTTTACTGTTTCATCATTAGTCCATGCTTCCTGACTATCTTCCAGTCCTGATGCAAATCCTGGTCGCGATCGGATTTTGCGCCACCATGCTGATTGCCAGCGTCGTATTTGGTAAACTTGGCAGAAAGGTAGGAGTTAAGGATGTGCCCTACGAGTGCGGGATGCTTCCCATCGGGGAAGGTGCACCGCGCTTCAGTGTGAAGTTCTATCTGGTCGCGATGCTTTTCGTGATCTTCGATATAGAAGTAGTCTTCATGTATCCTTGGGCGGTCCAGTTCAGAGAGCTTATCCTTACAAACTCCATGGCTCTTCTGTCCATGGCTTCATTCGTCGGTGTCCTAGCCGTCGCCTACCTCTACGTCCTGAAGAAAGGGGCCTTGGACTGGAAAGAGTAGATTCGAAGGGCGGCGTTGTCCTTATTGCTCTGGCTTCGTCTTCGGGGCATCAAATGTATCGAGCCCTCGGCCCTCTCCATACGGTCAATCGGCCCTTCTGGGCCCTAGGGAACAATATTGGTTCCGCCTCCTCTCCCGGCCCAGGATCACGCCGTGAGCAGTAGCAGGCCAGCCCATATCGAGGAGGCCACCAAGACGAAGAACCCGGCAACTCCCAGCCCGATATCCAGCTTGGTTGCGCGAGGTCGTCGTGGAGAACTGGAGGGGGGAAAGACAATCCCGGCATACAGCATACCAGCAAGCAATCCTCCGCCATGCGCAAAGTTATCGATAAACTGATACCCTATAACCCCAATAACCAAAGTTACTCCCAGAGCACCGAGCAAGCGCCGCCTCGAAGACCGGGGAACAAGCCGCCCATGCAAAGTCTCGAAGATCAGTAGAAAGCCTAGCAGACCCAATATCCCACCTGATGCCCCAATCGACGCTTTCTCCGGAACGAAGTGACTTGTGGCCCATCCACCTGCAACCATGGAAATAACCATTACTAACGAAAGATGGGACCACCCTGCCAGAGACTCCACTCGTCTGCCCAGATACCACAATCCCCATACATTCAGTCCCCAGTGCAGAGGATGACCATGCAAAAACGGTGCCGTCACGAGGCGGTAGGCCTCCCCGGCATTGAACCCTCCCTTTTGAAGTCCTGCGACCTCAACCGCGGCCTCTAACTCAACCCATGGCTGTATAATCCCGCATCCCGCCAGGAGACCAATAAGGACCGGCATGAACCATATCCGGTGGTTCTTCAACCAGTAATCAAAACGAGCCTCCTGCTCTTCCGCGGCCAGCGCCTGCTCGTTCAAGGCTCTCGCGGATCGGCGGTCACGGCAGGCATCATGCCAGGGAACTAGGCCAAGAATGGTGAGCAGGATTCCCGCCAGACCTACTTCAAACGACTCCGTCGGCAGAGTGCCATTTGCCAAGTTCGCGTAGAGGGCCCACAGCAGCAGCACAACAAATATGAGCGTATTGCGTCTCGCATTACATGCATCTATTTCGGCTTGCTCGAGAAGCCTTTCACGCAACGGTTCCACCAGCTCTGAAACTGCCTCGGGAGGTATCAGCTTCTCCTGATCTGCCACCCATACCACCTCTACCCTCTCACGGCTGTAATGGATATGATGAGCCAGAGCCTCAAGGCTTTGGAATTCGAATTTCCGCCCCTTCGGGGAAACACAGCCATAGGGAGTCTCTTTGGGTTTATCCGGAAACACCTCCGGGCGAGACCAAACTGGTTGTTCAGGATCGCTAGGCATCCCCCTTCAGCATGACCCTCCCGAGGCACACGGCATGGAATAAAGTTCCAAACGACTCACCTCAGCCGCCATCAGGGCTACTCGGCAGCGGGCTCGGCAGCGGGCTCGGCAGCGGGCTCGGCAGCGGGCTCGGCAGCGGGCTCGGCAGCGGGCTCGGCAGCGGGAAGCCCTTGAAGGGCTTTCCGCAACGCCTCGTCACGAGGGTTTAACTCTTGCACACCCTCAGCTGCGGCGCCCTCCTCCGGGTTAACCTCGGCAACAGCTGGAGCCGCAGTTGCATCGGTTACAGGCGCTGGCATTCCCTCGATTCCTTGCTCGTAGTTTCTCTTGGCGATCAGGATTGAAAGAACCAGCGCTATGATCATAAACGCCGTTCCGAAATAGGCGGTTCCCTTCTGCAGGACACTGGTGGTGTTTGCTCCGAACATTTGATCCGTCATCCCGGATCCAAAAGCCGCTCCCAAGCCTTCCTGCTTGGGGCGCTGCATGAGAACCACCAGAATGAGCAAGGCGCTCACCACTATAAAGGCGATAAGCAGAAGGCTGATCAGAATATCCATGAGAACTGAAAAATGAGGGGCGGGACTATGGTTGCGCTTTCCCTCCTTGTAAAGCAAGTTCGGAGACCCGTCCTTGCTGTCTATTAAGCCACTAATAATTAGAAGCTTACGCTTCATCAGAATCCCCCCACAACAGCTGCCTGACGCGTATAAATGGACGGTTTTTAAGCACCCTTCTCCTTGAAGGGGACTTCAAGGGCCACTGCTACGCCGGAACGAGTCATCCCGAACTCTCCCGATGCCTTACTCCATCAGGGGTAGCCTATGTTAAACATTTATTTTTAGTGAATATCAGGGTTCTGTATATAGCTGCCCTACTCCAGTAAAGGTGTTCTCTCAACTCAACCGGAAAAACCCAAAAGGATCTCCCCTCCCACAATTCGAGGGCAAGGCCTTCTGCCCTCGCTGCAAATCGGAGGGCGGGGAAATAGCGGAATTCTGCCCGACTTGCGGATTCAGTCTTTCACTCTCCGAGGCCATGTTCCCTTTTGAAGCGCCCCCTCTCTCACTCATCCTAGACCCTTCCGGGATACTGCCACCCGGAACAGAAAAGAATCTTGTGCGCCCTTACAAGGCGCTCCGCAAACGCATTCCTCAGGCCGATATCTGCTTCTGCTTTGTTCAGTTGGAGCAAGGCTGCTCAGTCGAGGAATTTTCCTTCTGGCTCTTCAATACTGCACCGGATGCAGACCAATCCCGCGCATGGAACTTGCTCGTTACTGTTGACCTTACATCCGGGCAGCTAAGCCTTACCTGCGGATACGCCCTGGAGTCCTTCCTCGCCCGCGAGTCGTGGGAGGCCTCCCTGCAGGAACTCGCCGCCTGCTTGGGAGATGGCCAATGGCATGAGGGGCTTGCTGGGTTCCTTCGCGATAGCCGGGACCTCCTTTCCTCTGCCTGCTACGCTGCTTGCAGATATGCACGGGCTCATAATGACACGCCACTCGATGTGACCAAGGCCTCCGAAGACCTCAGGGATAGGCGCTCTCCAGCCGGAACATCCGCCACGCACCCGGAGCAAACCAAACATCATCAACCTGGCAAAGAACCCGTTACAACTGGCCCCTGATCCGATGCCCAGACTCTTCCTGATCATATTCACTCTTCTCCTCCCTGGATTGGCAAAAGGCCAGGGTGTCGAATTCCCCTCTCCTCCGAGGGGCCAGGTTTTCGACCCCAGCGGTTGGCTGGGTGAAGACCGGACCCTTCGGCTGGAAGAAGAGCTCGGTCGCTATCGGCGGAATCACGATGTCGACGTATTCGTCGTCCTCTGGAGCAGGAGCCTTGGCTCCGAGACCACTTTGGAAGAGTTGGCCCTGCGCATCGGAGAAACGTGGTCCCGGCAATCTCTCTGGGCAGTCGTTCTGCACCTCCCTGAATCACTCTACCGACCTGTCGTAGTCACCCGGAGTAGTTCCACTAAGCTCTCCGGTGAAAAATCCCTCGAAGATGTTCGCCAAAGTGCAGTTTCCCGGGGAATGAAAGAACCGCATACCCGAGCCCGCATAGAGGCACTCTCCTTTGAAACTGGTGAGGAACTGATTTTTTGGAAGAACCAGGCGCTCCTTGTGCATAATCAATCAAAAAGCGGTATTCCTGATGTCCCGCATCCAGACAAGCAATCCCGTGAAAAGCTGCTTCCTCCTCCCATTATTCTAATCTCCCTCACCCTTTTACCGATCGTCATTATCCGCTCTCTCAGGCGCCGATTCGCACCCCTGACCTTTCCTGAAACAACTTGGCGCTATCGCCTCCAAGCCAAATGGAGTGGGGGGAATCGGATCATCGTTTCCATCCCTCCACGAGCCTAATGAGGAAACCCGTTTTCAAGTGGCTTCTCTTAGCGCTCCTCCTTGGGGCGACCCTGATGACATATGGCTGTAAAGAAAAGAGATCGCCCAACCTGCAGGAAGCACTCTCGCCCAAGAGAGTTAACGTCCCCGGCGTTCCTTATTTCAGCCCTATCCCAGGCGAAATATGGAAATACAGGATAGAGAAGAAAATTCCCCTCAGGGTTACCCTCTCTCCAGCGGATGCCAGCCATTACACCGAATCGACAGATACGGCCCAACTCATCACTTTTGAGCAGACGCGCAGGTGCAACGGAAAACGAAACCTCGGAAACGGCAAGCCGGTATTGACTGCAATTGCCATTTCTGAAAATGGCAAGCTCCTGGGCGAGGAACTCTACCAGATTAATGAGGACGGGGTCCTCAGCTGGGGCTGGATCCCAGCGCACCTGAAGGCAGAAGAAGCGCAGTTACTTGAGAAAGGAGTTCCTCTCGCCAAAGCCTCCATGCGTCCGGGACAATACTGGGAGTGCAATGGGCGAAAGCCAGGAAATCCCTTTCGATTTAAAGTAATCGAACAAGAAGAAGTTACTGTTCCCGCGGGAACTTTCCAAGCTACACGAATCCAGATTACCAATGAAAGCCGCTCCCTTAACCCTGTCACGGGAGAGGATCAGGCCGCCTCGCTCAAGCGGAGCTTATGGCTGGCGAAGGATGTTGGAATCCTGAGGGAGGAAACCGTCTACTACTCTGGCGAGCACGTCACCGTGAAACAAAGTTCAGAATTGGTTCAATGGGTTTTACCAAAAAAAAGAAATGTCCGGGGGACCGTTTCTTATACTACGTCGCAGGGAAACTCCCCTGCGCTTCAAGATCAGTTGCCGGAGCAGCCAGAGCGCTAGACTCAATCCGGCAGAACTACATCGACTCGAACCTAGCCACTGGCTCGGAGAATATTGTTATCCTCATCCAGAACTAGCTTTCGGGCCTCAACAGGCTTCTCACATAAACTGAACGCCATGATGGTTACCAGTTCCCCTTTACCGATCAAATGCGCTGCTCCACCGTTCACAATAATCTTGCCCGTGTCCCGCGGACCCACCTGCACGTAGGTTTCCAGCCGAGCCCCAGTCGTAATCGATGCCACCAAAACCTTCTCTCCGGAAACTAACCGGGCCTCCTCCACCAGATCGGCTGGAATTTCGATACTTCCCTCATACTCCACGGAAGCCTCAGAAACCACCGCCCGGTGAAGCTTGGATGTCAAAAGCTGCCTCAGCATTGCCGGAAGGAAACTGGCTCTGCCCCTCAGGTCAAGACACGAAAATCCGCGTGCATCTAAACTTGTTTTGAAGCAACCTACTCCGCCAATCCCCGATCATGCCTTTTCGTAATCTCCTGATTCTCGTCTTCATATTCCCGGTACTCCTCGTCGCGGAGGAGTCCCAGGCCCCTGCACCCCCATCAAAGCAAGTCCTTATGAAGGCGCTCCAGTGGATGCAATCCAGCACCCCGGAGCGGCGGCAGGCGGCCTATCGGAGCGTTCACTTGCTAGGCAAGGAAGCAGTTCCGTCCTTTAGAAAGGCTCTTCAAAAGGCGAGGCAATACCACGAGCGGAGGCTCGCGGATGTTCTGAGCAGCAGAAACCAAGGAGGTAACCCCTACGAGGCGCTCGTAACCGTAGTGGATGAGCTGCGCGGGGAGCGCTCCCGAGTCTATCCCCTCATGATGAAGGACTGGCAGAAAAACCGGCAGGAAATCGACAACCTCCGTGCCGAGTGGGAGAAACTGGACCGGCTCTACCAGCGAGCCGCAAAGCTTTCCAATACGGATACCACCGCCATCGATAAGCAAATTGACGGAATCACTGATGCCTTGGTTGAGATCCACGACCAGCTCGCCCGCTTTGAGGGTCAAACCAAGGAAGAGGCCCGCGCGATCAGCGAACAGGAGCGCCGCAAGTCTGCACTCGAGGAGAGTTTCGACGGCAGCAGCTATATGAAAGCGGCGAAAGTCCTCGGCACAATGCGCTCAGAGATAGCAAGGCTGACATCAGCCAACGAGCACAACCAAGCATCCAGCTGGGCAAGCGCGCCTCAGAAAAATTTCGCTCGCTTGATCAGTTATGAACGGGCAGTTCTCGGCCTGCGCCCCCTCAAACTGGAGGAAAAGCTGAGCAACTCAGCCACCGGCCACTCGGGCGACATGGCGCGGATGGGCTTCTTTTCACATACTTCCCCGGTTCCAGGCAAAAAGAGTTTCTCCGATCGGGCACGAAAAGCGGGCTTTAGCGGCGGGCCTTCGGGCGAGTGTATTGCCGCGGGACAGGGAAGCTTTTCCTCCGCCTACGAATCATGGTTCTACTCGGACGGGCACCGGCATATCATGCTGACAAAGGGCCCTTCGGTTCTTGGGTTCGGGGTTATCTCCAAGCATTGGACCCTCGTCACAGGAAGAATGTAGTCCGGCGCGGGAGCAACCTCAGTCCCCTCCAATCTCAACTGCGAGCAAGCAAACGTCGTCGTCAAAGCGCTGGCTTTCCGCAAAAGCAAGAACGCGATCCAGGACGCGGTCGAGAAGCTGATCCACTCCTGAACATTCCTCCTCCGAAACGGCCTGGACCAACCTGTTCTGAAGAAAGGCCTCACCATCAGGGTTCTCGACTTCGATAATCCCGTCCGTAAAGAGCATAAGTTGCTTTAACATGCTCAACTTGAGGGTTTGAGACTCATAGGTTGCGTCCGGGAAGAGCCCTAACGCAGTTCCTTTTCCCCGCCCCCCCATTGGCAGCACGCCCGCTTCTCCCTCTACGCTCCGCATTATAGGGGCCGGATGTCCGGCGCTGGCGTATCGTAATTCTCCATTTTCGAGATCAATCACCGCGAGAAATGCGGTGGCGAACATCGTCATCTCGGCCTCAGTCAGAATGGCAGAAAGTCCGCTGTTAAGCTGACCGAGAAATTCTCCAGGATCCTCAGCAACCTGATGGATCCGTTCCGCGAGACCCCGCAGCATTGATACTATGAGAGCTGAACGCACGCCGTGCCCCATTACGTCGCAGATGAATAAACCTGCACAATGGTCTCCAATCGGAAATACCTCGAAAAAATCACCCGCCAAGCCCGAGATCGGTATGTAGCGATGCCCAAATTTCAGCAGCCCGCTGCCAGGACCGGCGGGAACCGTTGGATAGTCGTGAGGCAGAAGGGCCTGCTGGACCTCCCGTGCCAGTGCCAGCTCTTCCTCAATCTCGTCATTACGCCGCTGCAATGCTGCCGCCGCCTCTGCGAGCGACTGCTGGGTTCGCACAAGTTCGGAGACATCGCTTGAGACCCCGAAAGTCCCGATAATTGCACCAACCCTGTCAATCAGAGGCATTTTCGTGGTCAACACCCAAGCCTCTCCTCCCGCCGGCGTGGTCTCCTTCTCAACGTAGCCGAGAATTGGCTCCCCACTCTCTAAAATCTTTCGCTCATCGCTGAGCGCTTCGTTAGCATGATCCTCACGGAAAAGGTCATGATCGCTTTTCCCAACTACATCCTCAGGACTTCCGAAGCCATTCCACTTGGCCATCGACTTGTTGACCAACTTGAACTTGGAGTCCAGGTCCTTGAAATAGATATTCAATGGAACATTATCAATGAGCAGCCTCATGAGATGGCGCTCCTCGAGGAGTTCCTGCTCCACCAGCTTCCGTGGCGTAATATTGATCATCGAGCCCGCCACCCGGATCGCCTGTGCCCCTGCATCACGCACAACCACGCCTCGAATGCGGAACCAATTCCATTCGCCCTCGCCATTACCCACCCGAATTCGTGGCTCAATCGCGAGCAAGTCCTCTCCTCCCACCTTTAGAATGGCCTCAACTCTGCTCACAAAAAGATCCCTGTCAGCTTCGTGGATCAATTCAACACACCGGAAAAGATTAGGCATCTCCTCCCGCCGCCGGCCAAAAAAGCGAAGAATGCGGCCGGAATAGTGAACCTCATCCGAAGTGAGGTTCCAGTCCCATATGCCCTCGTTGGACGCACGCAGGGCCAACTCGAGTCGATCATCACTCCGATAAGGCATTTTCCAGTATTCAATCGCAATCTTACGCAGGGCTCAACACCTTGTTCCTGACGATCCACGGAAACATCCCTGCGCTGGGATTGCACCCTTCCTATTATCCACATGGGGGATGCGGCCGCAGCTAATTTGCATTGTTCCTGTCAGCTGCTATGAGTTATAGCAGCCCTGCACCATGAAACGGAAATCTATCGAGGCCACCGTCAAGTATTCCATCTGGGGAATCTTCACGATTTTTATCTTTGTGCTGTTCAAGGTCCTCCAGATGATGGGCTTCTTTGCCTAGGTTGCTTCCCCGGGAACAATTTGCACCCTGGATTACCTTTGCTCGACCTCCTGTGAGATCAGAATTCTCCGCGAGCCCCCTTGGTTTCAACCACCTATCGAGCCCCGCGGACTACCTGCGACCAGCTCGTCACATAATGTCTGCACTTATCACTGCTGTTAATGCATAAACTCGCCAGTAACCGTTCTGTCCGGGCATTAAGAATAGGAGCTCTCTGTCTCCTGCTCCTTAGTTCGACCCTTACCGCCTCCATCGGGCTGATCCTATCCGCGTTTTACATGGATCTTCCAGATCGAGCCCGGTTGGGGCTTTATGGACTCATCTGCAGTTTTTGCATTTTCCTGCTCTACAAGTTTTTTGCTCATTCCGCCTATTGCCCCCTCTGCCGTGGCCCGGTTCTCCGGGGGTCGCGAGCCCAACGCAACCGGGACGTAGGTCGTAGCTTCTGGAGCTACCGCCTCCGAATTGCCCGGGATATTCTCCTGACAAACACGTTCAACTGCTCCTATTGCGGGGAAAGAACACGTTGCGTGGTGAAGCCCAGACCCCAGGAGGGCGCCTCTCCCAAGAAACCCTGAGGCTGGGCATGAGTCTCCCGTTTAGCGTTGAGAAGTCCTCCCCAACTCAGGTGGGACAGGCTCCTTACCAGTCCACGGCAATCTCCTGCTCTAATCCAGAGCCGTCGTCAAACTTGATATGGCCATGTTCCCGTCCGTATTCATGTAAGCACTTGGTGACCTTGACATCGTAGGCACAGTATTCCGCGATGCGCATCAAAGGCTCGTTGCTCCCCGTGGTTTTATGCTCGCGCCACCACTTTAAGGCATCAACCCCGACCGCAGTCTTTCCCGTTCCCAGGGTAGCCGCGGCAACATGTCCAAGGCCAACCCGCCGCCCGAGAATCTCCTTTAGATCCGCCATAAGATCCAAGTTAACCGTTCGGGAACCCAAGTCTAATACGGTATAGCCCTCAAGCACCCCGTAGTCAAAGTGGAGGTGGTTGTAGCCAACCACGAGGTCGGCCTTGGTCAGAAGCTGGATCAATTCCTCCAGCTCTTCCTCCGGGTAGACCCGATATTGACCCGATTCCGTACAGAAGGAACATCCCACGGAAACCCTCATTTGGCTGAGATTAGCTGATCCTCCGACATCGTTAAAGCTACGCTGCGTTTCCAGATCGAAGTAGACGGTGCCAGGCATGTGTTTCAGAGTGTCCCTGTTCTCCTGCGAAGAGTCAAAGCGCCCCACCCTTCTGCTCCTTAGCCAACTCTATGAACGATTCAAGAATCACTTGGAGCGTGGGTAGTAAGACAACAAAAAGAAGCGAAACTAGCGCCACAAAGAGAAGAGAAAAACGTAACGCGGCAACCATTCGGATTCTTTTTCCGACGACTCTTGTGGTCGTCATCGTATCCCAGGGGGCTTCTTTGCGGCGAAGAAGATACCAAATGCAATAAAAGTGGCAGATTCCGGTCAATACTGGATGCACCATAAGGCCGAGGCCAACAATGAAGGCCCGAAGAGATCGAACAAGCGCAGCCTGTAGGCTGAGGGGCTTTTCATCCAAGGTGACAACCCGGATACCAAGGAGATACTTCCCTGGGGTGGTTACCAGCTTGTGAAGCATTGTCGCCTCCAGCAGCAGGAAGGGCAGGAAGTAGAGGTAGACGGATGGGCTGGCATACATCTGGAGGGGATCACCTCCTGCTAGCCGTAAGAGAGAGAAAAAAAAGAGCAGGTAGAGCGATACATCAAACCAGCGGGCGAAGAACCTGAGAAAAGGATAGGGTTCAGCCGGAAGCGGTGGCGGGAGGGCTTCCTGCACTTCCAAGTCCGCGGGCTCGAACGCTGAACGGAAGACATCCATCTCCCGCAACTTCACCCAGCCATCCTGGTCCTTGTGCCAAGCCAGCTCGTCGCCAGAAAGCTCCCCACCCTCAATCCTTTCCCGTACGAGATATGTCTCATAGGGCCCCTTTTTTCCATCTCCTTCGACAACCCAGATTTCCATCACGCAGGGGCCTAGTAATTACGCAGGCAGCGCGCAGGATCACGCCGGGATGTTAGAAAGGCCGGGATCAGGGCTGCAATGACACAGAGAATTGAAGCCCCGATGCCAACAGTCGCGACCTCCTGCATGTTGACATGGGCAGGGAGGCCATCAATTCCATGGAACTCCGCAGGAAAAACATCAAATCCAACCCTCTTGAGCATCTCGTAAATAGGGTCACGGAAATGCACTACTAGAAGGCCGAGGCCAACTCCAAGAAGCGCCCCCATCAACCCCACAATCGAGCCCTGATAGGTAAAGACCCTAATGATCTGGAAGGGAGTCGCCCCCAAGGCCTTCATTACGCCGATCTCCTGCTTCTTCATGATGGTGATGGTGAATATCACCGCCATAATACAGAACGCGGACACAAGGACGATGAATGAGAGAGCGAAATACATCATCATGCGCTCGCGAGCTATGAGCTCGACCCATGCGCGATTCTGGTCCTGCCAGCTGAGCACAGACCACGAGGGGCCCAGCTCCTGTTGAAGCCTAGCCTGAACCTCTTCCAGCTTGTACGGGTCAGCAACCCGAACCCCGAGGGACTCGACTCCTCCCGCCATATTTTTCAGTTCCTGCCCCGTTGCGAGAGGCACAAAGACCGCCGGATGCATCACGTGCTGACTTGTCCGGAAGATTCCCACCACTTCCAGTTCTCTAGGCAGAGCTACCTCCCTCAAGCCACGCAACAAGCGTCCGTCTTCTACCTCCCGGTCCATTTGTCCGAGAAGATCAAATTGCTCCAAGATCCTCTGGATGGATCCGGCCTCCAGGATAAACTTGGAGCTTTCCTCATTCCGCGTTCCCTCCTGCAGGATGATAAGGACCGTATTTAGGATCTCTCGCTCACTAGGCCGTATTTTCCCATTTCGGAGCCCATCAATAGCGTCATACAGACCCGCTAGAAACTCCCACTCGAACACTTCCTTTCCGTCCTCAAGGACCACCTTTTGACCAAGATCCCTGCGGGCCTGCTCAAACAAGCTGGCATTCTCTTCCACAACCAGCCGCTGGTCTGTGATTTTCCACGAATTCGCCATCTGCTGCAAGTTACGCGCAGAGTGGAGTAAAATCGTGTCTCCCACCGAAATATCGAAATTCCTTGCGGTCGACTCCGCAACTACAGCTCTTTCATCAAGGCCGATATCAGCAGTACCGCCATCAAGGATGAGCTCTTGCAGGGCAGCCATCTGTTGCTGGTTGGAGGTGTCGATCGCCCGGAACTCTACCGGGGCGAATCGGTCCGACCTCTCAAGAATCGTGAAGTCTCTGAGCTGAGCATAGGACTCCGTCACTTCCCCCACCTCTTCCACACGCTTCTGTATATTGCCCCGCTCCCGGATCAGCAGGGGTGTTCTGGCAAGAGAAACGATGTCCTCGGAGGGAATGGCAATTGGCTCCTCCGAGCCCGGCTCGAGACGAAGTGAGATCCCTGATGAGCTCCTTCCTGCCATAGTTCCCGTAACCGTCCCCCCGTCACCTGTCGTGACAATCACTCCTTCTTTTCTTAGCTCTATGTGGGGCGAGAATCCCAGCAATCGACTTTTCACCTCTCTTTCAAACCCAGCCATCACTGCCAGCACTACAATAAGTACCATTACCCCTACCGCCACACCCAGAAGACATACTAGGGTGATAAGCGAGAAGTAAGTCCGCTTCGGGTTGAGATAGCGGAGCGCGAGGGTCAGGCTGAAAGACTGCAATCCGATACCGGTTACTACTGCTGGTCCCCCGGCGTAGCAAGAGGCAATCTGTTCCAACCGGGGACAGGTATTCCCTCCAGGGTCGTAATTATCACACTACGTGATTCTGTCCTTGCCTCTCCGAGCCCACTTTTCACTACTTCCCCAATGATCAAGTTTCTTCACACCCGGATCCGTGTCTCTGATCCTGAAGCATCAATTTCCTTCTATCAGAAGCTAGGTTTTGAACTAGGGGAAAGAAAAGACTCCCCACAGGGCAACAAGCTGGCCTTTCTCCACCTGCCTGGCAGCGAGCACTTTCTGGAGCTGACTTACTCCCCGGGGTTTAACGTCCAGTTCCCAGAAGATCTGATGCATACCTGCGTGGGGGTTCCAGACATTGTCGATTATTGCGATGCCCTCGAAGGGGGGGGTATCGAGATCTGGCCGGATCAATGGAGAAAAAAATTCGCAGCGGGGGAACGCAGGATGGCTTTCGTCACCGACCCGGACGGATATGAGGTCGAGATTCTTGAGAACTAGACAATCCCGTCAGGCGTCCCTCTGACTCTCTTCTACTCGTTTTCTCAGACCCGGAGATTCCTCCAGCTCTGGATCATGGGCCAGCGCCTCCTCGGCCAGCTGCCTTGCCTCTCTCACCAGACCTGCATCAGCCAGAAACTCCACAAAGCGCATATCGCTCATCCCGCTCTGCGCCGTCCCCAGCACCTCTCCTGGACCACGCAGGGTAAGATCCTCCTCCGCTATCCTAAATCCGTCCGTAGTCTTCTCCAGGATCTGCAGCTTTCTCTTGCCCTCCTCGCTCTTTCCATCTGTGACCAGAATACAGTAGCTCTGATGAGGCCCTCGTCCAATTCGTCCCCGTAATTGGTGAAGCTGCGCGAGGCCAAAACGTTCTGCGTTGTAGATAACCATCACATTCGCATTTGGAACATCTACACCAACCTCCACGACCGTGGTGGCGACAAGAACCTGAATCTCATTATCCCGGAAACGGGACATCACCTCTTCCTTTTCCTCCGGCTTCATCTTCCCGTGCAGCAAGCCAACCTCATAATCCCGAAGTCGCTTGGTCCACTTCTCTACCTCGCCTTTCGCTGAGCTTGCCCGCACTGCCTCACTTTCCTCGACGAGCGGATACACAATATATCCCTGCCTGCCCGACCCCAGCTGTTCCCTGAGAAACTTTGTGACATCACTTACCTTGGGCTTTTGCCGCATCCCTGTGATTATTTTCCCCCGGCCAGCAGGAAGCTCGTCAAGAACTGAAACATCCAGGTCTCCGTACATCGTCAGGGTCAAGGTCCGCGGGATAGGAGTCGCCGTCATCACCAAAACATCAGGGATAGAGCCCTGCTGAATGAGCTTGCTTCGCTGGGTCACCCCGAATTTGTGCTGCTCATCGATTACAACCAGTCCCAGATCCGTGAAATTGACATTATCGTAAAGAAGCGCATGAGTCCCAATCACGATCTGAGGGTCTCCCTCAAGATCCAGATGATCGCTCTCTTTCCTCGAGCCGGTAACAAGGGCTACCCGAATGCCCAGCGGAGAGAGCCACTTACTGAAGGTCAGATAATGCTGCTCTGCTAGAATCTGGGTAGGAGCCATAAGGGCCGATTGGCTGCCTGACTCCACGACGAGTATCATGGCGCACATCGCTACGAACGTCTTTCCCGACCCCACATCTCCCTGCAAGAGCCGATTCATAGGCCGCTCACTTCGGAGATCCGCCGTTATTTCATGGACGCTGCGTTTCTGGGCATCGGTCAAATCAAACGGTAAGCTTTCATGAAAGGAGCGAAGAAGCCCGGTTTTGCGACCCTGAATTCTTCCAGGCTGGGAACGGAACCTCTGCCGCCGCCAGAGCACCCTCAATTGAAGGAGAAAAAACTCCTCCAGGGCAAATTTTCGTCTGGCGAAGCGAGCCTTGTCCATTTCATCCGGGAAGTGCACATCCCGCAACATCTCTCCCCGGGAACAATCGCCAAAGACAGGGCTCCGCCCCTCTCCCCATTCCAACTCATGACGGCCCACTACTTCGTAGAGCAACTCCCGGAGGCGCCGCGCCGGAATCCCTGATATATTTCGATAGATTGGCACGATCCTCTCAAGATGAACAGAAGAACCCTCGTCATCCTGGACTACCTCAAATTCCGGATGATCAATGACCATGCGAGAGCCCTGCTCCTTGGGTTTGCCGTAGATCACAACCTCATGCCCTACTGCCACCATGCGATGCAGGTAGGGCATGTTGAACCATCGACAAGTGATCCTGCTGGTGGAAAGCAGGCTGTCCCCGGATCCCTCCACAACGACCTCATAGAATTGACGCCTCCCCCCAAACCTTTTTCTCGCTGAATCAACCACCATTCCCCGCAGACACACTGGCTCTCCTGTAACCTGCACCGGAAAGGCATCGAAACAACGCCGGTCTTCATATCTCCGGGGGAACCAGTTCAAAAGGTCTTCCAATACGTGGACGTTTGCTTCCGCGAGAGCCTCCGCCTCCTTAGGCTCGATAAGTTCGAGGGAGGATAGCGGAAGGCTTGAATTCCATTCGTTCATTTTCTCTCCTGGTCTTTCTTTCTACGAGGTAGAGACACAATCACGCGCAAGCAGCAGCTCCGCTTCATTCGGCCCGACGAATATCTTTCACGCTCATCTGCAGGGAAAGTCGTCCCCGAAAAAAATTGCGGTCGATGGTAAAGGCCACATCCCATGGGGGATCGGGCAGTTCCCGTCCACCAGCTCCAAAAAACATCGCATCCCGCTCTACAATACCCTGCCTAAGAGCAAGCCTCAGATGCTTATTCTTTAAGTGGAGCGGTGAGTCCGTAAGCCACACGTCCCGAGACATGAAGACCGGTTGGGGATTACCTGATCCAAAAGGCTGCAAGAGCTCGTAACTGGCAAGGAAATCCAGCGATAGCTCCTCGAATGGCACCTCTGCATCAATATGCAGGCGCGGGCGCCGACTTTCCGCGGTGGTGGTCTCAAGAACATACTCACCAAAAGCCTGCCGAAATTCATCCAGCCGGTCCTCATGGAGACTGATCCCAGCTGCCATATGGTGCCCTCCTCCCCCCTCAAGAAGTAACCTGCAGGCATCGATCGCATTGACCAGCGACACCCCCTCAATACTTCGGCCGCTTCCTTTCCCAAATCCATCTTCCCCGAAGGCAATTACAAACGAAGGCTTGTGATATGCCCGCATCAGCTTGGAGGCGACAATCCCAACCACTCCGGGGTGCCACTTCCGGGATCCAACTACTATCACCGGTGCCCCGTCGCTTGCTGGCTGCTCCTCCAGAAGCCCGAGAGCTTCCTCATGCATTTGCTGCTCATGCTTCTGACGGCGCCGATTGTGCTCGTCCAACTGTTCGGCCATCGTCGCTGCTACCTCTCCACAATCCGTCATCAAGGCCTTCAGGGCATCATCGGGAGCATCCATCCGGCCTGCCGCATTAATGCGGGGACCGATCCGGAATCCCACATCGCTACTGCTGGCATATCCACTAATGCCACTGACCTCCATCAACGCATTTAACCCCAGATTTGTGGTCTGCGGCAGCCGCCGTAACCCGTGACGCACCAGCATGCGGTTCTCGTTAACCAATGGGACGATATCCGCTACCGTCGCGACCGCTACAAGATCCAGTATTTCCTTCAGGTCCACTCCCTCAATCCGACGCGTCTTGAGAAGCGCATGCGCAAGTTTAAAAACGACTCCCGCAGAGCAGAGATATCCATAATCATCCCCCAACTTCGGATTGACAACTGCCACCGCAGGAGGCCGGCCCCCGGCCCCTGCTTCATGATGGTCTACCACAATCACGTCGATGCCTTGAGCCGCTAGCCTCTGTATTTGGTCCCCAGAAGCGGTGCCGCAATCAACTGTAATAAGAAGTGAAGGCCTGCGCTGGGAATCGAGGCAGCGCTCCAACGCACAGTCACTTAGCCCGTATCCTTCCTCCCCTCGAATGGGAATAAACGGCTGGACCTCCAGACCGTAGTCCGAAAGAAGACCGGAGAGGATTGTCACGGACGTGATCCCGTCTACGTCATAGTCCCCAAAAACGCATATAGGCTCTCCGCTATCTACAGCCTGCAGAATCCTGCTGACAGCCAGGTCCATGTCAGGAAGCTCAAAGGGGTCACGCAAGTCGCGAAGTCGGGGACGAAGAAATGGCTCCAGCTGCCCGGCATCAGTAAAACCACGCTGGGCGAGTAGCACACGCAGGATGAACGGCAGATCATGACTGCCCGCAGAGTCAGGGCTAACTCCTTCAGGCACTTCTGCTACGATCCATTCCGTTTCCTGCATCTTCCAGCCTCAGCTTGTGTTCTATGGAGAGCCTAGAGTTCACCCGCGACCGGCTCAAGAACCTATGGGGTCCCGCAGAAGCCTCTCCTCCACCCAATCGATTGCAGGCTTCTCTCTTGGCTCGACGAGATGACCTATAAAACGATCCCATGCATCCTGCCCGTCAATAATTTCTACCTCAATCCGTAAAAAATAAATCTCTACATCTAGCTCACTCGGCTTGAGAAAACGCACTGCGTCCTTCTCAGTCGTGATAATCAACTCGATGTCCCGCTCAACGCAGCGGGTCATAAAGCGGTCGATTTCCTCCTGCCTGAATTGGTGGTGATCAGAAAAAATCCGATGGAACTCAACCCTCGCACCCAGCTTTTCCAGCAAACTCTCAAAACTCTCCGGCACCGCAATTCCGCTGATTGCAGCAACGTATTTTCCCTCGAGGTCCTCAAGAGCAAGCCGGCCATCTCCAAAAACCTGCTGGAGGTATTTCGGAGCATGTGTCGTCTGCATCACCTCTGCTGCAGGGTTGTAGCTTCGAAGGGAGGAAAGAAGCCCCTCCTCCGTCAATCCATGGCACTTAGTGATCATGATATGACTTGCGCGACATAGGTTTCTAGGGGGCTCCCGTAATGTCCCCCGGGGGAGAAGGGCACGAGCAGAGGTTCCAAATGGCGCATTCTGGTCAACGAGGACAAGATCATACTCATGATCTAGGGCCAGGTATTGCAACCCATCATCGAGAACGAGGACATCTGCCTCCATTTCCTTCACCGCAAAGCGTCCCGCCTTAACTCTGTTCTTGTCTACGACGACCTGCACCCCCTTGAGATTCTTCGCCAGCATGTAGGGCTCATCCCCCGCAAAGACTGCGTCCAACAAAAGCTCTTTGCCATCACTGACAATCTTTGGCAGAGCCGCACATTCTACTGGGTCAAGGTCACCCCACTGCTGGGGCTCATCCAGCTTGCGACTTTTATACCCCCTGCTCAAAATGGCGACTTTGCGGCCTCGCTCCCGAAGCGAACGAGCCAAGAGCTCTACCACTGGTGTCTTACCAGTTCCTCCAACCGTAAGGTTCCCCACACTTACAACCCGGGTGCCTAGTTGCGCTGGTTGCTTCCAGCGCTTCCGGTGGATTGCCAACCGGCACTGAACGACCAGACCGAAAACATACGATAGCCCCCTAAAGAGCACCCGCGCGATAGTAGCTCCCACACCTCGAGCCCGTCCGAAAATGACATCGGAAGCCCACTTTTCTACATCTTCCCCTACCTGACCCACGCGTAGAACATAACGGAGCATTCACCACCTGTGAAAGTGGGAAAGACGGAATATTCCTCCCTTTCCCGTTTCCCCCCTTGCGACCCTCCCTCGCGGGACTACGCTCCCCATATGCCTCGTCCAGATGGTCGCGCTCCCGATCAACTCCGCCCTGTTTCCTTTATTCCCAATGTGGCCCCACATGCCTCTGGCTCGGTTCTAGTCAATTTCGGTAACACCCGCGTCATCTGCGCTGCCACCATCCAGGAGGATGTTCCGCGTTGGATGAAGGCGCAGGGTGTTCCAGGAGGCTGGCTTACCGCTGAATACAGTATGCTTCCGTATTCAACCCACGACCGCAAATCCCGCGATATCAGCCGTGGCAAACTTGATGGTCGCTCCTCCGAAATCCAACGCCTGATTGGCCGAGCCCTCAGAGCAGTCACGGATCTGAAGAAACTCGGAGCTAGAACCATCTGGGTGGATTGTGACGTCCTCCAGGCAGACGGGGGCACCCGAACAGCTTCTATCACCGGCGGATGCGTTGCCGTCGCCATCGCCTTAAACCGCCTGATCGGGACCGGCGGGCTTACCGAATTTCCACTAACACAGCTGGTGGCAGCGGTAAGCGCAGGAGTCTGTGACGACCTCCCTGTTCTCGACCTGAACTATCCTGAAGACAGAGATGCTTCGGTGGACTTTAATGTCGTGATGACGGAAGACGGGAATTTTGTGGAACTGCAGGGAAGCGGCGAGGAAAGCGTTTTTACCTCCAGTGAAATGCAGGAGATGCTCGCACTTTCCCGGAAAGGCATCGAAGATCTGGTAGGTTTACAGCGTGAGGCGATCCTCGCGGCGGAGCAGAGCGAAGGAAAATCTTTACCCGATTTGGGTAACGCCTAGCTTTTCCCCTTGTTCGCTCCCGACAGAAAGTTAGTATTCAGCGCCTCGCTTGGATTTTCTTCCTGCAGGCAGAAACGCCCTGCATTATCGAGCGGAGCATCTTAAAAAAATAATTAAACCCGGATTACACATGAACATTGCAACAAGCAGCAGACGGAAAGGCTTTACTCTGGTCGAACTCCTCGTCGTTATCGCGATCATCGTCTCGCTCGCCGCACTTGCCACGCCGCAGATCTTCAAAGCTCTGAAGCGTGCCGCCCTTGCGGAAGCGATCAACAACGCAAAGCAGGTTAAGCTGGCGCTTGATTCCTTCGCTACGGACTTCGACGGACAATACCCGAGCGAAGATACCGCCGAATATCTCTCGGAAGGCGGAACTGGGACAACGTATTCCAATGATTATTTCAGACAGATGTTTCTCTCTGGAGACACCGAGTCAGAGACAATTTTCTGGGTGAAGAATTCGGCCGTTGCCTCGAAAGCAGCACCTGATGACAAGGTCAAGGAGGGAGGGCGGATCCAAGCGGATCAGGTTCTTCAGGAAGGGGATGCTCACTGGGCCTACCTCACAGACCAGACCAATCTGGATACTGGAAGCCGTCCCATCATCCTCGACGGTTACAAGGCAGACGCCTCCGAGTGGGATGCTACAACTTGGGATAATAAGGTCGTCGTTCTCAGGATTGACGGGGCATGTAAGCCAATGCGTATGCGCCCCAGCGATGGCAAGGTTCTGGATGGTTCCAAGAATGATATCCTCTCTGCCCAAGCTGATGCATGGGATGGAGAAAGCCCATCTGACCTCCTCAAGCAGCCTCAAGGCGGCAGATAGCAATTTGCAACACTCCATATTCTCAAGGCCGGTGCGGAAGCACCGGCCTTATTTTTTACCGGGTGCCGCAAACCTAACTAGAGACAAGGACGCACCCTCCCCGTTCACAGATCCCGCTCAAGCACATCGAAGAACACTTCGATATGCTTTCTTTCACGCTCGCGAAGTCCCTTCCGGTATTCACGCAGCCCATCCCTGCGTTTGACCGCCTCAAGTGCGGCAAGAACCTCAACACGCGCCTCCGCGAATGTTCGCTCCCTAGGCTCCCTTTTCTCCAGCACCTCAAGAAGATGCCAGCCCATTTCTGTCTGAATTAGCGCGGGCTTACGCGGTTCCAGCCCAAAGAGATGCTCTACAAGGCCCTCGGGGACACGTGCGGGCTGCATCCACCCTAGATCACCGCCTGCATCCCTTGTCTTTTCGTCTTCGCTAAACCGGAGGGCCAGATCATCAAAATCCGCGCCTTGGGATAACTCATCCTGCGCTGTCTCTAACGCTTCTGCCACTTCTTCCAGCTCCCTCCCCTCCAAGCCCACAGTTGAGCGGAAAATATGCCTCGCACGCACTCTTTCGGGATGCCTTAGCCGTTTCTTGTTTTCCTCAAACCAAACCTCTGCCTCTTTCTCCCCAACCGTAACATCTATCATTCCAGTGAGGTATTTCTCCTGCTGAATTCTGGCCGCAATCCTGAACCGCAGCTCCTTTTCGCTCCACCCCATTTCGCTCAGCGACGCAAGGTAGTCCCGCTCACTGGGATAGCGTGCGGTGAAGCGTGACAGTTCAAAGGAGATTTCCTCTTCTGTCACCGGGACTTCAGATTGACTGAATCGAACCTTAAGTCGGAGAAGATGAAGATCGATCAGATCATTCAGCGCCGCGCGCCTCAGCAGCAGCTTCTCTTCCCGCCGCAGTCCTTCCTTCTTTTGTCCGGAGCGCCACAGGTTCTCCTCCACCCGGCGATCGACTTGAGACAATAGGATAGGCTGATAGTGAATCCGGGCCACTACTCCGGCCCACTTGGCTGCTTCCACCACCTCACTACTGTTTGGAGCCCTGCGCTCGAACGAGCGCCGTAACGGTCCTCCAATAACAAAAAGATCCGTTACAAGATACAGGATCACGACAGCATATAGCACCGCCCGGGCGAGGGCGCCCTTGTCGACCATTGACCGTTCGGAAGCAGTTGCAGGGTCGGACACGGCTCCTATTCTGGTCAGGGCCTGGCTGGTTTCCGAGCGTAAATCAAGAGGTCCAATATCAACGAACAATCACCTTGGCCCCGGGACGAATCATGGTCGGAAATCGCATCGCATCCCAGTTAGCAAGCCGAATACACCCTGCGCTGAGGGACCTCCCTATGGTCCGCGGACTTGCAGTGCCATGGATCCCGATTCCTGACTTAGTGAGACCCGACCATAATATGCCCACGGGAAGGTTCGGACCGGGAGGGATCTGTAGCACCTTACTCCGGTCCTTACTGCGAACACCGGTATCGAGAAGCTGCTTGTCGTAATACCAGCTTGGAAGCTCCAGACAATTGGCTATGGCCCACTCCCCATGGTGGGTTTGCTCAAGTTTCCCCGGGGTAATCGGAAACATTGCGATTAATTTCTGCGGCTTAAACTTTTCGTTCTTTTCCGCGACTACGACCGCGGCACCCGGCGCTACCGGAGAGGATCCCGCCTCGTAGATGAAGAGAGTTCGCCCAATGGTATCTATCACCACTGTCCGGGCGCTGAGGCTCAGATCCTCCCCATGAGACCGTCCCTCCTTCAGGCTCTCGATCAGGAATGGTGAGACGTTTGGCACCTTCAGAGCCTTCCGAGGGGCAATCCCGTTTGCAACGGCTACTCCATTTAAAGTGACCAGAAAACTTTCGGATGTGTGATAGCGCTCCGCCATGAACTCAAGATAGCTACGATATGACATCCGCTCCTCCTCTGCCTGCTCCGCGTATTCCAATGGGAGAGCCGGGTTGACCCACTCCGAGGCCGAATCGGGAACAATCGCAATCGCGTAGGTCTGGCCCAGCATTCGATCTGCTTCTTTGCGAAGAGCCTCCCAGTCATCTGGTTGGCGCCCCATGCTCCGATTGTAGGAGTGCACTGCCTTGGTGGTAAACTTACCGGGCTTGCCATCGATGAAACCCGGCCCGAAGCGTTTCTCATCTAGGTAGATCTGAAGTCGTACGTTGGGTGCTACAACATTGGCCCTCTCAACACGCGCTCTTGCCGCAGCCAGATCTTTTTCATCGACCGCTTCCGCCTCCACGACAATCACGGCCTTCCCTGGGGCCTTCTCTTCAATCCGGGAAGAGACCTCTTCCGCATCAGGACTACTCTTGTCCAGCTGAGGATCCGGCAGATTTGGAGCTGGAGCTCTCTCCTCGCCTTGCAGCGGCAAGGCCAAGGCTCCCAGCAGGAGCAAAGGCACCGCCAGGAGCTGCCAGCATGGGAGCAGGTTTTGCGTCATTTTCATGAAGGTCTTTTGAATGTCGCCATATCCATAGTAATTGAATCTGCCCGCTTTGCCAAGCCAACTGCACCGTCACATCGGCGGCCAAGTCCAGATCTCTCGCGCCTCAAATCAATTACTACGCGAATGAAGGGAATTTATGCCCGAACGCAACTATGCCAGTCCAACCTCTCCGTAGCCCTCCAAGCGGCCCTCCAATTCCCTACTCACCAACACCTCCACGAGCACATCATTACCCTCATAAGATGTCTCCAGGACCTTGGCCTCCGCGTGGAGAAGAGATACCAGGTCTCCACGATGCTGAGGAATTCGGTAGCGCCTGCGCGATACCGCCCGGGAAAGATAATCCACAAACTTATGATGGAGGGCGTCCATTCCCTCCCCGCTCCTGGCTGAAATAGAAACCGCTTCTGGAAACTGAGCCTCTAGGGCTCGAAGCCGCTGGGGATCATCCACAAGGTCGATCTTGTTGAGCACGGTAAGAACCGGCTTCTCCGCGGCACCAAGTTCTGTCATCACCTCCAAGGTGGTATCGCAAAGGCGTTCCAGCTCGGGCTCGCTCGCATCGAGAACATGCACGAGGAAATCGGCAAGGACTGCTTCCTCTAAGGTGGCCTTGAAGGACTCGACGAGGCGATGCGGCAAGTTCCTGACAAAACCCACCGTATCGGTCACCAGCAAATCGCGGCCATCCGGCAGTTCGACTCTCCTGGTGGTAGGGTCCAGAGTTGCGAAAAGCATGTCCGCCTCAAGGACTTCAGATCCAGAGAGAAGGTTCAGCAGCGTGGACTTTCCTGCATTTGTATAACCGACGATGGCGGCATGAGGCGCTTCTGCCTTCTGACGCTCCTTGCGCTGCGTGGCTCGTTGTTTTCGCACCGCAGAGAGGTCCGCCTTGATCCGGTCTATCCGCTTCCGTGCCATCCGCCGATCAACTTCGATCTGCTGCTCACCCATCCCCCGGGCCGCAGCCGAGCCTCCAGAGCCGCCTCCGCCCTCCCGGTCGAGGTGACCCCACATTCGGGCCATCCGCGGAAGAGCGTATTCCATCCTTGCCAGCTCAACCTGTAAACGGGCCTCTCTTGTCTGGGCCCTCCGCGCAAAGATATCGAGAATGATCTCCTCCCGATCGATCACGGTCATATCCGCAGCTTCTTCCCATTCCCGCTGCTGGTTGGGAGCCAATTGATTATCGAATACGATACAATCACATCCAAGTTCCCGTGCTCGAACAGAAACTTCCTCCGCCTTTCCCTTCCCACAGAGAAATTTCTTCTGGGTTTCCCGAGCCCTCACAAGCTGATCGCCCACAACTCCTATTCCGAGCGTACCAACAAGCTCCGCCAGTTCGTTTAAAAGGCTCCGAGATTCCTCTTCTTCGCGCTTATCGAAGCAAATGCGAACGAGGAGAGCTCTCTCGACCATCTGCGGTCTGTCACGCACCTCAAACACAGCTCAGAAACCATACGCCTTCGCACGATCTAATCACGCCAAAAGACCCCACAGGCCCGCCAGACCGAATCTGCTCATTCCGTTGCCATAACCCAGCCAAACCTCTTTTCGGTAGCCAAGATCGAGCTGTGCGGGGCAAATATACTCTCAAACTCCCCCTCTGGGAGGGGTTCCCGACCCATACTAGGGCTACTTGTGACTTGCCCGAAAGCGTATTTCAGAGCAGTTTCCCCCACCCCGCAACAGGTGGGACTACATGGGAAAGACCCTATACCAGAAAGTCTGGGATGCTCATACCGTGGGCACTCTGGGCGATGGCCGCACACAGCTTTTCATCGGAACGCACCTTATTCATGAGGTGACCAGTCCGCAGGCTTTCGGTATGATCAGAGAACTCGGGCTGACGGTGAAATACCCCCATCGCACCTTTGCAACCATCGATCACATCGTCCCCACCATCAACCAGGACGCCCCTGCCGACCCCCTCGCCGCAGAAATGATGGCCGCCCTGCGGGAAAACGCCGACGACTTTGGAGTCACCTACTTTGACCTGGCGTCAGGAAAACAGGGAGTCGTGCATGTGGTTGGGCCCGAGCAGGGAATCACCCAACCAGGATCAACGATTGCCTGCGGAGACTCCCACACCGCTACCCATGGTGCTTTTGGCGCTATCGCATTCGGCATTGGGACCACCAACGTGAGGGACGTCCTCGCTACCCAGACCATGGCGATGGAAAGCCTCAAGGTCCGCCTGATCAAAGTGGATGGCGAGTTGAAGCCCGGGGTATATGCCAAAGATGTCGCCTTGGACATCATTCGCCGTCTCGGAGCCAATGGCGGCATCGGATACGCCTACGAATACGGCGGGTCGACTTTCAAGAATTTCTCGATGGAGGAGCGGATGACAGTCTGCAACATGTCGATTGAGGGTGGAGCCCGCTGTGGATATGTGAATCCCGACGACACTACCTTCGATTTTCTGAAAGGGCGCCCCTACGCCCCGGGAGATGCGGAATGGGACAACGCTGTGAGTCGCTGGAGGGCCTTCGCCTCGGATTCTGATGCTCATTACGACGATATCATCCAGATCAATGCGGCAGAGATTGAACCAACAGTGACATGGGGGGTCTCCCCAGATCAGGGAATCAGCATTAGCGAAACGATCCCGGACCCTGCAGAAGCCGCAACCGAGGTTCTTCGTAATAGTTATCAAGAGGCCTTGGATTACATGAAGCTCCCCGGGGGTACTCCAATCAAGGGCGTCCCAATCGACGTCGCTTTCATTGGGTCATGCACCAATGGCCGACTGTCTGACTTTCGCGAAGCAGCCCGTTTCCTGAAAGGGCACACCGTCGCCCCCGGAGTGCAGGCAATCGCGGTTCCGGGATCGCAAATAACAGCGGTCCAGTGCGAAAAGGAAGGCTTGGACAAGATCTTCGAGGAAGCTGGTTTTGAATGGCGGGCGGCCGGATGCTCCATGTGTCTGGCCATGAATCCGGACAAATTGGTCGGGGATCAGGTTTGCGCCTCCTCCTCAAACAGAAATTTCAAGGGCAGACAGGGATCTCCCTTGGGCAGGACCATTCTTATGTCGCCGGTCATGGTTTGTGCCGCGGCGGTAAGAGGAGTGGTTTCAGATGCCCGCGAGGTATTCGAGGTTGGCGAATCTGACATTGCAGTTGCCTGAGCGTTCTCATCATCCCAAAAACACACTCAAGAGCACGTGGCCCTCGCGAAAATCACCTCCGTCTCCGGAACTGCCGTCCACGTCCCGGGCGCGGATATCGACACCGACCGTATCATCCCCGCCCGCTTCATGAAGTGCGTCACTTTTGACGGCCTAGGTGAGTTTGCTTTCTACGATGTCCGCTTCGACCCCACCTCCGGGGAGCGGACCGACCACCCACTCAACGAAGAGCGCTTCAACGGTGCCAACATCCTCCTTGCCGGCGTAAACTTTGGCTGCGGCTCCTCCCGCGAGCACGCCCCACAATCGCTGAACAAGTATGGTTTCAAGTCCATCATCGCCGAGTCCTTCGCCGAGATCTTCTTCGGCAACTCGACCACCCTCGGCATGCCCTGCGTCACGCTCACTGCCGACCAGATCAACCACCTCCGCGAGGCCGTCGAAGCGGACCCGGCCACCGAGATCACCGTCGACGTCGAGAAGCTCGAGGTTCGCTCCTCCGCCGGCCACACTTTCAATTGCGCCATTCCCGACTCTGCCCGTGATGCCCTTGTCAGCGGGCGCTGGGATCCCATCCAGGAACTCCTCGACAACGAGGATAAGATCTCAAGCGTAGGCGAAGCGTTACCCTACGTCTAGCAGGCCGGCCTTCGCTCAAGGATCCCCAGCATCAGACACCCTGCTGCCCGCCGCCCCCTGCGGCAACCCCTGCTCGAGTTCCTTATCGATCAGCTCCCCGGGGGAAGCAAGAGGCTCTCCCTCTGCGTGCGATGCCTCTGCAGCAGCACCCAAAACCCGTAGGGTCTCACCATGAGCGCTCCTCGAAGTAGCAATCTCGTCAGTTAGTTGAGCCACGGAGGCTCGTGATTCCTCCCTTTCCGAACGCACCTTCGCAATCTGCTGCCTCAAATTTTCGACTTCCTGCCGGACCTCATCCCGATCGCGTAGAGCCTGCACACGGGACTGCGCCACTGCAGCCTTTTCAGCCTGCAATGCTTCAACACCCCGCTGAGCCTGTAGCAGAGCCGAAAGGGTCCTTTCCTCCCTTTCTGAAGCACGTCCGAGGTCTTTTTTCAGCAATTCGACATCTACGAGCGCTTTCATGTGCCCGGCCCTTGAATTTCGCAAATCATCGCGAAGCTGGTTGAGGGAGCCTGCGCCCGCGCTCAGAGACGAGATCCGGGCGGATAGGTCCATCTCCTTACGGGCGGCAACCTCTCTCGCCTTTTCCCCGCTCTTCTGAACAATCGCAATCTCCTTCTCAAGCCTTTCCCCGTGAGCCCGCGCAGCCACAAGCTCCTCCCGAAGCTTGGCACGCTCAATCGGATCTTTCAGCTCTTGGCGCACGCGAACCAGATCACCCCTGAGGGCTTGAAACTCTTCCTTGAGATCAGCCATCTCCGTATCCATTTCCCGCAACCCTCCAGGCGGTTTCGCGCCCTCACCCGCACGCGCTTTCCAGACTGCAAGCTCCTGCCCGGCTTCTTCCTTTTCCTGCTGAAGCTTCCTGATCTGCATCAACATCCTGTGATTCGCCATGGTAAGGGCTCCGACTTCTTCACGAGCTTGGTCTCTTTCTTCCACGACCGCCTCCACAGTCCGTCGGGCACCCTGAAGGTTGGCCCCAGCCTCCCGGAGATCCCTCTCCAGCTTTTTCAACGGAGAGCCTGCCTGATGGCCCTCGCCATCAGGGTCAAGCGCCACGAGGACAAGCGGCGGGTCCTCCACCTTCGCGCTGCCAATAAGCGGATTGAGGGAATCGTTTTCTACGAGGCCACCTGCGGAGGCAGAGTGAGCGAGGACCATTAGTGCTGATACAACCAGGAGGCTCTTCATGGGAGAGAGGATCGTGACGAGAAAGTCGACAAACGGTTTACCTTCCGAAGACAACGCTGCAAAGAACTTAATAAGGATGTCTTAAATAAGTTCGCCTCCCTGTTCCTCGTTCGCGTTCCCGCCTGAACCGGCCGGGCCTATTCACTAAAGTGATCCCAGCCTCCCGTAAGCCCTGCCGCGCCATCCGAAGAGAGACCCCCGATCCGACTGAGCTTGAGCCCCGGAAACTTTTCTGCCCACTCAACAACTAGCCTCCGAGCGCTCCGTTCCGACATCGCGAATAGTAATTCGTAGTCCTCGCCGTCCCTCAGGGCCTGCTCCAATACGACCCCGCGAGATCGCGGCAGCGCCTCCTCATCAAGCCGAAATCCACACCCACTTGCGGAGGCAAGCCGGGGAAGGTCCATCGCCAGCCCATCGGACAAATCCATCATCGCGTGCACTCTGAAGTTCTGGGACAACCATTCCGCTTCTGCGAGACGCGGCATAAAGGTCAGGTGCCGCCCCTGTTGCGACCCTCCAAGTGTGCCTGTCACGAAGAGCACATCGCCCGGCTCCCCCCCACTGCGCAGGACGACCTGTGAGCGCCTCGCGCTCCCAGTGCCCGCCACCGAAATCATCATGGGGGCTCCAGCGGGAAGAGAGGAGGTTTCTCCTCCTACAATAGAGCAATTAAAGGTCCGCGCACATTTGTTCATCCCGCGGTAGACTTCCTCGACCCAGCGCATCTGGCAATCGGAAGGCAGCGCCAGAGTCACCATCAGGTGCCGGGGCCATCCCCCCATCGCAGCAAAGTCGCTCAAGGTTCGCGCCACCGCTTTCCATCCTATTTTCCGGGGAGAAGCCTCCGGAAGAAAGTGTACTCCACAAATGATGCAATCGGTCTTCAGGAGCTCGACCTCACCTCTGCCAGAACCCTCTACAACAGCGCAATCGTCTCCCGGACCTGTAAGGGTTCCCGGACCGGCCTCAAGAAGAGCGGTCAAACGGGCGACCACGGCATCCTCACCATAGTGGGACAAATCCAGCATTTTTTTCGATCTCATCGAGCAAATCGGGGTTGAATTTCAACAGTGTCTGCATCGCAACAGTCGCCGCATTGAAGAAAAAATGAATAGCGATCGGAGCCCAGAGAGAGCCTGTGTATTCATAGGACAGGGCGAGGATAATGCCAAGAATGGTCAGAGGCAGAAGCGCAATGAGATTCATGTGAACCACCCCGAATAACAATCCCGAGAAGATCACGGCTACCGGGAGGCCTGCCATCCGTTTTACCGTCGTATATATGTAGCCCCGGAAAACCACCTCCTCGGCCAGCGGCGCACCTACACAGGCCACCAGTGCCATCAGTATGAAAACCAATGGTTCCGTTGTTTCCCGCAGAAGCTTGACACTCTCCTGCATTCCATCTCCCTCAATGAACTGTCCCAGCCACTCATTGTATCCCAAGAAGTCCAGCACGGCCATGAAGGCCCACATGACAAACACCACCGCCGGAGCATAAATCACCTTCCACCAGGTAGACCGCCAGCGCAGCCCAAACGTCTCTAGCAAATTCACCCTGCGGGACAGCACGAAAAGCACAAACGCGATCTGGAGACCCTGAAGGAGTAAACTAAAAATAAGCCCGGAGATAAGCTCCGCCGCTTCTATCGGTTCCGCCGGTTCCGGGACCGCCGGTTCCGGGACCGCCGGTTCCGGGACCGCCGCCAATTGGGAGAGGTGAAAGAGTATGGCGTAAAACCCGAACAACACGGAAACACCAATAATATCCGGCAATCCGAATCCACGAATGGGCACGCGTCCTTTAGGGATGGGCGGCATCTTCTGGTCCCCGAGATGCTTCACCGAATAATAAGGTATCACCCCCAGAAAGAGGATCCCGGCACAAACGGCAAACGCTAGGCCAATGACTGTTAACTCAAGGTCCATCCACTGTCTCCCTGAGAAAGTAGGTGCTCTAGAGCTCCTTGGCGAGCGGAGGTGCATCTAAAGTTCTCTCCTAGCCTTCCAAGGAGCATCCCTGCAGCACCCCGAATTTGATAGATCCCCCGGGAAATCTGCATACAGTGCGCGCTCCAATGAAGGTTTCTCTTTGTCTACTTGCCGCAATGGCTTTTCTGCCATGGCCCCGTATCGAAGCGCGCCCCTTCACCAATACTGAAGGCAAGACCCTCCATGCGGAAATCGTCCGCGCTTCCGCCAGCGAGGTCACCCTCAGAATGGTGAATCAGCGCACCGCCACGGTAAAGATATCGAGCCTCAGCGAGATCGATCAAACCTATATCCGCAAGTGGCTCGCGGCTCAAATTCCGCCCCTCCGCGTTACCCCCAACATGGTGCGCAAGACAACCCAGGAATCTCGCAAAAGCTTTTTTTCGAGCAGCAACAGGTATTACCGGCAACATTATGACCTGGATGTCGATTTCCAGAATGACGACAACGTCAAGGGCCTGGAGGCAACCTCGCTGAAATATATCCTCATTGGCCGGTCGGTGAACGATCCAAAGAAACACAAAGTCCTCAGTGTTCAGATCAAGGAGTTCGAGGTGCCTGCAGGGGGGAAGCAAAATGTCCGCTTTGAGAAGGAGCAGAATACATATTCCGAGGCGAGCTCCTATGGCAGTTACAAGTGTATCGGCTTTGTGCTCTACGGAACTCGTAAGAAGGACGACCGGGAAGTCTATACGTTCGCATCAACACCTCAACTTGAAGAAGCGCTTTACTCAATCATCCAGCTCAGGGAGCGAGATGTGACGGATGAAAACTTTCAAAGCCTCGGGGAAAGAGGCCGCAGTTCTCGAAGAGATAACTGGAATCCCGAGGATCTCCCCGGGATTCTGGACCCCAGACGACGGGAAACACCCAGCGAGGACAAAGAGCGACCTTCACCCCCCATTATTATCAAGTAACTACTTTGCTTAGAGCACTCAGCTTCAGGAGGGGGCCTAGTTTCTCATAAAGTCTGCTACCTGAACGAAAAATTCCTCCAGCCCTGGGCGGACCGCTGGAGAAATTTTACACTCGGACATCGCCGCATCCATGAGCCGGAGCCATCGATCACGCTCTGCTTCCCCGATCCGGAAAGACATGTGTCTCATGCGCAACCGCGGATGACCACGCCGCTCAGTATATCGAGTGTCTCCTCCGAACCGAAAACAGAGGAACAAATACAACCGTTGCTCTGCCCCTTCCAGATCATCGCTCGGATACATCGGGCCCAGCAGATCATCCCCAGGAATCTGGCGGTAAAATGCGGCTGCCAGCTCCCGGAACCCTCCCTCTCCCACCTCTTGCCAGATGAATGCTTCATCCATACCTCAGAAGGGAGCTACTGATGGCTTTTCTTTTCAAAAATTCGGGCGCATCTTTCCCATGAGAACGGTTTTTGCCCAGCGCTTTCTCCACAACTCGATTCCCCATGTCCGCCCCTCCGCAGTTCAAGGCCCCCAGCACCGAGGAGCTTCAAGAGCTTCTCCCAGCCTATGATGTCCTCTCCTTCATCGCAAAGGGAGGGATGGGGGCAGTCTACAAAGCCCACCAGAAATCCCTTGAAAGGAACGTCGCGATAAAAATCCTGCCCCGTGAATTCGGGGAGGACCAGGACTTCCGTAAGAGATTCGAGGACGAGGCCAAGGCCATGGCCAAACTGAATCACCCAAATCTTATCAGTGTATACGACTTTGGGGAGGTCGATCACATGCTCTATATCGTGATGGAATTCGTAGATGGGAAATCCTTCCATGAATCATTTCATGGAAGGGCCATCGAGGAAAAGGAGGTCGTCACCCTTGTTACCGGAATCTGCGACGGACTCGCCCACGCACATGAAGCAGGCATTCTCCACCGGGATATCAAACCCGCCAACATTCTCCTGGACGCAAAGAACCGCCCGAAAATAGGAGACTTTGGACTAGCTCGGTTAACCGAGGAAACCGAAGGTGAAGGCGTCATTTACGGGACCCCCGATTACACCGCTCCCGAGGTGATCAAGAGCCCCGACGCAGTGGACACCAGGTCGGATGTGTTTTCCACCGGAGTGATTCTGTATGAACTGCTGACGGGCAAGCTGCCTGAGAAGCGCTACATCCCCGCGTCACAGATTGAAGATGTTGACCCTCGTTTTGATAAGATCGTCCGGAGGGCAACTCATCCCTCTCCCATGCTGCGCTTCGCGGATGGAGAAGCCATGGCCTCGGATCTAAAAACACTTCAGGACGCTCTCGACAATCAAGTCACGAGTATCGCAACCACCCAGCCAACAGGAATCACCAGTCCGGTCGCAGGCGCCGCTCAGCCTCCAGTTCCTGCGATAGAATCACAAGCGCCAGTCCCAGTCCCCGAGGCCTCTCTCCCTGCACCAGCAGCTGCTCCAGAAGTCCAGATAAACATAGGCACAAACTGGTCGCTTCTTCGCAACCTCGTGATCATCGTTGTCCTTCTGGCTGCCATCTTCGGAATGTATCGAGCTTACCAGTGGCAGAAGAAAGAAAACGCCAATCAGCAGGTTAATCAGCAACGCCTCGATGATCAGAAAAAAGCCGCGGAGAGGCAGAGGCTTCTTGATGAGAAACGAAACCGCGAACGGCTGGCCGCGCTGAAGGCCTCTCAACCGAAGCCCGTTCCGGTGGCCCCAGAGCCGGAACCGGAAACCCCCCTTGAGGCCCTCGAACGGCTGAAACCCTCTCTCACGACTGGAGAAGCGCGCACCGAATATCCGCCTGGCACCCTGATTCGAGGCAATAGCCGCTTTTTTCTAATCAAGCAGGAGCTTAGCTGGCAGAGAGCCTCGTCCTTCGCCGAGGACTACGGTGGCCACCTCGCGATATGCCTCAATGAAGGCGAGCAAAAGTGGCTCTCCTCAAAGGTGCCGGACAACACCACAATCTGGCTTGGGGGAGGAGCCACAGGACGGTCCGCATGGGGATGGGTTGACGGCTCCCCCTGGACGGTCCGTGCCCCGTCTCTCTCCACTGGAAATACTGCTACCTTGAGCGATCTCGGCTCCATTCGGTCGCAACCGAGTGGGAAAAAGTTCCCCTTCTTTATCCAATGGCGCGAGGACGGCACTAATCCGGGAACCCTCCAGTCCCAAATCGCTCGCCTGAAAGCTTCCCTGAACAGCCCTGAGCCCACCTACCCGCCAAGCGTTGTTTCCTTTGAAAATCGCCGCTATCTCGTGATTGAGAAAGCAGGGACCTGGAATGAATCCAATGATGTGGCGAAGTCTGCCTACGGACACCTTGCGGTCCCAAGTGAGAAATCCGAGGATGCCTATCTTCGGGATCTCATAACCCGCAGTCTAGACGATGGCCACGGGGCCTGGATAGGAGGCCGGCACAACGGCCGCGCATGGGCTTGGATCACCGGGGAAACCTGGGCGTTTTCCTCATGGGCTCCCGATGCTCCTGATGGTGCCACAGAAGTGGCAAGCGCCGTAAGGCTCTTGGCCGGTCAGGACGGGGGATGGGACGATAGTAATCCGGATGATAATGTAGACGCCTTTGTGATCGAATGGAGCAAGGACCGTGGCAATACAGTTTCTGCATCTACGGGCCTCGGAACCAGCGGCTGGGCGAGCCAACGAGCAACATTTCAAAAAAAGGTCCGGACTCTCGAAGGTAAGTTCAGCTCTGCTCTTCTGGAAAACGGTAAGGGCCTCAAGTCCGATCTTAACTTCTGGCTCCGTGGGCTGCGAAGCGCAGATGGTCGTGCCTACAAGCCAACTACCGACCAGATGAAAGCTAATATAAGTGCCGAAGGCGTGATTCCCCTCACTGTCCGCGACGCCGTAAAACTTCCCCTTTCTCCTCGCGGAATCGACCTTTTGAGGAAACGGATAGAGGCTCAGCAAGCTCTTACGCAAGCTCTGCAGACTCAGGCAAACCAGATTCGGCAAGCCTATGTCGGGACCCTGCAGCCTAGGAAGGATGCCGCCACCAAGGCAGGGAACAACAATCGAGCCCGGGCCATCCAGAACGAGATCAACGCCTGTGGGGAAACCGGACGTGCTTTCCTCGAGCACCTTGGCTCAGGGGTCCTGGATACCGCAGAAAGGCGATAAACCTCCGCCGGAAGACGGGAATCGCCTTTAGACAGGTCCCCCGGGCCGGATCTTGGCAGGATTTCTGGCGCTTGCGTAAAGAGGCAACGAAGGGCATTATAAGGTGTTGTTACCATATGTCACCTGATCTCGATTTTCAGGCTCCCAGTGTAGAGGAGCTCCAGCCGCACTTTCCGGCCTACGAGATTACTGCGTTCATTGCGCAAGGAGGAATGGGTGCCGTCTACGCAGCCCGACAGGTTTCCCTCGATCGTCCGGTCGCAATCAAGATCCTTCCCCGTCAGTTTGGCGCTGATCCGCAGTTCCGGTCGAGCTTTGAAGCCGAGGCCAAATCGATGGCCCGTCTCAACCATCCCAACCTTATTGCGGTCTACGATTTTGGTGACGCCGATGGAATGCTCTACATCATTATGGAGTTGGTCGAGGGCAAGTCTCTTCATCACTCCGCTTACGGAAGAGCAATCGACCAGGAAGAAGCAGCCCGCCTTGTAGCTGGTATTTCGCATGGATTGGCCCATGCCCACCAACACGGCATTTTACATCGCGACATCAAGCCCGGGAACATTCTCCTTGGGCCGGAGGCGGTTCCAAAGATCGGAGACTTCGGTTTGGCGCGACCAGTCGGAGAGGACCACAACCCAGACGAAATCGTATGGGGGACTCCCGGCTATAGTGCGCCCGAAGTGGTGAACAATCCTGACCAGGTAGACCAACGGGTGGACATTTTCGCCGTAGGGGTTCTTCTCTATGAGTTGCTTACTGCCAAGGTTCCTTCGGAGCCATGGCAGCCACCTTCGGCGGTGAGTCAGTGCAGCCCAGAGTTCGATCGCATCATCCGCAGAGCCACCCATCCCTCTCCAGAACTACGCTACGCCAAGGCCGACGATCTCGCCAAGGAGCTGGATGCTCTCGGAGACAAGTTAAAGAAGCCAGTGCTCCGCCGGACCAAGACGACCCCCGCTCCCAGTGCAGGCCGAAACCACCCCCCGGTGGGAATGCGCGCCGCAACCCCTGCGATCGCTGTTCCCCAGCCAAAGCCTCAATCAATCCCCGTCATGGGGATTCTTGCCGCCATCGTCGTCCTCGGGATCCTTGGTTTTTTCTTAATCGGCTCCGGAAAGGGCGGAGACGGGAAAACCGCGACGACTTCCCCGGAGCAGAAAACTCCTGCGGCGAAGCCAAAGCCCAAACCCAAGCGAACGCCCAAGCCTTCCCCGGTTACCAAAATCCCTGAAGAGAAAGAAAAACCTAAACCCGAACCCGCCAAGCCTGCACCAGTAGAAAGCACTACGCAGGCCCTTGCGAGGCTTCAGGCTAAACTCAGATCTGGTGATCTCTCCGAGCTTCCCAAGGGAACGGTGAAACGTGGAACTTCTCATTACCTTGTGGTAACCAACGCCCGCCCGTGGATGGCAGCCTCTCACTACGCAGAGGCCTATGGGGCACAGTTGGCCGCTCTGGGCAGTAAGGAAGATCTCGAATGGGCCGTTTCGGAGCTTAAACTTACCACCCCCTGCTGGCTGGGCCTCTCTGATTCGGGCATGGAGGGAAAGTGGTATTGGGTGGATGGTGCTGCACCATCAGAAGACCTCTGGGCTGCGGGGCAGCCCGATGAAAGCACCTCAGACGACGGGGGCGAGGACTATGCTGCGCTTCTCCCGGACCAGTCTCTGGATGACATGCCTGCATCACGCAACCTGCCTTTCATTCTCCAGTGGACCGAAGGAGGCAACAAGGGGTCTCTCGCAGCGCAGCTTGAGAGGGTCGCAGCCTCGCTCAAAGCCAAGCGACCAGCTTTCCCAGCAGGAACTCAGAATATTAATGGCTCTCGCTTTCTCGCCGTTCCTGAATCCACCTCATGGGAACAGGCCAACAGCCTTGCGCAAGCGGCTGGCGGGCACCTTGCGGTTCCCTCCAGCCCGGAAGAAGCAACTTGGATCGGTGATTCCATGCGGGAGTTGCTAGATCAGGGAGGAGGATGCTGGATCGGAGGCAGACAAAAGGGCTCGGCCACGCCGATATGGACCTTCGTCACCGGTGAGCGGTTCGACTTCGTCACCTGGGCTCCTGGACAGCCCGATCCGGGTAATAGCCCCAAGAAATATCTCCAATTTGGAAAGGGAGCAGATCCGGGGTTCGGCTATCTCAACGCAGCAGGAGAATCCTCCGAAGCGGGCTTCTTCCTTGTGGAATGGTCTGCCGCTTCCCGGCGCAACATGCCGGGGGCTGGGGAGGCGAATCGCCCTGCAGGGGCCGAGGACTGGCTCGTGAAATACCGGCAGATATTCCGTGATGGCGAGAAGGCATCCCACGAGCGCTGGAAGAGACGGCACGATAAAAACATAAAGGACTTTGTTGCCGATATGGAAAGTGAAACCAGCACAGCTCGCCGTTTCAGCCGCGAAGCGGAAAAACTTATCGATGGAATTACCGACAGCATAAAGGAAAAGGGGGAAATTCCTGCTACTCTGAACCTGCCCGACTGGGCGAGGTGGGCTGGGCGCGCCGTCGAGAAAGAACACGAGAGAGCCCTCGCCAAACAGCAAGGTATCTGGGAGGACTACGAAACCGACTTTGAAGATGCCCAGAGCCGTTACTGCGCCCAGATCAACAAGGAGGTTCGACGTCGTCAGGCGCAGGGGGATCGCGAAGGAGCAACCTACCTTGGAAGGGAAGAGACTGCAGCCACGGACAAGCCCTATTTCCTTGCTATCCTCAATGGGGAATTCCCCGAGGTTCCTGACGGGCTGGAGGACGACGAGGACGAATAAGATCAGTGAGTTGACCGGTCTCGAACCCGGGCTAGGATCATTCCTGTCTGGAAAAGACCCGGTCAGAGGCCATCCGGTCAATGGCTCACCTAACCTCTTCAAGCCCTCAAAGCCCGGCCCGTGCCCCCTGCCAAGAAACGCACCTCTGCTTCGCCGGGCCGTCCCAAGCCTGGCAACTCCAAGCAGAGTTCAAATGATGCCATAATCGTTCGCGGGGCACGCCAGAACAACCTCAAGGGTCTCGATTTCGATATCCCTCTTGGCCAGTTGACGGTAGTCACCGGACCTTCTGGCTCTGGCAAATCTTCTCTCGCATTCCAAACGCTCTACGCTGAAGGCCAGCGACGCTACGTAGAGACCTTTTCTCCCTACGTCAGGCAGTTCTTCGACCGCATGGATAAACCCCTGGTCGACCGAATTGATGGAATTCCCCCTGCTATCGCCATCGAGCAGAAGAACAATGTCCGCTCAACGCGTTCGACAGTCGGAACCATCACCGAAATCAATGATTACCTGAAATTGCTTTATGCCCGCTGTGCACATGCCGTCGACCCTTCCACGGGGGATATTATTCGTCCAGATACCAGCGATTCCATTGCCAAATGGTGCCTCGAAAGTTTGTGTGACCGACATGCTCTGATCCTCTTTCCCGTCAACGTTCCCCAAGACACTGAGCTCGAACCATTCTTCGCCTTCCTGCAGCAGCAGGGCTACCTCCGGATCTACCTCAATGGACAAGTTGTCAGGACCGATAGCCCTGAGGAAGCCGGGTTCGCCCTGCTTCCTTCCCAAGTTTATGTAATTCAGGATCGTATCCTGATCAGGAAAGCCAACCAGCAGCGTATTCTGGAGGCTCTCGAAAGAGCCCTCGATCTCGGCAAGGGCACCTGCGCCATCAGCCATGCAGAAGAAGCAGGCACTCCGAGATCCTTTACTACAAATTGGAGCAACCCTCTTACAGGGTTCACTGCTCGACCCCCCACCCCCGCGCTCTTCACCTTTAACAACCCGATGGGAGCATGCCCGGACTGTCGAGGTTTTGGTCGCGTCATCGGCATTGATCTCAACAAGGCTATTCCTGACCACTCCCGTTCCATTCGCGAAGGCTGCGTAAAGCCCTTTCAGGGAGAACGAGGGGAGGAGTGCCAGCGAGATCTCGAGCTCCATGGTGCCCGCAGGGGACTGGACCTCGAGTGCCCCTTCTCTGACCTGAACAACGAGGAACAGGGCTGGGTCCTCTATGGGGAGCGAACTCGCCCTGAGGATGCCTGGGAGAATGACGAGTGGTATGGCGTGCAGGGGTTTTTTGAATGGCTCGAAGGGCGAGCCTATAAGATGCATATTCGGGTTTTCTTGAGCCGCTATCGGTCCTACACGACCTGCAGCACTTGCCGGGGTGCTCGGCTCCAACCCGAAGCCCTCTGTTTTCAGGTCGACGGGCGCACCCTCCCCGAGATCTGGCGAAGCCCCGTTACAGAGCTGCACCACTGGATCACTCAATATACCGAAGGCCTTCAGAGCGGCCTCGGCGAGATTGATAAGACAACCAAGCTCGTCCTCTCCGAGATCTCGAACCGGTTACGCTACCTTTGCGATGTTGGACTTGGCTATCTCACCCTTGATCGAGCTACTCGAACTCTCTCGGGCGGCGAGATTGAACGAGTCAACCTGACCAGCTGTCTCGGCGCATCCCTGACCAACACGCTCTTTGTCCTCGACGAGCCTACCGTGGGGCTCCACCCGCGCGATATCGGGGCCCTCATCTCGGTCATGCATGGCCTCCGCGACAAGGGAAACACTCTCCTTGTCGTGGAGCATGAGGAGGCCGTAATGCGTGCAGCAGACCACCTGCTCGATATTGGGCCCGGCGCCGGGGAGCAGGGAGGTGAGATCGTAGCCGCATTATCGGGTCGCCGTGCGTTCCAACCCAGTTCTCTTCGATCCTGTCCGCAGAGTTCGACCCTCCCTTATCTTCTCGGAAAACAGTCGATTCCCATTCCTCACGAGCGCCGAAAGCCCAAGGCCTATATCGGAATTCGTGGCGCCTCTCGTCACAATCTGACCAAGCTCGACGTAGACATCCCCCTTCAGGTCTTTGCTTGTGTGACAGGAGTTTCTGGCTCTGGGAAATCTACGCTGGTTCATGATGTTCTTTACCAGAACCTGGCCGTTGCCCTGCAAATAAATACCGATTCCGAACCGGCCCCTCTCCGGCAGCTTAGGGGCGCTGAGCAGGTAACTAGCGTTAAACTCGTAGACCAAAGCCCCCTTTCCCGCACACCACGTTCAACGCCGGTTGTATACCTTGGCGCCTTTGATCTCATCCGCCAGCTATTCGCAGAAAGCCCCGATGGAAAGCTTTCCGGGACTACCCCGGGATTTTTTTCCTTCAACTCTGGAGCGGGACGCTGTGAACGATGCTCCGGCAATGGCTTTGAAAAGGTCGAGATGCAGTTTCTCTCCGATCTGTATCTTACCTGCCCGGAATGCCAGGGTTCCCGTTACAGCCAATCCGCTCTGGAAGTCCAGTTTGAGGAAAAATCGATTGCAGAGGTCCTCGCTCTCACCGTCACCGAGGCCATCTCCTTCTTTGCACAGGGCGCCGCGGATAACCCGCGTAGAGCTGCTACCAAGGAAGCTGGTATCAAGGCTCGCATTCTATTAATCCTTAAACCCTTGGAGGACCTTGGCTTGGGGTATCTCCGGCTCGGACAGCCCTTGAACACTCTCTCCGGAGGCGAATCGCAACGCCTTAAACTTTGCACCATTCTTGTGGAGGCGCTCTCCAGCCGCAAAGCTTCCCCCGAACTTCTGATTCTCGACGAGCCAACTACCGGGCTTCACTTCGGCGACATCCAAAAGCTTCTCATCGTCTTTAACCGGCTGGTGGATGTCGGCCACTCCCTAGTCGTCATCGAGCATAATCTGGATGTTATAAAGTCTGCAGACTATCTGATCGATGTAGGTCCCGGGGCAGGATCTGAGGGAGGCCGGATTGTTGCGAATGGAACACCCGAGGAGGTCATGAAAACCTCAACACAGACCGCTCTCTATCTAGCTCCGATCCTTACTGGGAAAGAATTCAGGGGGAATAAAAACTGGTCTGCAGGCGCTGCAGGAAATCGCCCTCAGAGCACGATCCAGATTTCCGGGGCCCGGGAGCATAATCTGAAAAATCTGGATGTTACTATTCCCAGGGATACGTTTGTGGTGGTTACCGGACTAAGCGGAAGTGGAAAATCCACCCTCGCTTTCGACATTATCTTCGCGGAAGGCCAGAGGCGCTTCCTCGATTCCATGTCTCCCTATGCTCGTCAATTCGCCGAGCAAATGGAGAAGCCTGATATCGACTGCATCTCGGGACTCCCTCCCACCGTCGCGATCGAGCAACGTATTTCACAAGGGGGCGGGAAATCCACCGTTGCTACCGTCACAGAGGTCTACCACTTTCTCCGGCTACTTTATGCGAAACTGGGCACTCAGCATTGCCCCGAGTCCGGGGAGCCCGTCATTCCCCAAACTGAGGATGCCATTGTTGAGGCGATCCGGTCCCATTTGAAACGAGGGCCCCTTAACATCCTCGCCCCTGTTGTGCGCGGCAGAAAAGGATTTCACAGCGATGTTGCCGACTGGGCCGGACGACAGGGATATACTCGCCTTCTGGTGGACAATCAATGGAAGGAAGTTGAGGAATTCGAGCGCTTGGAACGCTTCAAGGAGCACGACATTGATGTTCTTGTCCTCCACCTTTCGAGGACCAGCACCCGTAATTCTGCTCTTCGAGAGGCAGTCGCAACTGCCCTCCAGCTGGGAAAGGGGACTCTTCGGGTCCTCGACTCCAGTAATCACCTCCATCCTTTTTCGAAAGCACGCGTGAGTCCAGTCACGGGACGCTCCTTCGAGGCTCCTGATCCAGCCCACTTCTCGTTCAACTCTCCTCGCGGCTGGTGCAAAACCTGTCGAGGACACGGCGAGGTCATGCCCGCCCAGAAACGCTCTCGGAAGTCGAGGCGCGACTCCTACAATTCAGCAACCGAGGCTGAAATTGACTTTGATCGGAAGCTGGACCGCGTGGAAAAAGAGGACCTGATTATTTGCCCGGACTGCCTGGGAAGCCGCCTGAATGAGATCACCCGCGCAATCAAGATCCAGAATAGCGCGATTCAGGATCTTGCCATGCTCCCGGTTGCAGAAGCAGCAGCCGCAGTGAAGGAATTTCGTTTTACAGGGAGGGAACGTGCGATTGCCCGCGATATCATTCCCGAGATTATACAGCGCCTGATTTTCCTCGAGAAAGTTGGCCTGGGCTATCTCCAACTTGATCGATCTGCCCGGACTCTTTCAGGGGGTGAGGCTCAGCGTATTCGACTCGCCGCTCAATTGGGCTCCAACCTGCGGGGGGTTCTCTACGTCCTCGATGAGCCCACCATTGGGCTCCATCCCCGTGATAACCAGAAACTCCTTGATACCCTCGAGGCTCTGAGGGCAAAGGGCAATTCCCTCATCGTCGTGGAACACGACGATGAGACCATGGAACGGGCAGGGCACATCATAGATCTTGGGCCCGGGGCCGGGCGGCATGGGGGAGAAATTGTTGCCTCCGGCACCCTGGGAAAGATCCGGAAACTCAAGAAGTCGATAACAGGCCAGGCTCTGGCCAACCCGCTCTCCCATCCCATCCGGGGAGAACGGCGGCCGCTACCCAAAGCCTCTGCAAGAACCGGATGGCTCCGGATCAAAGGGTGCTCCGTAAATAACCTCAAGAAGATCGAAGTGCGGATTCCCCTGGAGCGCCTGACTGTCATCACAGGCATCTCGGGCTGCGGAAAATCGTCTCTCATGAGAGGCACTCTGGCCGAGCTCTTTAAGCGACAGCCTGACAAAACATGGGCTTCCGCTTCAGGTGTAAAATCGATTCGGCATTGCTATGAGGTAGATCAGTCTCCCATTGGGAAGACCTCCCGGTCCTGCCCTGCAACATACGTGAAGATCTTCGATGAGATTCGCAAACTCTTTGCTCAGCTTCCAGAGTCGCGCATGAAGGGGTTCGATGCCTCCCGCTTCTCCTTTAACAACGCGAGCGGCCAGTGCCCCGAGTGCAAAGGGAACGGGCGCATTAAACTGGAAATGGATTTCCTCCCCTCAACCTGGACTCATTGCGATAGCTGCAACGGCAAGAGATACAATCCTGCAACTCTCGAAATACGATACAACGGCCGGTCCATTGGCGAGGTCCTGGCGATGACCATCGACGAGGCCGCCGAATTTTTCGCGGCCCACGGGAAACTTCATAGAACCTTATCCCTGCTTAAGGAAACCGGGCTCGGTTACCTCCAGATCGGACAGCCAAGCCCAACTCTCTCTGGCGGAGAGGCCCAGCGGGTCAAGCTCGTGACTGAGCTGACCCGGGGTCGTATCAGCAAAACCGCGATAAAGTCGCGAAAGCCTCAAGCCAACCTCTACCTTATCGAGGAGCCCTCCATCGGCCTCCATCTGGAGGACGTAAAAAGGCTGATCGATGTTCTTCACCGACTAGTCGAGGAAGGGCACACCGTGGTGGTTGTTGAGCACCATACCGGAATTATGGCAGAAGCGGACAATATCATCGATATGGGCCCTGAGGCTGGAGGGGGCGGAGGGCGAGTTGTTACTCAAGGTGCCCCGGAAAAAGTCATCAATTCGAAAGCCTCCAGGACCGCCCCCTTTCTGAGGGCAGCCCTGAAAGGGTAAAGGCTGTGGAGCGCCCGCCAGAAGGGTTCGCCTCCCGATATAGGGAGATCCCCGGTCCCGGCCGAAATTCTGCAAGAACCTCGGAATTTCCTCCGTAAATAAACTATCTTAGCGCCTCGTTGCTCTCTTGTGCTCTTATCTGAAAGATTTGCTTGCTCCCCGAGCAACACGGCCCATGTTCCCGCCAGAATGAAAAACATCCTCCTAATCCTGACAGCTGTGGCACTGATCACCCCGGTTACCCGGGCCGAAGAGAAGGCTGATGCAGCTAAGGCTGACGTCAAGGTCACCCTCACTGGCAATGACCAGATGAAATACGACAAGGCCGAGATCGAGGTTGAGGCCGGCCAGACTGTGGCTCTTACCTTCAAAAATATCGGAGCGTTACCCAAGGCCGCTATGGGTCACAATGTGGTGATTCTGAAGCCCGGGTCTGATATCCCAAAATTTGCTATCGGTGGCGTGGCCAACAAGGCTGGAGATTATCTCCCCCTCGACCCGGCTCTTGCGGCTCAAGTTGTCGCAAAGACCAAGATTCTGGGCCCGAAAGAGGAGGAAACTATCGTCTTCAAAGTCCCTGCTGCAGGAGACTATCCCTTTCTCTGCACGTTCCCGGGACACTTCGGGGTCATGAAGGGAGTGCTCAAGGTCAAATAAGCGACGTTCTCCCCTGAATTGAACAAGGCCGCGCTTTAGCGTGGCCTTTTCTTATCTTCGCTGCTCCCCGGTCGGGAACCTTCGCCGTTTAGCTCATCGAGACAATCATCTTGAGTAGTTTCCTCCCCGACCGGAAAGCATTGGCCACTAAGTCAGGTAGGAACCCCCGCAGAGGGCAGGATCCATAGCTGCAGGGCGAGGTAGAGCCCTACGATGGCTATGGCGACGAAGAAACCCCCAAGGAAACCCCCGGCCTCTTTCTTACTCCCGTGCTCCGAATTCTTCATGGAATGGGACTTTGTTCCGTCCTGGGACGATAGCCCCATCTCGTCTCCTCGCTACTGGAAAAGATGTTTCCTCGAGGGAAATTAGAGCGCTCCCCCATCGTGCAGGGCGCCTGTAGCCCTCTTCCCCGGGGACGGTCCGGAACGTGGGGCATGTCCCAGCCCCCATCAGCAAGTCCACATTCGAAGTGTGCGCTCGCCCAGAAGAGGCTTGAAAGTCACTCGTCCCAAAAGATACACAAGGCTTACTGCGTTGCGATCGGAACAGGATCTGCATACCTTTTGATATGCTCAAGGTTGTTTGCCTCCTCATTGTGACCGCGGTAATGGCGGCTCCTACGTTATCCGCGCAGCATCAGCACTTTAAGAATTTAGAATGGCGGGAACGCCTGACCGACCATTTTGCTCTACGGGCAAAGGGGACCAACCATGATCCAGCCCGTCGCTATGCAGAAAAGGTTTGGGATGAGTGCGTCCGAGTTATGCCCGGACTTGAAGAAGACTTCGGTAAGAACAAATTCAGGACCCCGGGCGGTGCTCCGGGCTCTGAAACCGCTCCTTACCGCTTCACAGTATACCTCGTTGGCTCCGGCCACGACTACACCACTGTTCTCGAGCAGGAACAGCAACGAAGCGGATGGGATGCGAACCAGCTCCAATCCTGCAGGATTACTCGCAACTACGGAGACCCTCAGAACCGCTACCGGGTGCTCTGCAAAGCGGACCCCGAACGATCCGCCGGAGGAGAGACCGACCTGACGCCCGTATTCGTCCATGGCACCGCAGCCACAATCCTTAAAGGGCGCGGCCTGTCAGGATCCATGCCCTTCTGGATGACTGCGGGGTGGGGCTACTATGTGGAGCACCGGATCTTTCGACTTTGCCGGGTGCACTACATTGATTTCAAGACCTATTACGCGAACGAAAAGGCAGATTTCAAACGTGGGGCTACCCTTGAGGCGGATGAATCATGGCCCAGCCCGTTGAAAAAAATGTGCCGGAAGGAGATCCGGGAGACTCTCGACTCGGTATGTAAGGCCGAAATCCTTTCCCTTACACCTAATCAGTCGGGCTATATTTTCGCCCTGACCTACTTCCTTGTAAGCACTGACGAGAATATCACGAAATACCAGAAGCTGGTTGAGCGATCCCGCCAGGGCGAAAAAATCACCAAGTCCGTTCTTCTCGAGGTCTATGGCTACGAAGACGATGCCGCTTTGGAAAAGGACTGGTATGAGTTCATGGAGAGCCGGGACTTCCGGTAGGCCTAGCCAAACTCCCCGTCTTGCTTGCCCAGGTCCGCTAGTAGTATTCCTGAAGAGGCTTCACCTTGAACTCCCGTTGCTGCAGGGAGCGGATCGCCTTCACACTTGCGTCTGCCGCAGCAAGATTCGTGCAAAGGCTGACCTTGTTTGCCACTGCGGTGCTCCGGATGATTACCTCATCCTCCCTTGATTCATGACTACTTGGGGTATTCACCACAAACTGGATCTCCCCGTTTTTCATCATATCCAGAACGTTCGGCCGCTTCCGTTCGGCAAGTTTGTAGAGACGCTGGGCAGTAACTCCAGCTTCATCCAAGGCACGGTGAGTGCCCCCGGTAGCGAAAAGGGTGAACCCCGCTTCAACGAATTGTGAAGCGATAGTGATGGCCTCCTCCTTGTCACGATCACTTACCGAGATGAAAACATTTCCCTCCATGGGCAGCGGATTGAATGCACTGATCTGGCTCTTTGCGTATGCCATCCCAAGGTCCTCATCGATGCCCATCACCTCCCCGGTAGACTTCATCTCGGGTCCAAGAACAATGTCAATGCCGGGGAACCGAGGCCACGGAAACACCGCTTCCTTAACGTTATAGTGAGCAGGTACGATACGCTTGGTGAGCCCAAGGTCCGGGAGTTTTTTCCCTACCATGATCTTGGCCGCGATCTTAGCTAGGGGAATCCCGATTGCCTTCGAGACAAAAGGAACCGTGCGGGAAGCCCTTGGGTTGACCTCAATGACGTAGAGCTCCCCTTCCTTAACCGCAAACTGGATATTCATGAGGCCCTTGACCTTCAATTCTCTTGCAAGGTTGATCGCGGCTTCCTCAATCTCACCCTCAATCTTCTCTCCCAGACTGAAAGGAGGAATGACACAAGCCGAGTCTCCAGAATGAACCCCTGCAGGCTCAATGTGCTGCATGATTGCCCCCACAACCGTGTTCTCACCATCGGAGATACAATCAACGTCCACCTCGGTAGCTCCATCGAGGAAGCGGTCTACAAGTACCGGACGCTCCGGAGAGGCATCGACCGCCTCCCGCATGTAACGGCGCAGCTCATGATCATCGTATACGATCATCATGGCCCGCCCACCCAACACGAAGGAGGGGCGCACCAATACAGGATATCCGATTCTACTAGCAACCTCGACGGCTTCATCCTCAGAGACAGCTGTCCCCGCCTCGGCCTGCTGCAAGCCCAGATCGTCAAGTAGCGCCGAAAAATGCTTTCGATCCTCGGCCAGCTCGATGGAATTGGGTGAGGTCCCAATGATTGGGACTCCATGTCGTTCGAGGTCTGCCGCGAGGTTGAGAGGGGTCTGGCCTCCAAACTGAACGATGACCCCATCGGGCTTTTCCTGGTCGCAGATATTGAGGACGTCCTCCAGTGTAAGCGGCTCGAAAAACAGCTTGTCACTCGTGTCGTAGTCCGTGGAAACGGTCTCCGGATTCGAGTTAACTATAACCGTCTCGTAACCAAGTTCCTTCAGGGCGAAGGAGGCGTGGACACAGCAGTAATCAAATTCAATCCCCTGCCCAATCCTGTTGGGTCCTCCCCCGAGGATGATAATCTTTTTCTTATCTGAGTTTCGGGCCTCGTTTTCGTCCCCATAGGTCGAATAATAATAGGGAGTGTAGGCCTCAAACTCCGCAGCACAGGTGTCAACCAGCCGGTAGGTTGGCAGAATACCAACCCCTTTCCTCTTCTCCCTGACCGAATCCTCGGACTCACCCCGGGCAAGGGCGATCTGCTTATCAGAAAAGCCGAGCTTCTTCGCACGGCGCAAGTCAAGGTCCGCCAGATTGGCTCCTTCGTCCGTAATCTCCTTGAGGTGCACAAGAAACCAGCGATCGATTTGGGTGGCCTCGAAGAGGTCTTCGACGCTCCAGCCATGCTCAAAAGCGACCTTGATCCAGTAAATCCGTTCACAGTTGGGCACATGCAACTTACGCTCAATGTCTTCTCGGGAGGGATCCGCCGGATCCTTCCCATCCCAGCCGAAGCCATGGCGACCTGTTTCCAGAGACCGGAGGGCTTTCTGCATGCTCTCCTTGAAGGTCCGGCCAATGCTCATGGCCTCGCCCACGGACTTCATCTGGGTCGTGAGGACGGGATCGGCGGCAGGGAACTTTTCGAAGGTAAAGCGCGGAACCTTGGTGACCACGTAATCAATCGTAGGCTCAAAGCTGGCCGGGGTCTCCCGGGTGATATCGTTAGGAAGTTCGTCGAGGGTGTAGCCGACCGCGAGTTTAGCCGCAATTTTTGCAATTGGGAATCCGGTCGCCTTGGAAGCCAGCGCTGAGGACCGGGAAACTCTCGGGTTCATTTCGATAACCACTACCCGCCCATTTTCAGGATCCACCGCAAATTGGATATTTGAACCGCCGGTCTCCACTCCAATCTCACGGATGACCGCAAAGGATTGATCCCTCATGATCTGGTATTCCCGGTCACTCAGGGTCTGAGCCGGTGCCACCGTGATGGAATCACCGGTATGCACACCCATGGGGTCAAGGTTCTCGATCGAACAGATCACTACGCAGTTATCCGCGCAGTCACGCATCACCTCCATCTCGTACTCTTTCCATCCCAGAAGGCTCTCCTCGACAAGGACCTCGGTAACCGGAGAGAGATCTAATCCCCTCGCTACGATAGTTTCGAATTCCTCCTTGTTATAGGCGATCCCTCCTCCACTGCCTCCAAGGGTATAGGCGGGGCGGATAATGAGCGGGAACGTTCCGATCTCTCCCGCAACCCGTCGGGCATCCTCCATGGTATGGACAACGCCAGACTGTGGAAGGTCGAGACCAATCTTCAGCATGGCCTCCTTGAAAAGCAATCGGTCCTCTCCCTTTGCGATAGCATCAGCATTGGCCCCGATCATACGGACGTTGAGCTCTTCAAGAGCTCCACTGTGCCAGAGGTCCATGGAGGCATTGAGGGCTGTCTGTCCCCCCAAGGTAGGCAGGAGAGCGTCCGGCTTCTCCTTCTCAATAATCTTCCGAATAACCTCAGGGGTAATCGGTTCAATATAGGTCCGGTCCGCAAACTCCGGATCGGTCATAATGGTGGCCGGATTGGAGTTCACCAGAACTACTTCGTAACCCTCTTCCCTCAACGCCTTACACGCTTGCGTCCCGGAGTAGTCAAATTCACACCCCTGACCGATCACGATCGGTCCCGACCCAATTAACAGGATTTTTTGCAGGCTCTTGTCCTTTGGCATTCGGCTTGTCTGGCCTAAACTTTCGTTTTACTGCCAAGCCCCCGCCCCGGGGTCAAGCCCAGCCCGAAAAAAAGACACCCTAAAGTCACAAAACCTGATTTTTCTTGGCAATTTGTGAACAACTCCCTGCCAAGCTCATGTCCCGAGCCCTCGCTAGATGCGCCGGCGTTTCCGCTTCAAATTCAACTGAGCCATCGACTTGGAGATCGAGGCTTGGATCGCTGCCACCTCCTCCGCGTCGTCGGATCCATCGATATTCGCGAGAGCCTCCTCGGCCCGCTTCATGGCCTCCTCAACCTTTTTCTCGTCGATCTCACTATCGGTCACCGCCAGATCGGCAAGAATGGTAATCTTTTCCTGGGTGACCTCCGCGAAGCCGGAACCAACGGCAAGCTCCTCTACTTTTCCATCAACCGTATAACGCAATTCTCCGGGATTCACGCCGGTCACTAACGGAGCGTGTCCAGGCAGGGCTCCCAGCTCTCCCTCCGTTCCCGGAAGATAGATATTTTCCACCTCACCGGAAAAGAACTTCCGTTGGGGGGTAACAATTTCGAGGAGTAATGGCATTTGCTAACCGGAGTCTGGTATCCTTGGTGAGACCTTTCAGCGTCCCTATTCCTTCTCGACCGTATCGATCGCACCCTTCATATAGAAATTACTTTCCGGCACATCATCATGCTTGCCGTCGAGGATCTCGGCAAAGCCCTTGACGGTGTCATCCACCGACACATAGACGCCCGGGCTTCCAGTGAAGACCTCTGCCACACTAAAGGGCTGTGAAAGGAAGCGTTGGATCTTCCGGGCTCGGAACACCGTCAGCTTATCCTCATCGGAGAGCTCATCCATGCCCAGAATCGCAATGATGTCCTGCAGGTCCTTGTAGCGCTGAAGCACAGTCTGGACCCCACGAGCCACTCGATAGTGCTCTTCACCCACCACATCAGGCGCCAGGGCCGTGGAAACGGAGGCAAGGGGGTCAACCGCAGGGTAGATCCCCAGTTCCGCGAGAGAGCGCTCAAGAACCACCGTGGAATCAAGGTGAGCAAAGGTATTGGCGGGAGCCGGATCCGTCAGGTCATCCGCCGGCACGTAAACCGCCTGGAAAGAGGTAATGGAGCCTTTATTCGTCGAAGTGATCCGCTCCTGCAGACCGGCCATCTCCTCTGCAAGGGTTGGCTGGTAACCCACCGCTGACGGTGTGCGGCCCAGAAGAGCCGACACCTCTGAACCCGCCTGCGAGAAACGGAACACGTTGTCCACGAAGAGCAGCACATCCTGGTTTTCCTCGTCCCGGAAATACTCTGCCATGGCGAGCGCCGACAAGGCGACCCTCAGGCGGGCTCCAGGAGGCTCGTTCATCTGCCCGTAGGTCAGAGCAACCTTTGAGCCCTCACTGATCACAGTAGGCATCCCGTGCTCATCGAGCTTGAGCTCTCCATCGGCGTCCTTCTCAGCGTTGATCACACCCGCCTCGATCATTTCCATCCAAAGGTCGTTTCCTTCACGGGTTCGCTCACCTACCCCGGCAAACACGGAGTAACCCCCGTGGTTCTTCGCAATATTGTTGATGAGCTCCATGATCACCACGGTCTTGCCCACACCTGCACCACCGAAGGCACCGACCTTACCACCCTTGGTGAAGGGGCAAATCAGATCGATCACCTTAATCCCAGTTTCGAGGATCTCAGCTGAGGTCGACTGGTCTACCAAAGGAGGTGCGGCAGCGTGGATCGGGTAGCGCTTCTCGTGGGGCACAGGCCCAAAGCCATCTACCTCATTGCCAGTCACGTTGAAAATTCTTCCCAGCACGCCACTGCCTACCGGCACAGTAATCGGGTCACCAGTATCGGTAATCGGCATTCCCCGCTTCAGTCCATCCGTGGTTGTCATCGCCACCGCTCGCACCCAGCCATCACCAAGGTGCTGCTGGACCTCAAGAACCAGGGTAGTTTCAGATCCATAGAGATCGTAGGTCACCTCAAGGGCGTTATAGATGGCAGGAAGTTTCTCCGCGTTGGAGAAATCGGCGTCCACCACGGCGCCAATGATCTGCACGATATTTCCGGTATTGCTCATAGTTGTGGGCGGGTTGCTCTCGGAAGAGTTTGTTGTATAGGGAAATCTGGGTTCTGGACTTCTACTCCATCGCCTTCATGGCGGTGGTAATCTCGAGAAGTTCTGAGGTAATCGCAGCCTGACGAACCTTGTTATATTCGAGGGTAAGGTCCTTGATCATCTGCTCTGCATTATCGGTCGCGGCTTTCATCGCCACCATCCGGGAAGAATGCTCGGAAGCCCGGGCTTCGAGGATCATCTGGTAGACTTGGTAGTTAAGATAAAGAGGAAGAAGACGGTCTAGTACGCCCTCCGCATCCGGCTCGAAGATATAGTCCCGGGAGTGATCAGTTTCCTTCACCTCAGCAGCTTCTCCCATGCCTTCGTAGGATCGTTTCTCCGCAAGCTTGGACTCTTCGAGCGGAAGAAGCTGCAGAATCCACGGGGTCTGCGTTAGGGTCGTTTCAAAATTGGTAAAGGCCACTTTGACGGAGCTATATTCTCCGCTGAGAAACTGGTCTGTAAGATAGGTGCCCAGAGGCTTGGCATCAGAAAAAGGAGTGGGGTCTGCCACTTCCCAGTCAGAGACGATCTTGTGCCCAAGCTTGCCTAGGGATATCCGCAGCTTTCGCCCTACGGTAACAACCTCGGTGTCCTCTCCCGCCTCGGCCCTGACCTTCTTCAAAAGATTGGTGTTTAATCCGCCACAAAGCCCCTTGTCCGTCGAAATGACCAGCAGAAGCTCTTTTTTCCCGGCAGGCTGCTTGAGCAAGACGTGCTCCTCCTCGCTGAGGTTTTGCTTGAGGTCGACCAGCACCCGGTTCAGGCGATCCGCGTAATCACGACCGGCAAGAGCCTGATCCTGAGCCTTCTTCATCTTCGCCGCCGCCACCAGCTGCATCGCCTTGGTGATCTGCGAGGTATTTTTAACCGACTTGATTCGTCGGCGGATGTCGCGAAGGTTGGCCATTCTTCAGGTAACCGTGGTCTTTTTCTGTATCAGTTTGCTATTGTTTAAGCAGGCGAGAGGACGCATCGGAAATCCTTAGCTCCATGCGGCCTTGAAATCCTTGAGGGCTGTCTCCAATCCGCTGACGACGTCATCGGTAAGAGCCTTTTCATCCAGAATCAGCTGCAGGAGATCCTGCTTCCGGGTGGAGAGAAACTCCTCAAGCCGCTCCTGACATTCCTTGATTCTCTTCACCTCCACATCATCGAAATACCCATTCTGCATGGCCCATAGAATGGCCACCTCCAGATCAAGCCCCAAGGGGCTATACTGGTTCTGCTTAAAGAGCTCCACGATGCGCTCACCTCGCTCAATCTTGGCTTTGGTCGCATCATCGAGGTCCGAACCAAATTGGGCGAAGGCCTGAAGCTCCCGAAACTGAGCCAGATCCAACTTGGTTGTTCCGGACACCTTCTTAATCGCCTTGGTCTGCGCCGCAGAGCCCACCCTCGAGACAGAAAGGCCCACGGAAATTGCGGGTCGGATGCCTTGATAGAACAAATCTGTTTCGAGAAAGATCTGGCCATCTGTGATCGAAATCACGTTGGTCGGGATGTAGGCCGAGACGTCCCCTGCCTGAGTCTCGATGATAGGAAGCGCCGTGATGGAGCCTCCGCCCTCCGCGTCAGAGAGGCGGGCCGAGCGCTCTAGCAGGCGACTGTGCAGGTAAAATACATCTCCTGGGTAGGCCTCCCGGCCGGATGGACGGCGTAGCACGAGCGACACCTGGCGGTAGGCGACAGCCTGCTTGGAGAGATCATCATACACGATCAGGACATCTTCTCCCTGATCCATGAGGTATTCCGCCATCGCGCAGCCTGAGTAAGGCGCAAGGAACTGATTGGTTGCGGAATCCGAGGCCGCGGCAGCAACCACAATGGTATTCTCCATTGCCCCGGCCTTCTCGAGGGTCGCAATCGTCCGGGCGATACTGGACTGCTTCTGCCCGATGGCCACGTAGACGCAGTAGAGAGGCTTATGGTTCTTCAAGCTCCCTTCCTTCGCGGCCTTATTCTGCTGGGCTTGGGCAATGATCGTATCCACCGCAATAGTCGTCTTACCAGTAGAGCGGTCTCCGATAATGAGTTCTCGCTGTCCCCGACCAATCGGGATCATCGCATCAATTGCGGCAATCCCGGTCTGGACCGGCACGCTCACTGACTTTCTCTTAATGATCCCGGGAGCAATTTTCTCGACAGGGTAGCTGTCGTCGGACTGGACATCTCCCTTGCCATCCACCGGACGCCCTAGGGCATCCACCACGCGTCCAAGGAGCCCCTTGCCAACCGGCACAGAGAGAAGCTTCCCAGTCGTGTGGCACTCATCTCCTTCAGCAATATGCCTTGATTCACCCAGCATCACGACTCCCACTTCACCTTCCTCGAGGTTGAGGGCCAGGCCAAAGAGATTTCCTGGGAACTCGATCATCTCATTCAGCTGCACCTCGCTGAGGCCCTCGACCTTGGCGACGCCATCACCGATTTCCCGGACGGTCCCAACGTTGGTCTTGGCGACCCCCGCGGAGACGTTTGCGATTTCCTGTTCCAGTTCCTGTAGGATGTTGCTCATGACAGTGGGAATTGAGTTTGAGAGAGAAAGTAAGTTAGAGAGTGATTAAAAAGAGTTCGAGAGACGATCCAGGCGGGCCTTGACGCTGCCGTCCCAGACATCATTGCCAACACGCACCCGCATTCCGCCAAGAAGCTCGGGGGTAACCTTGAACTCAAAAGTGAGATCATCGCCATATTGGCGGGAGAGGCTGTCTTGGACCCTGCCCTTGGAAGAGTCATCCAGAGTGTTGGCACTCTCGACGAGGACCTGCCGTCGCTCCATCTCAAGGCGGATTAGCCTTTTGAGTTCGTGCAGAATAGCCTGCCAGCCACGCGGTTTGGATTCCGCGACTTTCTTAAAGACCCGCCGCAGCTTCTCATCGACCACCCGGTCTCCTTCAACGCACATGCGGAAGGCTCGTCGGGCAGTGGTCGATGCTTCGCGGGAAATTTTCATCGTAGTAAAAACCGTCTGCTAGCTTTCAACTTCGGCCATGGCCTCTTCGTTGATTCGCTGCTGGTCATCATCATTGAGAACTTTGCCAGTCACCTGAGCGGTGGTGTTCGCAACCAACCGGCCAAACTCCCGCTTGAGATCCGAATGCATTTTTTCCTTCTCACCACGGGCCGCTTCTTCAGCCTTGGCAATAATCCCCTTGGCCTCCGCGGAGGCTTCCTGGGTCTTTTTCTCACCCAAGACAACCGCACTTTCCTTGGCCTCGTCAATCAGGCGCTTGGCACGCTCGTTGGCCTCTTGAACCGCTTCCTGAGTGCGTTGCTCACTCTCCGCGATCTGTTTCTCAATCTCCGCAAGCTTAGCCTCGCCATCCGCGATTCTCTTTTTCCGGGCATCCAGCATTCCCCTCACCGGACCATAGGCAAACTTCTTCAACACCGCGCAGACGATGAGGAAGTTGACCAACTGGCAGGCGAAGGTAATCGGGTAAATCTTGAACTGTTTAAAGATCTCGGAGGCAACGTTGCCGCCTTCGGCTTCAGTCGCAGCCGCTGCTGCGAGGACCAGAATGTTATCGAGGGGCATGAGGAAAGAGGGGGAATGGAAACGAAAGTCAGACTGGGAGGGAGGGCTCTCCGAAGAGGGCCCTCCCTAAATCCCGGTTATCCGAGGAAGATGGAGATGAAGATGAGTCCCTCCGCCAGTGCGGCGAAGATAATCCCAATCGTCAGGATTCCACCCTGAGCGCCAGGGTTACGGCCTACGGCCTCAGCGGCCTTGGCGCCAACCAAGCCCACTCCAACACCAGCTCCAACGGCAGCAAGTCCAACGTGGATTTTACCCTCTATCGCAGCAAGAAGCTCGAAAAGGTAAGGAACGTTGGCAAGAAATTGCATGAGGATGTCCATTGTTTCTATTGTTATTGTTTGTTTCGTTCGTTTTACCGGCTTCCACGTGCTCCATGGTCCAACCGGTAAGAGTGTTTCTAGGAATTCGCTGCAGAGGAGCCGGCTGCTGGTTCGGGGTCCGGTTCAGCGTGCCCACTCTCCTCATGGTCTTCGTCATGATGCTCACACATCAACTTGGTAAACACCGCGCACAACAGGACAAAAACGAGGGCTTGGATCAGGCCCACCAGAAGTTCCAGAAAATAGAAAGGCAAGGCCGGTAGCCACTTGAGATAGTCGGGCACCTTGTCCATGATCATCAGAGTTTCCAGCATGTTCTCACCGGCATACACGTTGCCGTATAGCCGGAACATCAGAGCCACCGGACGGACCGCAATGGAGATCACCTCGATGACTCCGACAAAAAGAAACAGAGGCACCATCAGAACCAACATCAGCTTCCCGAAATCCCCCTTCGGGGCGAAAATGTGCGCGAAGAAATTCTTGGGCCCGATCTCGGTGAACGCCCAGTAAAACCATAGGCCAAAGAAGGTCACCGACATGGCCATGGTCAGATTGAGGTCCGCGTTCGCTCCTCGGAAAAACGGCCGGAACTGGTCACCAGCCGGCGCATTTTCGGCCGTCAGCCCAATCGTTCCTACCCCTGGAATCAATCCCGCCCAGTTGCAGCAAAGAATCAGGATAAAGGAGGTGGCGAAAAACCAGAACGATCTCCTCGCAAGATGCTCCCCCATGATACCGGCAAAGAAATTAAAGAGGCTTTCAACCAACCACTCCACGAGATTCTGGAGTCCACTGGGAACCAATTGCATTTTCTTGGTCGCCAGACGACACAGAATGATGATCCCGAGTGCGACCACCCACACCATGATCATAGAGTTGGTGATCGGGATTCCGAAGGGCTTGGCCACTTCCTCCGCACTCTGGGGAAGATGGTCGTGACCGGCGGCGGCAAACGCCTCGCCAAGCCCCAAAAAGAGAAAGGGGAGCAATGCAACCAGTCGGGAAAACTGGAGGGCCACGAAGCGGGATCTCGACGGCATTTGAGAAAGGAGCTTGGCGCTGCATAGATGCCCCCCCTGAAACGGGCAAGATGAATTTGTGAAATCATTCACAAAGTCTGCCCCGCTCAAACGGTGCCGAGCGTCCCGCCAGCAGCAGTGGCGCTGTTTTCGCCCGAGAGGGCACGCCAGCTTCCTGCCCGTGAGGCCGGCTACAGCCCTTGAATTTCAGTTCCCACTAACCTTTATGCAGCCTCCGGGCCGCCTAATCTGGACAGTCGGGGCCCGCCACAGGCCTGATCAACTACCAGCCGCCACCGCCTCCGCCGCCGCCACCACCTCCGGATCCACCACCACCACCACCACCACCACCACCTCCTCCTCCTCCTCCGCCGCCGCCTCCTGAGGAAGGCGCGCTGGCAGAGGAGCTCAAGGACCCTGTGAAGCTTCCAGAAAGATCGCTTACAAAGCCACTCATCCCAGCACCACTCGTCCAGCCTGAATCGCTTCGGTAAAATCCCGGGCTGTAAGAGCCCGAGGAGGGGTCTACCCCCGCCGCCTTCAGGACCTCCTCAAATTGCTCTCCCCACTGCTGCTCACAGCCGAGTGCCACCGCGTAGGGCAGGAACTCCTCAAACAGCTCAAGGGTCTTCTCCGGAGTTTCCGGTGGAGCATAGAGCCGAAGACGCTCTTCTTCCGCGACACTCAGGTAGCGCCGGAACCCCTCAATCTCATCCAGCAATTTTCTCCCGAGACGCGTTGGCGCATTGATTAGGTGGTAAAAGACATGAAACAGCACGCCGGCAAAAAGAGTGCCCGCGCCGGCGACCCATGAAGGAATATAAATGTCGAAAGCGTCAGGGGGGAAAATCTGCACAGCCCAAACGGAGAACCCGACGAAAATGTAGAAGGGCCACATCAAGCTCATGACACCGTGAGATGGTCGAGTGCCGGCAAATAACCCAAAGAAAGCAATGAGCCCCCCACCAAAAATCACCGGAAACATGGCTATCATCAAATACAGCCATCCAAGCGGGAGAACAGCGGCCCCAGCGACCGAGAGCACCACCCCCGGAACAAGCCACGGCAGGTTCCTCTTGAAGGTGACCCCATCCGCTTGTGCCCCGATCGACTTGCGGTGCTGCTTGCGCGCCTCACCGATCCGTTCGTAATGCTCATCGTCGAGCTCGAGAGCTCTGCTCTTCGCAAAGAGAAAAGCCCAAAGTCGGCCCTCATCCAGGGTCAGCGCTGACCCCTTGGGGCCCGGCTTGAGGTGACCACTCCGTTTCTTGAGAGTGTAAACTTCTTCCTTCTTTTCGATCACAAGCGCCTTCTTATTTCCCAACCCGAGGACACCCGCACTGAAGCACGTATCGTCATATTGCATCTCGTTAAGGTAGCGAATGGCACCCGCCGAAAGCCCTGCAGGAGGACCATACAGTGGCACGATGGTGCCCTTTTTCGGATCGATTCCCACTCCAGCCCAGGCGCAACAATAGTAGAGCAACGCAACGAAAAGCAGACCGGCTCCCCAGACGAGGCCGGGCGCGTCACGAAGCAGCACGAATCTGGCTTCTTCGTAGACCCTTGCTTCGAGCAGCCCCGGAGGCCACTCGAGCACCAAGGACAGGTTTTCCTTGGGATCAAACGGACGGGTAGAAGCAATAGTCGCCCCCGTCTCGGTCAGCTTGGCTTGGTAATCTTTGCCCTTCTCGTTCAGCTTCCCGGTGTAGCCCCAGATCTCGGTTCCCTTGATCCCCGCCGGCAAGGTCACCGTAGCACTGACCTCGTCGACAGGAAACGGCCACTCCGTGCCATTGACATTCCAGTAAAGAGCATCTCGGCCTTCCTCATGGTAAAGCTGACGCTCTGTCCGATAGGTGATTTCATACGTGTAAATACCCGGCTTCAGAATGACCGAACGGCGGCCAATTCGGATTCGAATTCCGCCCCTCCCGATACTCTCGGTCCGATAGTTCTCCTTTTTCCCGTCGCGCATTACGGACAGCACCTCAAAGGGCTTCTTTGCCTTGAGCCCGAATTTGGTCGTCCGAAGGCGCGGGATATCCCGGTAAATGCCCCGCTTGATCTGTCTCCCCTCGGCACGAACCTGGATGGTCTCGGTCACCAGAAGGTCCCCACTCCGCTCTACAACGATTCGGCTATGAAACGACGTAATCCGCTCGTCTGCAAGGACGTCCGGAAGGGCCGCCCCCGCGAGAAATAGAACCGCTCCCAATAATCTAACCATCACCCCTTACCAAAATCTGCTCTTCTCTGAATTACAATCTTTTACCACCCAGACCCGCCGCCGCCGCCGCCCCCACCACCGGAGAAACCACCGGAGAAGCCACCCCCTGAAGACGATGGCGCTGAGGAGGAGGCCGCCAGCGAAGAACTCAGCGAGCTCCCGATCGAGGACGCGAACGAGTGCCCCAGTCCCGAGACCGAGCCGGTGTAGTAACTGGGGCTCCAGTCTGAGCGCCCCGGGGACTGACCGGCGACCCGCAGAACGGAATCAAACTTTTGCGACCACTGCTGCTCGCACCCGAGGGCCAGGGCATAGGGCAGGAACTGCTCAAAGAGCTCTGGAGTCTTCTCCGGCGGGTTCTCCAAATTGAGTCGTTCCTCTTCCGCCACGCTCAAGTAGTGCCGGAACCCTTCCACGTGATCCAGGATCTTGCGCCCAAGGGGGGTAGGCGCCTTGATCAGATGATAGAAAACCAGGTTCAGGAGTGCCGCGTAGAGAACCCCGGTTCCCGCCCACGGTCCGGAACCAAAGACGATAAATGCGACGAAAGCAGCCCAGATAAAGAACAATGGAAGACTGATGACTCCGTGAAAAATTACCGCCCAAACCCGACGAGCCCGCCAACGAGTCACCAGCTTTGAGAATGAAAGAGAGGCCCACCATGTTGATACCAGAAAAAGAGGACCCACGATCAGGGCCGTCCCCCAGGCTCCTGCAGAGAAGCAGAGGATAACAAAGCCGAATACCGTGATGAGCGCACCCGGAAACCACCAGCCCATGTTTCGCAAAAAGTGGGTTTTCTTAAGCTTGCGTGAAATAACGCCCTCATGACTCCGGCGAGCGTGCCTGATTTCCTTCCAGTTCTCATCCTCCAAGACGATTTCGCCGCGCCCCACCAGAGCATTTTTTAGGATCCGCTCCTCAGGAGTAAGCCTGGTCGGGAGCGGAGGAGGGCCTCCTGAGGGTAGTGGGGGAGGCTGCGACCTCGCGCGAACCGTGTAGGAGCCCCCGCTCTCCTTGATCGTGACCGCGCCCTTCGCGGCCAGGCCCAGCACCCCAGCCGCCATGCAGGTCTCGTCGTATTTCATGCGCTCGAGATACCGCACCGCTCCAGGAGAGTACCCGACGGGAGGAGCAAACTGGGGGATGATCACTCCCTTTTTCGGATCTCTCCCCACCGCCACCCACGCTATCAGGTAATAGATCAAGGCCCCGACAAGAATCACAATACCGAATACCATCCAGGGGTGAGCCTTGAGGAAGGAATCCTCGTTGTAAGCAGCCGCGTCCAGCAGCCCTGGCGGCCAACGCACCTCGAAGGTTGGAGACGAAGAGTCGAGCGCGGATACCTCGGCCCCCTCCGAGGTCATCTTAGCCCGCGTCCCAGCGGGGACTGGACCCAACGTTCCCTCGATGTTCTCCGGTAGCGACACCGTCGCGCTTAACTCATCTACCGGAAGGTTGCCTGCCCAGACGGGCCCACTCCATCCAAAGTCACGGGTCAGTTTCCAGCGGAGGACATCCCGGTCCTCCCGAGGTCCGAGCGACCGTCCCATCCGGTAGTGAATCTCATAGGTGTGCACTCCCCACTCCACGGCCCGTTCAGCCCGCAGCACATTCCCCCGGATTCCATGGGGAACCTTCTTCCCGTTGAGTGTCAGCCCGACAACCTCGAGCGGCCTTTTCCTCTTGAGGCCCCACCGTGTGTCATAGCGACGGGGAAGCGCTCGCATCAATGCTCCCTCGAGGCGCACCTCGATACGTTCGGTGACCAGCACGCCCCCGCTGTTCTCCACCTTGATCGCACTGTGAGCGGAGAGAACTCGTTCTTCCTCATAGGCCTGCGGACCCAGCAATCCCGGAGGCCACTCGAGAACCAGCGAAAGATTTTCTCTCGCATTAAACTTCCGTGTTGCCTCGATACTGGCCCCGGCTGCCGTCAGCTTCCCACGATAGTCTTCGCCCTGCTCTCCGAGTTTTCCGGTATACCCCCAGATCTTGGTCCCCTCGATTCCCTCTGGCAGTCGGATCGTAGCACTCACCTTGTCGGCGGGGAATTCCCACTCCGTGCCGTTGACGTTCCAGTAGAGCACCTCCCGCTCCTTCTCGAGGTAGAACGGTTCGCGGACGAGATACGTAATCTCGTAGGTATGAATCGCCTGCTTTCCGAGACGCTTATCCTCTTTGCCAATCCGGAGACGAAGCCCTCCCTCAAGGGGTTCCCTCACGTAGTGCTCGCGCTTTCCTCCCCTCTTCACCGAAAGCACCTTGAGGTCGACCTTTTCCCGCTGCCCGGACGGAGTCTCACGCCGGAGGGGGATGTCGCGGAGAATCCCCCTCTCGATTTTATCCCCTCCCTCCACCCAGACCTCGATCGTCTCGGTCACCATGAGGTCGCCGCTTCGCTGCACCGCGAGCTCACTGTGAAAAGACCGGATTCGATCCTCCGCACGAAGATGCGGGAGGACCATTACCGAAATCAAAAGAGCGCCCCACAACCGAAACATCACCTTCTATGACACCACCCTACCCCCTAATTTTCAACAATTTACAAGCCGCACTCCCGGAGCGCAGTCAGCACGACAGTTTCAGGGCCTCATGGAACTCTCCATTCACCCCCAGAGTCTTTCCGATTTCCGGACCCGCAAGATCTCCCCCGAACCCGACAGAAGGAGCCCCTGCCTCCTTCCGGCTCACCAGCTGGATCTCGAATTGCCGGGACCAGCTCCCAGCTCGCCCAAGGGCAACCGCGTAGGGCAGAAGTTGGTCGTGATGCTCCACGTTCATCACCGGACCATAGGCTTGATCCGACGCCCGCGTCGCCTCTCTGCTCATATACGCCTGGAGACCTTCGATGTAATCTTGCACCATGCGCCCTTCCCGGGAGTACCGTTTCAGGAGATTCGCACTGCGAACATTCAGGATATAGCCGAACAGCATCCACGCTGCAACCCGCAGGCATCCTGCATTGGTATAGAGCTCTCGCATTAGCAATACCAGCCCGGCCCCGAAGACCACCCCAATAAAACCAAGACCAACCCCCGGGCCCATGTCCCGCCTTCGCAGCATGACAACGCTTCCATGAAGGAGGAAGGTTACCAGCGCAAAGAAAAGAGCAATTGGCACCCCAAACGCCCCCCGTCCTAGCACAGAGTTTCCCACCGGCTCGGCCACGTTGCTGGCAATCCGGCCCTCAAGCATTGAGGGGTCCATCCCAACGAGCCCTGCTCCAAAGAGGGAACTCACAACCCCGACAAAAACCCACCACCCATTCCTCTTCCGGTAGTCCTCCCCCCGTTTGAATCGGCCGGAAAGCATCTCCTGCAAACCCCTAATGGCAGCTCTGAAAACGGGTCCATAGAGCTTTTGACCGCTTTCCCCCAGAGTGAGCCTCCCGCGCGGCGCGTCGACTCCCGAACTTGGGTCGTGAAAAAGAGCACGGTAGACAATCTCCTCATCGGGCAGAAGCTTTACCCCGTCCATTCCATTGTCATGAAGCAGGAAGGTGCTACCGCTTTTCTCGATGGTCACGGCGCCCTTCCCCGCCAGTCCTACTAAGGATGCCGTAAACGCCCCATCGTCATATCCGACCGGGCAATCCTCGATACTCCAGAGATACCGCAGGGCGGCAGGGGAATACCCAGTCGGGGGTTCCTGTTTCGGGCCTCCGTCCGCCTTGTGCCGATCCCTCCCCACCAGTGACCAGGCCACAAAGTAGTAGCCCACCGCGCCGATCAAAACGACTTCGCCCATGAGGAGGAGAGAGCCTTCCCCCCAGAGGAACTCGAGACCCGGGGACGCAGAAGAAGCGGCAAACCCCATGGGACACTCCGCCAAGTGTGCGAAGAAATTTGAGAAAACAGGGATTGCGGACAAATAGGACATAGCTGCTCACGAGGACTATCTCATCCCCGCTTCAAGGCCGCGGCGAGATCAGGAGGCAGGCGTTCGCGGGTCGATTCCACCTCGAAGAACTTCGCCACCTTAAAGCCGAACCTGCCAGCCACGAGATTGGCGGGGAAGGACTCAACGACATTATTCAAATCACGCACCGAACCGTTATAATACCGTCGGGCATACTGGAGGTGATCCTCGATTTCCACCAGGTCCTCCATCAGACCAAGAAAAACCTCATCCGCTTTCAGTTCCGGGTATTGCTCCACCAGCGCCACAATCCGGATCAGGTCTTTCCCGAGAGCCCTCTCCGCCCTCCCCACTTCGCTAGC